>Ga0209928_1000002_pt1 | contig 60901 bp, 52 predicted proteins | sample SalPonF2_B_D2_MG_FD_185727 | JGI IMG/M metagenome (GOLD analysis project Ga0209928, IMG submission 185727) | Salt pond soil microbial communities from South San Francisco under conditions of wetland restoration - Salt Pond MetaG SF2_B_D2_MG... ...
GGAAAATGATCCCGAAAACATTCAAACGCGCACCAACCGATTCGGCACGAAAAATAATGTAATTGTCGTTCCGTCGACATAAGCGCTTTGTCTTTGATGATTCAAGGATTAAAACGGCGATTTCGATGGCTCTCCGGATAGATCTTCAATGACTCCTTTAAAGCCGAACAATCAAAGGCCATTTTTAAATTCAGACCGTTGAAACACTTGACCCACGTTCTATCACCCGAAAACATCATTGCATCCCCCTGTTTGGGAAAGGAATCGAACAAATGGACCCTGAAACAGTCGAGTTTCCAAATCTCCCCGAACGCTTGAGCGGACTTGGAGAACTGGCGGACAATCTCTGGTGGAGCTGGCATCCCGCGGCAAGAATGCTGTTTAAAATGCTTGACCGGCAGGCATGGAAAGAAAGCGGACACAACCCCGACAAGATGCTCAGAGAGATGCCGGTTGAAATTTTGGCGTCTGCCGCTGCCAACGACGATTATTTGCGAAATTATGATGTGGTGCTTTCCCAGTTTCACCGGTATCTATCAGACAAATCGTGCCGATTTTTGAATGATTTTCCTTGTGATCCTGAAACCTTTGCCGTTGCTTATTTCAGCGCCGAATACGGGCTTCATCGGTCCTTGCCGTTTTACGCCGGCGGGTTGGGGTTTCTGGCCGGAGATCACATCAAGGAATGCAGCGATCTGGGTGTCCCCCTGGTGGCCGTTGGTTTCATGTATCCCCAGGGGTATCTTCATCAACACATTCGCGAAGACGGCTGGCAGGACAATATTCATGAACCCATCAACAGGGATGCCGCGCCGATTTCGAGGGTACTTGATAATGAAGGTCGGCAGCTTGTGGTTCAGGTTCCCTTTATCGATCCGGCAATCCATGTGGGCGTTTGGAAAGTAAACGTCGGTCGGATATCTTTGTATCTATTGGATACGGATATCGAGGACAACGATCCGTGGAACCGCAGCATATCGGCCCGTCTTTACATCGGAGACACCGAACAACGACTGCGCCAGGAAATCGTTCTCGGAATCGGCGGCGCCGAAGTTTTGGAAATTCTGGGAATCAAACATTACTTGATGCATCTTAACGAAGGCCATGCCGTCTTTGCCCTTTTGGAACGCATTCGTGACCGGATGCTGGAGGGCATGCCTTATCCACAAGCCATTGAACAGGTCAGAAATACCACTATTTTTACCACGCATACACCGGTTACTGCCGGTCATGATGTCATCCCGTTTCACCTGATGGAAAAATATTTTCATGCCTACTGGCCGACTCTGGACTTAGATCGCGACGCCTTTCTTCAGCTGGGAATCCACCCTGAGCAACCCCAGGCAGGATTTAACCTGACCGCCTTTGCCCTCAGAATGTCGGCCTATCGCAACGGCGTCAGCAAACGGCATGGAGAAGTGTCCAGACAGATGTGGCAAAGTCTCTGGCCGGGCGCATCCGAGTCAGAGGTTCCTGTGGGTCATATCACCAACGGGGTGCATGTCCCAACCTGGATTGAACCCCGGATGAAACGTCTTTTCGATACCTATTTGGGCCCTGAATGGCTGGCCGATCATGACAATCCCCTTATCTGGGAACTGACCGATAAAATCCCGGATGAAGCGCTGTGGAGAACCCATTACTGGTTAAAAATAAAACTCATCGATGCCGTCCGGGAGCGATCACGCCTTCGCTGGGCCGGAGATCGCGTCAGCCCGTCCATCGTGATTGCCGGCGGAACGCTGCTCGATCCGTCGGTGTTAACCCTGGGTTTTGCCCGACGTTTTGCCACCTACAAACGGGCTGACCTGCTTTTTTATGATATGGAACGCCTGAAAAAACTTCTCAACGACCGCTGGCGGCCAATCCAGATTATCTTTGCCGGCAAAGCACATCCCGCCGATGATCCCGGAAAGCAGATCATTCAAAGGGTGTTTAATGCCGCGCGTAATCCGGAAACCGGGGGCCGCATCGCCTTTGTGGAAGACTACGGGGAACAACTGGCGCAATACATGGTTCACGGCGTGGATGTGTGGCTGAACAATCCGTTGCCTCCCATGGAAGCCAGCGGAACCAGCGGCATGAAAGCAGCCTTGAACGGAGTACCCCAACTAAGCATAATGGACGGCTGGTGGATAGAGGGCTTTGACGGTAAAAACGGCTGGGCATTCAGCCACAAAGAAGTCGACGGCAACCGGGATGCTGCGGATGCGGCCGAACTCTACCGCATCCTTGAAGAAGAAGTGATTCCAATGTATTATAATGTATCGGATGACGGCGTTCCTTTCGACTGGGTAAACGTCATGAAAAATTCCATTAAGAGTAATGCAGCAAAATTCTCGGCCCGGCGAATGGTCAAAGAATATATCGAGAAATTTTATGCCAAAGGTCTTGAAAGCCTCTTCTTGAACAAGAATGAAGGCTAACCTGATAAACGAGGAGAATCGAAAATGAGAAAAATGTCTATTTTGCTGGCGCATGTAATGATCCTGAGTATAATTTTGGGGGTAACGGCTTATGCCGGGGAACCTCCAAAACCGTTCGATCTAACCATCGGGAAAACAACTTACACACAAGCCCTTGAAACACTTCAACAACGAAAATGGAACTATCAGGAATACATAAAAAAACAACTGAAACCGATCGACAAAAAAGATCCTGACCGCGGTAAAAACACTTTTTTGTCCGTAAAACCCAAAGATGTTGAAGGTGTTAAAAATATAATGATATTTTTTGATGGCAACTCGGCATTAGACGCCTTGATCGTTGATTTGGATCCAAAATTTTTCTATGTTATTTGGGAGGAGTTGGATAAAAAGTATGATTTTGTGAGTAAAAACCTCGAGGGTGATTATTTTACATCCGACTATCCCCGGGTCTTGTGGCAAAAGGAAAGTGTTTACATCGAGCTCCAGAAAGTAAGCTCCCATAGAGTACGACTGGTGTATGTTGAAAAATTACTTTATGAAAACTATAAAGACTTTCTCCATAAAACTTACGAACCGTATCGACGCAAAAAATCAAGAAAAAGCTGGATGGATGATCTATAGCCCGGTATTCGATGACGTTTTGAAAATGATCTGTCACCTCTTAACGGAACTACAGGAACCTTCGGTTGAAAGGAGCTGGGAATGACACCCAAGCGCATTTCCCTGATTATCATTGCTATTTTGTTTGCCGTTTTTATTCTTCAAAACGCCCAAGTGGTGGAAGTTCGATTTTTATTCTGGGGCACCGAGGCGTCCCGGGCCATTGTTTTGCTGGTCACCTTCTTCCTCGGTCTTGTTTCCGGATGGCTGTCCGGCTGGAAACAAAAAAAGCCTGCCGAGGATAAACCCAAACCGAATATGTCATGAACCATAATGAAGTAAATATCCTGGCCCATCTTAGATCCCGCAACACGGAGGAGGGATAGGCTTTGGGTTACCCCTGGAAGGGGATATTTTACTTTTGAAAGGGTTAAATCCGAAATTCGAAAATCGAAATAAATCTTAAATTCTAATGCTCAAATGCTCAAAACAATCAAGAAAGTATTCATTTCATAACGGTGAATTTGTTTTGAACATTAGAATTTTGGTCATTAGGGTTTGTTTAAGATCTTGAAAGCTTACAGCTTTATTTCGGATTTCGTGCTTCTAATTTTGTATCAATTTATTTCGGCAGAACCATAGGCCTCTGACCCCCGAAATGCGGGACAGGCATGACCGTTTCCTTTTCAATCTCTTTCTTATTCTCCGTCTTTCGGTGATCATCAAATGATCTGAAAAGCCAGATATGCGCCATACAGCATCAGGGATACAACGCCTTCCCATCGGTCGATGGATCGTTTTTGGCCTGTGAACATAAATGTGAACAGTAACACGCTCGCCAGAATCACCACGCTGATGTCGACGTTGCTTTTGCTGTGAAATGGAATAGGTTTTATGATCGCGCTGACTCCCAAAACAAAAAAAATATTGAAAATGTTCGATCCAACGACGTTGCCTACGGCAATCTCCGGTTTTCCTTTGTGGGCGGCGACCGCGGAAGTGGCCAGTTCAGGAAGGGAAGTGCCAACCGCTACAATGGTCAAGCCCACCACGGATTGACTGATCCCTAATTTTAAAGCCAGGTTCACCGCTCCTTCAACAATCCAGGCGCCGCCGAAACACAGACCCGCCAGACCTAACACCACCAGTAGAACCGATTTCGCCAATCCAAGTTCTTTCGAGGGCACGTGGGTCTCGATTCCTTCAATCTCTTTTGAAATTGAAACTGAATAATAAAGAAATATGATAAAAAAGGAGAGAAGAACAAATCCGTCGATTCGTGTTAAAACGGAAATGCCATTTTTATCAATAAGTTGATCGTTTACCATCAGACCCAATACGATGGCAGCCAAAAGACTGAAAGGAATCTCTTTCCACACCGTACCCTTTGTGACGGATAACGGACAAATGATGGAAGACACACCAAGAATCAGCAAAATGTTGGCGATATTGCTTCCCAAAATATTTCCAATGGCGATTTCGGAATTACCCTTCAGGCTTGCAATGATATTAACAAACAGCTCAGGGGTGGAGGTGCCAAAAGCCACCACTGTCAAGCCGATGGCCAGATCGGAAATATGGAATCGTCTGGCAATAGAAGAGGCGCCGGTAACGAGAACATCGGCTCCCTTGATCAAAATAACAAATCCGACTGCAAGTAGGATATAAGGTAGCATGGTAGATTGATCCCTAAAATAGAAATCCAGGAATTCATCCGGACGATGTCTTCGATTCTTTTCTTCCCATTCGCCAGGATCGCAGCACGCCGAGGATGAATCCGATCAAAGCCGTTAGAAAAAGCAGAACCGCCCTGGGCATTGTCATCGTCAGAAAAAGAATTTTCGTCTGAACGCCTTAGGTGTTTTGCAGAACAATGGTCCCAATGAAAAGGTCAAAAACGAGAATTCCGGTCTTCTTAACTCGTTTCATTTTTATTGCTCCTTTTTACGGTACCAGCCACAGCGCCACAGCTTTAGAATTTTGCAAAACTTTTCGGCACACACTTCCCATGGAATATTCTTTAACACCCGTAACCCCACGCTGGCCAATGACAATGGTTCCACAGGCATAACGATTGGCCGCATCTAGGATGTCAGAGGCCGCATTGTGACTACCGTCGACGATGCGGACAGAAATTTTTGTTTCTTCAATACCGGCTTTGATCAGCATTTGTTCTGCTTTTTGCATCGCGGGAGCGATTTCCCTTCCAGCTGCCGTTTGCCACTTGGCCTCCAAGTCTGACAGAGATCCGAATTCTTCACTAGAGAAAAACCGAAACAGATTACGTTTGGAATAGAACAGCATAATTTCACAATCGGTTCCGGCCAACATGAATGCCGCGTGGTCCACTGCTCGAAGGGCATTTTCCGAAGTGTCCAGGGCAATGAGAACCGGCGTTAACCGGACATCCTCCTTGACCATCCATACCGGGCAGATACGACTGAATTCCAAGACTTTGTTGGCCGTCTCACCCATAAAAAAGGCTTCGATCCGACTTCGCCCGCGAGTGCAGAGAACGATGGCGTCCATATCTTTTTTTTCCGACCAGCCACAAATATCGCGAGCAACGCCTATTTGTTTATGGAATTCAACGGCCTGAATCCGATCCTCGTCAAAACCAAAATCCAACAATGCCTTCTTTCCAGCGGTAAGAATTTTTTTCGCCAATCGCTTGTTCCGATTTTCCAATTCCCTGACTTGCCTGGCTGTCTCCGGATTGTTTTTGCTTTCTTCAGCCAATATGGGGGGTATACCCTGAACGGCATGAAACAGGTTTACATCCAAATTGTGCTGAGATCCGAAGATGAGTGTCAAATATTTTAGCGTTTTTAATGCACTTTCGGAACCGTCCAGTGGTACCACAACCGATTTTCTGATACCTTCTTTCATTTTTTTCTCCTTCGAATTCGTAACAGCAGTTATTGTTTAGCTATAACCGAGTGTTTTGTGCCCGGTTACGAACGCAACCATTATAGCACTCGTGCCTTTGTCCGACGTCGGACAAATTGAAGGTTGCCCGCCCCTTCCCTACCAGGAATCTCCTATTAGGATGGCGAATTCGGCGCAGTTGCCGTCAGTGTCGGTGTAAAGGCGCGCCACGGAAGTAATCCCTGGACATTTTTTTAAAAAAAATGTATCTAAACAGACGAACAACGGAAACCATTTACGTCACGCTCCATCCTTATCTGTTCTCACACAGTCTGGTATTATCGAACTTATGTTATTTGCCATGTTACCCTTAAAATGAAAACATCTAAGTAAATACTTTGCAATTATGAGCTGTCAATAGGGAAGTGGCAAACAATACAATTTAAAAACGGAAATGATCTCAGGTAAAGAAGTATTTCCGCATTCTGAGCGTTTCAAAAGTTAAACGAGGCCCAATCCCTTAAAAAACTGCAACATCAAAAGATTAGGGCGAACAGGGTTGCAGGTCGTTTTATAAAAGCACATTTTGAGAATGGTGAAAAGAAAGCTGGCTCGGCTGCTTTCTCACACTAATGGTTGCCGGCTTTATATCCCTGTCTCTTTTTTTCATCGTTCACCTGCAATACGTTCCGGTCAAATCAATGAATATACAGGTTAAGTTCCGATGAATTTACTCAAGTGGATACTGATTGTGATTAACATCCCGGCGGCATTGACTGCCGCCGTACACGCGCTGCTTTACAAACGCAATCCGCAGTCGGCCTGGGGTTGGATCGGCGTTTGCTTATTTGTTCCCATTGCAGGGCCGCTGTTCTATTTTCTGTTCGGCATCAACCGGATACGAACGCGGGCTCGCAAACTCGAACAGAAATCACCGTTTCGGATCAGAATCGGATACGAACGCGCCGACGATGATGATGAATCACCTTCTTTGAGCGTTCTTACAGTCCCTGAATTTTCTGAAATCGCGCAAATATCCGAGACAGTCACAAGGAGACCGCTATCGGACGGAAACCTCATCGAACCGCTGCAAAACGGCGAAGCAGCCTATCCTGCCATGATTGCTGCCATTGAAAATGCCAAAAGGACGCTTTACCTGTCTTCCTATATTTTTAATACCGACAACACAGGAAAACAGTTCATCAATGCGCTGGGTCGCGCCGCCAAACGCGGTATCGATGTCAAAGTGCTGGTCGATGGCGTAGGCGAGATGTATTCTACTCCCCGGGCTAGAACATTATTGAAAAAGCGCGGCGTCCATGTCGCCCGCTTTTTGCCGCCCAGGTTGATCCCGCCCATGTTGTATATAAATCTTCGCAACCATCGCAAGATTCTGGTTTCCGATGGTCACACGGGCTTTGTCGGTGGAATGAATATCAGTGACCGCCATATGGCCGAAAATCAAGAAAACCCCGAACGGGTCAATGATTTGCACTTTCGTCTTCAGGGACCGGTGGTTTCACAAATCGAACATGTGTTTCTTGAAGACTGGCGTTTTACCACCGGCGAAAAAACCTTGCCGTCTGCATCTGCCGAAGAAGTTGACGGAGGGGCGATTTGCCGGACTATTGTAGATGGCCCTAATGAAGATCTGGACAAACTCGCCTCAATCTTGCTGGGCGCCATTGCTGCGGCTCGCCGCAGGATTCTAATTATGTCTCCCTATTTTTTGCCTTCTCGTGAGATGATTGCCGCTTTACAGACCGCTGCGTTGCGCGGTCTGGAGATCGCCGTTGTGCTGCCGGAAAAAAACAACTTACCGTTTGTCCAATGGGCTACCAGCAATATGCTGTGGGAGATCCTACAAAAAGGAATTCGAGTCTATTATCAGCCGCCGCCTTTTGTACACACCAAACTGTTCATTGTGGATAATTATTACGTCCAGATCGGCTCCGCCAACATCGATCCGCGAAGCCTGCGTCTCAATTTCGAGTTGGTCGTCGAAATTTACCACCAGCCCACGGCCGCGCTTTTAACCTCACATATTATTGAGACCATCAAACGATCACGGGAAGTTTCACTAAAAGAAATCGACGCCCGTCCTTTGACGGTTCGAACGCGCGATGCCATCGCGTGGCTGCTTTCCCCCTACCTATGACCGCAAGCTCCCATAAAAATTGATGATATTGAGAACTGGATATTCTTAAGTTCTGCCATTGAGAACTCTCAGTTATTTTGGCTAATTTGATTTATAGTTGGAACGGTTATAATCAAAAGGATTTCTTTTTTTCGATAAATTCTTTCCCGAATCGATTCGGGAAAGAATTTATTCGATATAATGCATGGTCATGATCTTGGTATTGTATGCATAGCCGATATTTCCGTCTTCATCGATACAGATGACACCGCCGTCCGCCTTCAACGAGTTTAACTCTTCGATGCCATATTTGGCGGCATCCATTGCGTTGGCTGCCTTTTTATGTTTCAGGTAATTTACAACCTGCTTGCCTAAAACCAAAATCAGAATTTTTTCGCCATGCCCTGTGCAGGAAACCCCACCGTATTTTGAACAGTAGGTGCCTGCACCGATGATTCCCGAATCCCCGACCCGACCGGGGACGTTCATTTTGAGACCTCCTGTGGATGTACCCGCAGCAATGTTTCCATTTGCATCCATGGCGACACAGCCGACCGTTCCAAGATGATATCTTCCGGCCTTAAGATATTTGTCTACGTGAAATATCTGCTCATAGGTCGTTTTTTGGCGGAATTCATCCATGATTTCCATCCATAAGTTTATCTTGGGTCTGGTTCTGGGATCATACCTTGGAAAACCTTCGGAATGGGCAAATTCAGTGGCCAGCGGTCCGGATAATATCACATGCTGGGTGGTCTCCATAACTCTTCTGGCAGCGGATATGGGATGTTCCACATCTTCGATACCGATGACGGCACCGGCAGACAAATCATCCTTCATGATAGAAGCGTCCATCCGCACCCTTCCATCCAATTGAAGATAACTGCCAACGCCGGCGTTAAGATACGCCGAAGCCTCCAAATTTCGAATGGCAATTTCCACAGCTTCAACCGCATCTTTTTTCAATAAAACTTCATAGCCTATCTTGCAGGCGTCGATGACATCTTTTTGGCGCTCAGATTCGTTTTCGCTGGATCTGCTTGCGCCGCCATGGACAATTATTTTGGGGTTCATAACTCTCCCTTAACCGCATACCTGATTCGAGTCGATATCTAACCTCTTGAGGACTTCCGAGGTCCGATTTCAGCCGTATCGGACATCATAATTCTCCATAATCAATTTGTTTACCAAAACCGTTGAATGACTGTTTTCAAGATCATTTTAAGCTGTTAGAGGTTTTGATGTGCTTACCTTTTGCCGGCCGAATAGCGCGTGATGGGACCATTTTTCTGGATTAAATCGGAACCATTACTACTTTAAAATCATACGATCCATGTTCGAAATTCCATAATAAAATCTATATAATTTATATTAAGAACAACAGCTTAATATCGTCAAGATGAGCACGTTAAAGTTTAGCATAAAGAATTGCTAAAACAAAGATCGATTGACAGGTTACACAATAGGCCGATGATACCGTCTAATCCGCCAAAGTTCGGTGGCGGATTAAAATTTGAGCCTATTGATAAATCCCGATTATCGGGGATGCCGGGATTGGACAAAAGGGGGCGTTTTCGAAGGTCTCGAATATTATTGACCCTCGGTATATTTATTCCTTTTTCAATTGTATAATTAAATCTTTGCTTTTTTCCAGCAAATCGATGGATGAATCGACATTTTTTTTCAACTTATCGTACAATTGACGCTCGGCAAGGTCCGGAGGCATCAGCTTGTTGTTAATCCGTATCTGCTCGGACATAATGGTAATTTGTTTAATCGACGTCTCCAAACTCCTTATTCTTACATCAAAATAATGAGCCCGCCTTTTTTCCTTTAGATCCATAAATAGGGTTAATAAGTCATTTTCATATTCACATACAGATGCTATCGCGCTAATCGCCAAAGTTGTCGATATCCAAATATTTTTATACTCGTCATAATTTTTATCGTCTTTACCCGTGTTTTCAAACATTTTTTGAAGGTACTCAAATCGATTTGAATTGTCGGATAATGTCGATAAAATGGTTTGAATTTCTGATTTTATATAAAGTTTATCCGGGGAGGATGTTTGCGCATTCAATATCTGTGTACTGAACACGATGAGGCTGATTAACAATATCGGGCAATTTTTTTTCATTTGACTCGCTCACTTTCAAATATAACCAATTGAATTTTATTAAAAAGCAGAAATTCCGTTTCAACCGGATCCCAGGAAGGCTCAATATACGAGTTCGGACCGTCTCCGATGGACGTAAATATTCAAAGCAACGGAAATTTCCTGAAAACACTCTTTACCCCATAGCGTGCCAACTCATTAACAGACAGCCAGCGTAGCCCCATTTTGATCTGTTTTAACCCGCCCAATATATCTTCCGACAAGATTTTTTGAGTGCCGTCAAACGCATTGCGCCATAGCCTTTTACCGCCGGCAACCTCCATCAGATAGACAGAAAAAGCAACCGATGCCGGGCTATCAGGCATCTCTTTAACAGTTCCTTTTTCCCGAAAACGCCAAATCGTGCCAACCACCACAAAATCCGCATGCAAGTTCTCACCGAATTTTTTTGCTCGTTTGCGTGGCGTGTCCAGCGTTTGATCTCGGATAACATCCGCATAAACGGCAGAGGCTTCTTCCATTGAAACCATTTGATCCTCAAATCGAATTTGCAGCACATCATTGACCAGCCGGGTCATGATCCGATCTGCCCCTTCTGCCAAATTGGCGGCATCAATATTAAGTTGTTTCAGTGGCTGGCTCAAAGGCTTTTCAACCGGTTCTTCCGGTGATTCCAATTTGCCGACGAGAAAGGGCATGACGGCAATACGCTTAAACTGCCGTGTGGATAGATCGGCGTTTCCAGAGGACGTATGATCGGTTTCGGCATTGCCATTGATAGAGTTGCCCGAAAGAAGAATCAATACCATCCCCAGCAATAATAGTATTTTCTTTGACATAGATGTTGTCCTCGATGAGTTAAGATTCTGTAATTAATATTTTTTTATATGTCTTGTTCAAAGATATTATACCAGATAATTTTGGAATAAAACAGCAAATCCTAAAAATGCGATAAACCCCATCACATCGGTTACTGTTGTTAAAATGATGTTCGAACTTTGGGCAGGGTCTAAACCGAATCTCTTCATCACGAGAGGTATTGATGACCCTGAAAGACCCGCAAAAACTAGATTCAACAGCATACCCAGACCGATCACCACGCCAAGGTAAGGATTGCCATACCATAACCAAGCTATAAGCGCTGTTACGGCGCCGATGATAACGCCATTGATGGCACCGAGTTTTGCTTCCTTTGAGATCAAACTAAAAACCTTGTCCTTGGGTATTTCTCGCATCACAATTCCTCGCATGACCACAGCCAGTGACTGTGCACCCGCATTACCACCTTGACCGGCTACAACAGGAAGAAAAACGGCAAGGACTGTCAACTTGGCGATAATACCTTCAAAAAAAGCGACGACGGAAGCCGCTAAAAATGCGGTGGCCAGATTAACATGGAGCCAGGGCAGACGTTTTTTTAGTGAAAATAAAATGGTAGAAGAAACGCGTTCGTCACCTCCGGCACCAAATATTTTCTGAATGTCTTTTGTCATATCCTCTTGAATTCCCTGAATCAATCTTTCTGCTTTAATAATTCCGAGAATGTGATTTTCGCTATCTACCACAGGTGCTGCAAAAAACTTTCTTTTCGCCAGTTCATTCGCAGCTTCTTGTTTATCAATGAAGCAATGAAGGGAAAAAAGATCCTTGCGAGCAATAGATTCAAGGGAGATATCCGGTGAGGCCAGCAATAGATCACGCATGTTTAAGACGCCGATAAGACTATTATCGTCATCAACCACGTATGCGTAAGATTGTGGGAAACGTTTTTTGGCCAATAAACGTATTTCTTGAGTCGCTTCCTCCACCGACACATCTTTGTAAAATTTTAAAAAATCTGTCGTCATAATTCGGCCGACACTCCCCTCCGGATATTCTAAAACCTCTCTTATCTGTTGCTTTAGTTCTCCTGAGATGTGTTCCGTTATGCGTTCACGGGCATCCTGAGGGAGATGCATTAGAATTGAAGCCGCAAAGTGAGGCTCAAGCAAGGGCAAGGTTTCTCGGAGAAAAATGTCCCCGGAGTCTTTCAACAGGGCAGCTGCAAAGCTTATCTGCAGATGTTTGATGATACGAACAGCCAATGATGGGGGCAATGATTCAAGTACTGCGGCAGCATCCTTTTCAATCATACTTTCTAAACTTTGTACTGCAGCTGCCATGTCATGTTCAAAAAAATTCTGAACAATGAGTATAAAAGAACTTTGATTTGTCATCAATTCGCTCCCCTTAAATAGCTGTAAGATTTTAGAACGTTAGATTAAACACCGTTTGGTTAAGTTTGAGTCAAACCTTACTCAGGAGATAAGGTGACGTGAGAAAAAGTTTTTTTTGGTTTTAATTGCCTGACGCTACTACCACAAGCTCAGCCCTAATATCATTCGGCCTCACCAATTTTCACGCAAGATTCAGGGAATAGTTAATTACCGCCCCAATGTTATCACCACCACCACATCCGGCCAGCGCTTTTCCTTTGGCTGAACGGCCGGCAACGCAACGATTTTACAATAGATTGTGGTGTTTTCGTAAATATTGTTCAGGTAAATGGGTGTGGTTGTCAGGCTGATTAATTTGTCCATTTCGTCACTGGTTGGAGAGAAAACTTTTACCTTCCCAGGTTTTACTTCTAAGGAACGGATCTTCAAGCCGCCCGGAAGCTTTCCGACCAATTGGGGCTTTATAATTAACTCTTTTTCTACGATTTCTGCAAGTGTGAGTTCAAAGCTGGGGGGAATAACATCCAATAGATGTATGTCTTTCGGCAATTGGATGTTTTCACGAGTAATAAAAAAAGATTGCTTTCCCGGCAAGGCTTTCGAAAGATCTATTTTCACAATTGTATGAGACGGATTAACGGTGTCAAGCGCTGATTTCGGACCTGACAGATGCAGCCGAACTTCCTCGGCCTTATTTCCGACCAAAGTGAGGTTTGGTGATGAAGCGGTATATTCCACCGGAACGGTGATGACCTTTTCCAGTATTTCTCCCTGAGAAACAGCCAACGTTGACCAGAAAATTGCAGCCAACACCAGGCTCGCAAAAATTTGAAGAAATACCGGCCAACGCGCTTTTCCTTTAGGGAACACCACAGGAAAGGACGCCATGTCTTTCCAGTGTGAAATGATCGTTTTCACCATCTCTTCGCCATTACTCACCTGCCTCATTCGACCTTTACGGAAGATTGAAAGGTTTCCCCGTTCTTCAGAAACGACAATTGCCAAAGCATCTGATTTCTCAACCAGACCCATAGCAGCATGATGACGGGTGCCATATTCTTCCGGCAGTCTTGAACTCTGTGAAACAGGAAGTCGTACGCCAAACCGTGAAAATTCTCCGTTTGTTATAACTAATGCACCATCATGGCCCGGCGAGTTCGGATCAAAGATACTCATAATGAGAGGAAGGCTGGGCTTGGCATCAAGAACAAATCCGCCGGAAAGCCATTCTTGAATCGGCTCCTTTCCGGGAAAAACGACAATCGCCCCTCGACGTTGCTGAGCCAGCTTTACTAAGGCGTCCACTACTAAATGGGAAAGCTTTTCATCTAAGTCGCGAGGTTCAGATCGTTTAACCGAAGCGGTCTGTTCTAAAATTTTTCTCAATTCAGGCTGAAATAATACGATTAAGGCGATTACGGCCACTTGGCTGATATTGCTGAAAATCCATCCGATTCCCTTAAGATCCATAAAATTTGCAACTAAAAAAATAGCCATGGCCACCAGAATCCCGGCCACGATTTTCCATGTGCCGAGCCGGAGTAATGTCCGGTATAAAAAAAACACCCCTGCTGCTATCAGAAATATGTCTAAAATAGCTCGCCAGGAAAATAATTCCTTAACCAGAACCATTGTGCCAACCTGCTCCATTAACATCTCACTATTTAATTGTTTGCGTAACCCCTTCTAAAATATATGTTCCCAATATATATATCCCAAACATTACACTTGCAATAGGAAACACTTTCGTGAAATATCCGGGCTATCTGCCGGATGACAAATCCGGCCTCGAATGAGTAAACAACCGAATCCATAGAGGAGGCAAGGCCATGCAGCCGAAAGTACAAACCGCCCATTTTGACCTCGATAAAGTCATTTTGACATGGAAAACCGTCTTGTACAATCTGTTTTTGATCACCGCAGGAATCATCGTCTTTGTAATAGGGATGAACAGCATTTTGATTCCCAATAAGCTTTTAGGCGCCGGTGTGTCGGGTGTGGCCATCATCATCCACTATCTGTTCCCTTCAGCGGATGTCGGCATCACCTATTTTTTACTCAATATTCCTTTAATGTTCATTGGCTGGTTCAGCATCAGCAAAAGATTTATGCTGTATACTATTTTCGGGATGGCATTTTTCTCCCTGGCTGCCGTAATCATTAAAACACCCCCCGTTCCTCTCAAAGACCCCATTTTGGTCGCAGTATTCGCCGGCGTCGTTTGCGGCGCGGGAGCCGGAATTGTTCTCCGATCTTTAGGATCTGCGGGCGGCGTTGATATTCTGGCAACATATGCGAATAAGCAATTCGGACTTCGGCCCGGTCTGACCAGTTTATTCGTAAATGCAGTGGTGATCATGATCGGCGCCTATTTTTTCGGTCTTCAGATTGCGCTTTACAGCCTGATCTATGTATTCACAAGCAGCAAAGCTCTCGATGCGGTCCTCACGGGCTTTAACCAACGGTTGTCCACAATGGTCATCTCGGATAAGTATAAGGAAATTGCTGAAGAAATCTTTAAAAAGGTCAACCGGGGCGCCACTTTTCTGCAAGCTCAGGGCGCTTATTCCGGAGACCCGAAAGAAGTGATTTTTACCATTACCACGCTGACCGAACTGCCCAAGCTGAAAAATGTTATCTTCAATATCGATCCGGAAGCGTTTGTGGTGGTGAACAGCACCCTTGAAGTAATCGGAAAACGGCATGGTACCCGGAAGGTGTATTAATCGTGTCCGTCCATAAATGGTCTTTTGGCCCAATCTCTGCGTTATGCTCAATAAATAATCCTCGGAATATCAATTATATGCCTACCTGTCCCGTAGGTCCGGCAGATCGTACTGGGATGGTTATTTTTTTCGCATGCCTTTTTATCCCGTTCTCTCCAGCGGGGGATCTTGAACAAAAATCCTCATTTATGGACGGACACTAACTCATGTTTCGCACCCTTAATTTTTACGAAAACATCAATTTCCAGCAACGCCGATAAATAGGTACGGGCCGGATCTACTCTTTTGCAATTGCATTGGGGTCGCCTTGGTCTTTTACAAGACGAAACTCCAAGGGTTTTTGGGTGTCCAGGTGAACATCCCTTTGGGGAAAGGCAATGACGATCCCCGCCTCGCGGAACAGCTCGTCAATGTGGAAACGGATATCGCTTTCAATGATGCGCCGATCCATGATGCGGTTCATGCTGATCCAGAAATAAAGATCAAAGACCAGGGAATTGTCCCCAAAATCGTTAAAGAGCACAAAAGGTTTAGGAGCCTTCCTTACCTTTGTATGTTCGTCGGCGACCTGAAGCATAAGGCGCTCTACTTCACGAACCGGAGACCCGTAAATAACCCCTACGGTCACCTGCGCCCTCACCTCTTTGTCTGAAAGGGTCCAGTTAATGATATTTTTCTCTAAAAAACTGCTGTTGGGCACTAAGATTTGGACATTGCCGCCGGTGCGAATTCGCGTACAGCGCGCGCCGATCTCCTCCACCATGGCGAACATCCCTTCGATTTCAACCAGGTCCCCGATTTTTATCGGTTGTTCCGCCATAACGATGAAACCGCTGATGAAATTATTGATCAGGTTCTGGGCCCCGAAACCAACGCCGATAGCAACGGCACCACCTAAGAATGTGAACAGCGTCAAAGGCATGTTGACCACGCGAAGGGCAAAGAGAATGATCAAGAATACAACAATATAATTGATAATCTTCTCAACGGCCGCCGTCGTGGTTTCCTTCATGTGGACACGCGCTAAAAGACGTCGAACCCAAAAAAGAAAGATTCTTTTGACAAATATAAACCCGACAATCAGGATGATCAGGGCCATGACCAGTTTCTTTACCGTCACCCCGTGTTCATCAATAACCCATAATTCCAGATCCCAGATGTTCGTTACCTTGCCTGTCACCTTGGTTAGTTTTTTCCACAAATCAAAATGTTCGCCTTTATGGATAATCTGATCCAGAAGCCGCTGGTTCAACCGTAAGGTGGCTTGCAACATCGACAAATATTCAACACCACCTTTTTCCAACGTCCTTAGTGAATCCAGTCTATTTTCAAACTCGCGTCGTAAATCTTTTGAATACCCTTGATCGGACAATTGTTTTTCCAGGGATGTAATTTGGGGCTGGAGACTGTTTTGATAGCTTTCCTGTAACCGCAAGGTTCGTTCGATTTTGACATTGCCGGCTTCAATCTCTTTTTTCCAGGCATCTATTTTTTCTTGATCTACCCCGTCTTTGACAAGCGCGTAGCGATTTCTCCACACCTGTTCCTGTTGATTTAACAGGTTCAACATATCCTCTGTCTGTTCCAGGAGCTGCTGGGAGGCTTCCCGCTGGGCGTCGGCAGCCTCTAATCTGGCCTTGGCCAAAGCAATATCGGTCTTTTTTCTGACATTCGCGAGTCTTTCCTGGGCCTGAAGCCAGGCGGTTTCCACCTTCATCTGTCCACGGAGCTGATCCTTTTGTCGCTTTTGAAGGTTATCCCTGTTCCGATTGATGGCCTCGATCTGTTTTTCCAGGTCAGCGTTGTCAAAATGCAAGTTTTTGCTGACCCAAACGAGATTCTGCTGTGTAACATCTTCATTTTGTTCGGCAAGTCGAACTTCGATGGAAAGGTTTTGTCTGGTTGCCCTTTGCAAATCGAAAATCGCCTGAGCAGTCTCCAGTGTCAATCGAGCTTGATCGAGTTCCCACCTCAGTTTTCCAGTCACCTCCCCGGGTTCCATTTCTCCCAACTTTTCTTTGGATTTTCTCAGATCCTGCCCGCTGTCATCCAGCTTCTCTCTGGCGTCCGCCAAAGCCTTCTCGGCCAGGCGGATCCCCAAAATGGCGGTTTCCTTCTTATGGTCGTCGGTAATCAACTTATCGAGAATGGTGTCATAAAAACTCAAGGAATACGGCGGATTTTTAGAAAGGGTTACCTGCTGCTGAGTCTGCTTTTTTTCTTTCAAAAGGGCTTCTTCTTTTTCCAGGATCTTCTTTTTTTTCAAGGCTGTTAAGAGTCGCTGATAGACGCTGTTTAATTCCCGGAGCTTTACTGTTCGTTCCTGTAACTGGGGCAGGGTTATTCCCAATTGTTGTGATGTTTGTTGATTTTCCGATGCTTCAGCGGTAACCACGCTCTTTTTGACACCGTTGAGTTTAAGCTCGATGTCGGCAGGATCGATCTCAGGCGATGGCTTCTGATGGTTCACCTCCGTAGGGCTTTGTTTGTTTTTCAGCACTTTGGGTGCCGCGGCCCAAGACACCGACATCAGACCGAACAAAGCGATCATGACATATAAACATAAACTCTTTTTAAACCTAATATGTGATATCATTTGTAACTCTCATCGCACTGAAAATTCAATATGGATAGAAATAAGAAGGGGCATCTTTGGCATCGTACGGTAATGCGCCAATGGAGTATTTTACCTAAATATCGTATTTCGGCCGGCATCTTCAATGGCTGTTTAGCATTATCGGGATGCGAAACTTAAGTCATAATCTAATGAAAATCAAATTTAAACAATGCCGGGCCAATGGTCTCAAATTCCGTTAAAATCCATAACGGTTGTGTATTACATGACCGCAGAACCGATCCCGGCCTTGAAAAATTCCCGGTTCATTCGGGCGATATTGGAGATGGAAATCTCCTTGGGGCATTCTGCTTCGCACTCTCTTTCATTAGAACAGTTTCCGAAGCAGAGTTCGTCCATTTTTCGAACCATCGCCAGGGCCCGCTGGGCGGCCTCAGGTCTTCCCTGGGGAAGCAGGGCAAATTGTGAAATCTTTGCCCCGGTAAAAAGCATGGCCGAAGCATTGGGGCATGAAGCAACGCAAGCGCCGCATCCGATACAGGCAGCAGCATCCATTGCTTTTTCCGCGATTTCCTGGGAAATCGGTATGGTATTGGCATCCGGGGCGCCCCCGGTATTTACGGAAATATATCCCCCTGCAACGATGATCTGATCAAAAGCGCTGCGATCCACAGCAAGATCCTTTAAAATGGGAAATGCCTTGGCGCGCCAGGGCTCGATGACAATGGTATCACCACTGGAAAAATGCCTCATATGAAGCTGGCACAGTGTGGTCCCTTTTTCCGGGCCGTGGGCCCGGCCGTTGACCACAGCACCACACGTGCCGCAGATCCCCTCCCGGCAGTCGTGATCAAATGCAATGGGATCTCTGCCGTCAAGGGTCAACTGCTCGTTAACCACATCGATCATTTCCAAAAAGGACATGTCTGTTGAAATATTGGCGGCATGATAGGTTTCAAAACCGCCTTTCACTTTGGCGCTTTTTTGGCGCCAGACGTTTAAAGTGATGTTGATGCTTTTGGTCACTTGTAACTCCTTTGTGTTAATTCGACATTTTCAAAAACCAGCGGTTCCTTGTGGCGTTCGGGCTCCGTGTCATCCCCTTTATATTCCCAGGCAGCCGCATGACAGAAATTCTCATCATCGCGCTTGGCCTCTTGTTCCTCGGTCTGGTGTGCTTCGTTGAAATGACCACCGCAGGATTCTTTACGCTCAAAGGCATCCATCACCAAAAGTTCTGCAAATTCGAGAAAATCGGCCACACGGCCGGCACGTTCCAGACTCTGGTTAAAGTCTTCCGACGAGCCGGGTACAAGTGCATTTTCCCAAAATTCTCCTCGAAGTTCCTGAATAAGCTTTCTGGCTTTCAAAAGGCCTTCGTCGTTTCTGGACATGCCGCAGTATTCCCAGAGGATGTGACCCAGCTCACGGTGAAAGTCGTCCACCGTCCGTTTTCCGTTAATGGACAGCAGATTGCTGGTCCGTTGGGTGACATATTGGGTTGCTTCTTTAAACGCCGGATGATCGGTGGTGACTTCCGTGTGGTCCATCCCGACAAGATATCCGCCGATGGTATATGGAATCACGAAATAACCGTCCGCCAGTCCCTGCATCAAGGCACTGGCGCCCAGACGATTGGCACCGTGGTCGGAAAAGTTGGCTTCTCCCAAAACAAAAAGCCCCGGCAGATTGCTCATCAGGTTGTAATCGACCCATAATCCCCCCATGACATAATGAGACGCGGGGTAAATCATCATGGGCTCTTCATAGGGATTCGAAGCGGTGATTTTTTCATACATCTGAAAAAGGTTGCCGTATTTTTGAGCAATGACGTCTTTCCCGTCTCTTTTGATGGCATCCTTAAAATCGAGATAAACCGCAAAGCCTGTCTCGCCGACACCCTTACCCAAATCACACTGGGCCTTGGCATTCCGCGACGCCACATCCCTCGGAACCAGGTTGCCGAAACTGGGGTATTTGTTTTCAAGGTAATAATCTCTTTCAGATTCGGAGATCTGACTTGGCGGTCGTTTGTCTCCGGGCGTTTTCGGCACCCAGACGCGACCGTCGTTTCGCAAACTTTCACTCATGAGGGTCAGTTTGGACTGGTAGGTTCCATGTACCGGAATGCACGTCGGGTGAATCTGCGTGTAACAAGGATTGGCGAAAAAAGCGCCTTTTTTATAGGCCCGATACGTTGCACTTACATTGGAGGCCATGGCATTGGTTGAAAGGTAAAAAACATTGGCGTATCCGCCGGTGCACATGACCACGGCATCGGCGGCATGGCTTTCGATATCGCCGGTGACCAGATTTCTCACAACAATGCCCCTTGCCTGTCCGTTAATCACCACCAGATCCAGCATTTCCCGGCGAGGAAACAGGGTGACCCGGCCGGCCGCCACCTGTCGCATCAATGAGCTGTATGCGCCTAATAGAAGCTGCTGCCCGGTCTGGCCTCTGGCGTAAAACGTTCTGGAAACCTGAGCACCACCAAAGCTTCGATTGGCAAGGAGCCCGCCGTATTCGCGCGCAAAGGGAATCCCCTGGGCAACACAATGGTCGATAATATGATTACTGACCTGAGCCAGGCGATATACATTGGCTTCTCTGGACCTGAAATCACCGCCCTTGATGGTATCGTAAAACAGGCGCCGGATACTGTCGCCATCATTTTGATAGTTTTTGGCGGCGTTGATTCCGCCCTGGGCGGCAATGCTGTGGGCACGCCGCGGGCTGTCCTGAACACAGAAATTTTTTACATAATAACCGAGTTCGGCCAAAGAGGCAGCGGCAGACCCACCGGCAAGACCGGTACCCACCACAATGATATTATATTTTCTTTTGTTGGCCGGATTGACAAGTTTAAGCTCAAAACGGTGTTTATCCCATTTTTCCGAAAGTGGACCTGAAGGAACTTTTGCGTCAAGCATAATGGCTATCTCCTTATACTAATAGCGAAACATAAACCGGAATAAAACCAAACCCGATCCCGACAATCAGACTGAATACAAGACTCAGCCCCCTTAAAAAAGGTGTGTATTTCGGATGATTGGCGCCAAGGGTCTGAAATGCACTCCAAAATCCATGGCTGACATGAACCGCCGCAATGATCATGGCAAACGTATAAATCAATACATAGCCTGGCTGTGCAAATGCATTCGATACAATCTGAAAAATGGTGGTATGGGTTTTATCCACAAAATGAAAATTGAACAGGTGGTAAATAACAAACAAAAGCAGAAGAACGCCGGTGTACGGCATGGTTGCCGATCCTAAGGTTCGACCCCCGGCACGTTTATTAACGGCATATCGGGTGGGCCTGGCTTTATAATTTTGATAAAAAAGGAATAGACCCGTAGAAATATGGATAATGGCAAAAGTTAAAAGCCCCCATTCAGCCAGTGTAAGGAGGGGTCCTAAAGAGTGAAGATGCTCGGCATAGGAATTAAAAGCATCTTTACCCATATAAAGGGTCAGGTTGCCGGCAAGATGCAACACCAGAAAAACGCAGAAGAAAAGGCCGGTGACCGCCATCATCAGCTTTTTCCCTACAGAACTCCCGAAGGTATTGGTTAGCCAATTCATTTTATCCTCCGTTATGTTGAACGTATTATGACATTAATAACAGCTGAACAAAACCGTATTTAACTGCTTCTTTTAAGGCATTAAAAACATTAAAATGCTCGCAAATTAAACAAAAAAAGTTATTCTTTTTTGGCCGGGCTGTCAACATAATTCTCAAGCCACCAGGCATCCCATTCTGTTTTCATAATACTTTGGGCGATGGCCTGACCGGTTTTGGTCTCCAACCGCTTTAAAGCGAACGGAAGCCACTTATTTGGGGGGTCGTAACCGATGTCCGAAAGTGCTTTTAAATCCAAAATCAGTGCCAACTGATCTGCATCATATGCAAGCTTGGACTCTAATGATCGGCGTTCATTAAATTCTGTGATCAGATCAGCGATTGTTGTACCAAACGGTAAATTCTTGGTGATATGCCTTAACGCTTTATTTTCATTTGCCGTCACATAGTTTTTCTGAACATAATTCAGGTCGCCGGTGTTTGTTTCCGGAAGATCATGGACCAAACACATCGTAATGAGTCTGAGTGCATCCACATCAGGCTCCATTTGAGCCATGACAAACGCAATAAATGAAACACTATATGAATGTTCGGCCACGGATTCCTTGCCTGCACCCAGAAAATGGTAGCCCGATCTGGGAATTTCTTTTAAAATGTTTGCTTGAAACAGTAGATTTGCGATATTTTTCATAAAAAGATCCTTATTTTTTAAATGCAATAACGTTAGGAATTAGAAAATAGATAACCGCAAATGGACGCAAATGAACATAAATATTATTATTTTAATTTGTGTTTATTCGTGTTCATCCGCGGTTTCCTTTATCCTCTTTCCTCTTTTCTCTTTCCTATTTTTCGAAAGGAGCCGTTGTTTCAGCTTTTATGTGTATTTGCAGGTCGTTCCAAAAGCAACCTAAAAATGATTGAAGGTCGTCGGAACCACCAAATTTCTTGACACCAAAACCAGGTTCATATAATTCAAGAATCAAAGCGTTTGCATAAATTGTCCTGATGTCCAAACAAAAAGAGCCATTTCAGGTTATACGAAACCACCAATAAAACAAACCAAGTACAACCCTTTGACAACCGATGATTTATTATAATATAATTTTATAACCCACGGAGTTTTTACATGAATTCTACAAATATCGACATATTCAACATGATCATGCATGCCGGCCCAATGGTTAAATTTGTGCTGCTTCTTTTGCTGTTTTTTTCAATCACCTCATGGGCAATCATGATCATGAAATATCGCTATATTAAAAAGGCATTTTCAGAATCCGCTGAATTTATTGATTTTTTTTGGAAGAGCAGGAATCTTTCCAACGCGTTTTCCAAAGCCAAGCAACTGCGCGGCAGCCCCGTAGCCAGAATTTTTCGCGTAGGGTATGCGGAACTTAAAAATCTGAGCCGCTCCGGCACTTCAAAAAAACAGGAAGCGAAAAGCTCATCAGAGAGCGAAAACGCTTCTTTGAGCGCAAGATTTACGGGAATCGACAACGTTAAACGCGCACTGCGCAGGGCGATTAACAGTGAAACGACCCGTATGATTCGAATGGTTCCTTTTCTTGCAACAACCGGAAACACAGCACCTTTCATCGGATTATTTGGGACCGTGTGGGGTATTATGAGTTCTTTTCATGGTATCGGACTTAAAGGTTCCGCCAGTCTTGCTGCCGTAGCTCCGGGAATTTCAGAAGCACTTGTCGCAACAGCGGCTGGACTGGCTGCTGCAATTCCTGCTGTCATCGCATTTAATCATTTTATGCAGAAGATAAGAATTATCGAATCTGAGCTGCACAATTTTTCCGCAGATTTTCTAAATATTATTGAACGTGATATAATGTAATCTGCAAGGAGAGATACAATGGCATTAGGATCCGACAGTGATCGCCTGATATCTGATATTAATGTAACACCGTTTGTTGATGTTATGCTCGTTCTTTTGGTTATTTTTATGGTTACCGCGCCAATGATGATGCAGGGCGTGGACGTCGCACTGCCTGAAACCACCTCACAGCCGCTTGCTGCAAAAAAAGAGAATCTCGTCATCACCATCAACAACCAAAATCAAATATTTATTAACAATCATCAGCTCGGCATCGATTTTCTTCAGGATAAACTAAAAAAAATATTGGAAGGTCGAGATAAACGGGAGGTCTATCTTCGGGCGGACCGGGAAATATCTTACGGATTTGTTGTCCGTGTTATGGCGGAGATAAAAGCAGCAGGAGTTGACAAGCTGGGCATGGTGACAGAACCGATTAGCGAAAAAAAGAAAGGCCAGTAACATAAAAAGCCAATATCATCGCCCAGAGGAGTATACTTTGGTTATCTCCTGAAAACTGGGCAAGTTATAAGTGTCTAAAGTAAGCCAAAGTGAATATTTATCCCGTATAAAGCGGGAAAGTTATGAAGTCGCTTTGCTCCACTGATTTATATAATTGAAAGAATTCCTTAACCCTGGCCCAGGGCGGGCTTTAGCTCACTTCAAACTCTTGCAACGTTTCTTCGGATAGAGCCATCTATCTCTGACTCCCGCAATGCGGGACAAACATGGTCCAAAGAACCAGGTTTGCAATGTTAAAAAAATAAACTGATGAACAAAAGAATATATCCTCACACATACCAAGACGAGGAAAAAGAGCACCGGGTTTTTTTTTCTAATTTTGCGGTTTCTCTTTTATGTCATCTGATTTTTTTCGTTATTTTGATTTTTGCACCCGGCTATGCGACCGATAGAAACCCCTCTCTTTCGGTCATAAATGTCAGCCTTGTGACATTACCTTCACAGAACAATGCGCCGTTACCCGCTAAAGTTAAAACACAAACAGTCGTTGAAAAAAAGGATCAAAAAACAACGATTTCTTCTAAAGCGGTTCCGAAAACCGATCAAAAATCCCCGGAATCGATTTCTTTAAAGCCGAAGAAAAAAAAGGTAAAACAGTCTCTTAAGAAAAAGACATTCAAAACTGACAAGGTTGTTAAAAGTGCCATCAGCCGAATTAAAAAAGAAGTGGAAGATTCGAGACCCGATGAGGTCAATAAGGCCATCGCCCGCCTGAAAGATCAAGTCGAGAAGACCGGGCCCCCAAGCCCGAGCAAACAGCAGAAGACAAAAGAAACGGGGCCCCCAGGCGGATCCGCCACCGGCAGCAAAAAAGATTTGGAACTCATGGATATATATATGATCGAAATACAATATAGGATTCAGAAAAATTGGTCATTTACAGCGCAACTGGCCGGAGGTCGTACGGATCTTGAAGCATGGCCGGCGATCAAAGTCATGCCGAACGGCGAAATAAAAGATGTCTGGTTTGACAAGAGATCCGGCAACAGCTATTTTGATGAACAGGCAAAAAAAGCGATTCTAAAGTCGAATCCGCTTCCACCCCTCCCAAAAGGGTATTGGCGCCCATACTTTGAAGTCGGGTTTCGTTTTACGGCTTCAGGCCTCAGTCAATAATTTGTGTCTAAGTTCATGTATTCGTAAATACAGTTACGTATTTATAACTTGGTTTTTTCATTCTATGTATGCAAAAGTTTAGATTTCAGCTTATACGGAATCGTGTCCAGATAAAAATACATCATCGTATTTATGAATTAGAGCACCAAGGAACAAGATTTTTAGGACATTAAAAAGGACGTTATATTTGGAGATTAAAGGAGCTTGCTTCCACTATGAAAAGTTGTCGAACATTGATTGCTTGCTTGATCGCTACAGTATTTATTTTTACGATACCCGCACTGTCTCTGGCTGGATATGATTATATCGACATCACCCAACCTTATTTAAGAAAACTTCCTATCGCAGTCCCTTTTTTCAAAAAAATATCCACTGAAGATGACGCTGCCCAGCTGTCGAGAACATTATCTGATTTACTTGCTGAAACGCTTGATTTTACAGGATATTTTAAAATTATGAACAGAGAAGCTTTTCTTGTAAATCCGCAAACGGATGCCGGTTTTGCCAATGTCATTTTTCACGACTGGACCAGTATCGGAGCGGAGCTTCTGGTTACCGGCGGTGTGTTGGTGAAAGACAATTTGCTCGAAATTGAGCTTCGTCTCTACGACACCTTTAAAGAAAAACTGTTGGTTGGAAAAAGATATAAAGGGGGAGTTGGTGATCAGAGAAGAATCATCCGTCGTTTCTGTAGCGATGTGATTTACAGCCTGACCGGTGACCGGGGCATTTTTGACACTGAAATTGCATTTATTTCAACAAGTTCTGGTACCAAGGAAATTTATGTCTGTGAATTTGACGGATACAACATCAGGCGGGTGACACATACCAAAAGTATTACCCTCACTCCTGCATGGTCATCGGACGGGCAATGGCTCGCTTATACCTCATATGCCAGGGGCAAACCCGATCTTTACATAAAACATTTAAAAGAAAAACGTGGAACTGTGGTTTCGAAAAAGGGTGTTAACATAACGCCTGCGTGGCTTCCAAACAAGTTTGATCTGGCGGCAACACTTTCATTTTCGGGTGATCCGGAAATTTATTTATTGACCGGAACCGGAAAAGTTATTAAAAGATTGACCAATAACAAAGGCATTGATGTATCACCCGCTTGGTCTCCGGATGGTAAAAATATGGCCTTTGTTTCAAAAAGATCTGGAACTCCACAAATTCATGTTAAAAATTTAGATTCCGGCCAGGTAAATAGACTGACGTTTCAGGGACGCTATAATACTCAGCCCAGTTGGTCACCCAAAGGAGATAAAATTGCATATTCAAGCATGGAAGGGGGTCTCAACAATATCTTCCTAATCGGCATTGATGGTCAGGGTCCGATTCAATTGACACACAATGAAGGCGATAACGAATCACCGTCCTGGTCTCCGGACGGGAACCTTATTGTTTTTAGTTCAACACGGGAAGGGCCTTCCAGAATCTACGTCATGACAGGCTACGGAACCGACCAGAGACGACTACTTACCTTAAAAGGCCAGCAATCACAACCAAAATGGTCACCAAAGATGACCCGAAAATAAAATTGGACGATTTCATTAAAAATCTAATTTTACATGATAAATATGAGTCTATGTCTTGCTTCTACATTCGAAAATTGTTAATCTTTTGTATTGGAGAAATATATCGTTTAGATTTTTACCACTAAATGTACAAATTCACAATGAAGGAACGAAAAAGGAGGCAACAATGCGAAAAAAATTATGGATCTTTTTGGCTCTGGCATTTATTATCCCAGGATTGCTGTTGACCGCTTCATGTGCAAAGAAGGCTGTAAAGGATGATGCTGCTTTAGCAAAACAGGCTGAAGATGAGGCAGCGATGAAAGCAAGAGAGGCTGATGAAAAAGCCAGACAGGAAGAACTGGCGCAACAGCGGGCGTTAGAAGAAGAACGACTCAAGGAACAAGCAGAGCTTAAGGACATGTTTCTGAATAATGACATCTATTTTGAATTCGATAGTTCCACTTTAACCGCAGATGCACAGCTAATTTTGAAGAAAAAAGCAGAGTGGCTCCAGAACAATTCTGGGGTGATGTCAACCATCGAGGGACACTGTGATGATCGAGGTACCAATGAATATAACCTTGCATTGGGAGATCGACGTGCAACAAGTGCAAAGAATTTTTTGGTTGACCTTGGAATTCCAGCATCACGCCTAACCACCATAAGCTACGGCGAAGAGCGTCCGGCCGATCCCGGAAAGAATGAAGATGCCTGGGCAAAGAACAGAAGATGCCGCTTTACCACAAATTAATTTAACTTTAATTGATCGTAAAAATAATAAGCCGTCAAAAAGATTCATTTTTAAGATCAGTTTCATATAAAGTGAAAAGGGATATTGGGTCGACACCACTATTGCCCCAATATCCCTTACAGGGGTGGAACCCTTTAAGTGTAATGCTGCCATGAAAAAAAAGGTATTCATTTTCTTGCTATGTTCGATCATCTTGTCCGGATGCGCGCTGCAAAGGGATGTCATGACGTTAGATGATCGACTGGCTCAATCAGAACAACGCTATACGGAAGCAGAACTAAAAAATAAAAAACTCGAAGCAACATTAGAGGAATACCGTAATGCTCGTGAGCAGTATGACAAAGATCTTAGAAGCAAAACTGCAGGCCAAAATGCAACTATCGATCAACTCCAGGAAGAAATCAGGATATTAAAAGGAAAACTTGAAGAGACAGATTATTTATTGAAACAGAAAATAAACGCATTTGCAGAATTATCCGAAAAAAGCGAGATTAAACTAACGAGCATTGATAAGACCACAAGTTTAAATAAAGACCGTATCGAACGTCTGGAGCAGTATCTGAATTTTGAATCAGGAGCATCTATTCAAAAAAGGAAGCCGGCTTCAAAGAAAACATCTGCAAAACAAGTCAAACATAAACTTTCAGAAAATGATTTATACAGATCTGCAAAACAGGCATATGATAAAGGTGATTTTAACACCGCCCGAGAAGGATTCCAAAAATTACTAAAAGAATTTCCCAAGTCAGAAAACGCCGACAACGCCCAGTTTTGGATCGGTGAAATTTACTATCGCGAAAAATGGTATGAAAAATCGATCCTTGAATATCAGAAGGTCATCGAAAAATACCCAAAAGGAAATAAAGTGACGGCGTCACTTTTAAAACAGGGTTTTGCCTTTTTTAATTTGGGAGATAAATCAAATGCGCGTCTGATTTTATCAGAACTTATTAAAAAATATCCAAAATCAAATGAGGCAAAAATTGCCGAACGCAAATTAAAAGGAATTAAACCTTGACGGGGTTTTGCTTGATGCCAGATGCTGGATTCAGGATACATGATACAAAAATTGCGGACCGTATCCCTCTCTTGATACCCGGCACTTTTTATCAAGAAAAGAGCATGGAATGATAAAAGTTATCGGTGTTGATCCAGGCCTATCCGCAACAGGTGTTGGAATTGTCAGAGGAAGAGGGATCAAAATTGATGGCTTCTCTTTCGGTAGTATTCATACCTCAAAAAATCTTCCTTTACCGAACCGCCTTGATCAAATCTTTTCAAATCTTCTTACGATTTTAAAGGACGAAAAACCTGATCTTATGGTTGTGGAAGATGTATTTTCCGTTGAAAAATTTCCGAATGCCGGAATTTCATTAGGAAAGGTTACCGGTGTTATCCTCCTTGCTGGATGCCGGACGGAGGTGCCTGTCATCGAAGTTTCCGTTCGTGAATCCAAACAGGTATTGACCGGAAACGGCAATGCAACTAAAATGCAGCTTGAAAAAACCGTTAGAAGCTTATTAAACCTGACAACGCCTATCCGTCCTTACCATGCTTCTGATGCATTGGGGTTGGCGCTTTTGGGATTATTCCGTTACAGTGATCGCTCCGCGAAAAGAACACCGTACAAAAGGGAAAAAACAAAGTGCAATGATCGGTTATCTTGAAGGAAAACTTTTAAAAAAGGGGAATGATCGGATACTTGTTTTGGCAAATCAGGTTGGATATGAAGTTTTGCTCCCTGCATTTGTAATGAACACATTTAAGCCAAAGTCTGTGGGCGACCCGGTCTCCATATATATTTATCACCAGCAAACCGAACGGCAACCGAAGCCGGTTCTGATCGGTTTTAATCTTGAAGTCGAAAAGGAATTTTTTCAATATTTCATTTCTGTTGAAGCCATCGGTGCCTTGAAGGCCGTTAAAGCTTTAGATATTCCTGTTCGTGATATCGCAAGAGCCATCGAATCGAAAAATGTTCAAACGCTTAAACAGTTAAAAGGTATCGGCGATCGTACAGCGCGCAAGATTATTGCCACTCTTGAAGGGAAGATGGACAAATTTGCGCTCATTCGAAAGTCCCAAAAGGAAGAGATTCCCATCGTCGAGGATTTGTCCCAACAGGTTCTGGATGTTCTTGTAGATCAGTTGGGTTACAAGATAAAAGAAGCAAAACGGATGATCACCGATGCTATGAAACGGAACAGTAATATATCAACTCCGGAAGAGCTCTTTGAAGAAGTATACCGTGAGGAAGATGCTAGAAAATGACGGATGACATACTCACACATTCTTCCGACAAACAGGGTATTCTCACAGGATCCTGCCTACCGATGGATCAAGAGCCGGAAATCCTGTCTTTAAGACCTGAACAATTTGCAGATTATGTCGGCCAAACTGAAGTTGTAGAAGCGCTTAAAATTGCAATTGAAGCAGCGTTACAACGCGAGGAGCCGGTTGATCATATCCTCTTTCATGGACCACCCGGTCTTGGGAAAACCACATTGGCACACATTATCGCAAATGAAATGGGGGGTAATCTTACATCAACGTCCGGCCCTTCCCTTGAAAAAGGTGGAGATCTCATCGGTATCCTGACCCATTTAGAAGACAGGGACATCCTGTTCATCGACGAAATTCACAGATCACCCAAGATTGTAGAAGAATTTTTATACCCTGCCATGGAAGACTTTGCCGTGGACTTTGTATTTGACAAGGGGATGCATGCCCGCAGTCACAGGTACCGTTTGAATCGCTTTACACTGGTTGGTGCGACCACCCGGGTGGGACTTTTATCTGCACCTTTACGCGACCGGTTCGGTATCTTCAGAAGTCTTGACTTTTACAATGAAGCGGATTTGGCAAAAATCATCCGACGTTCGGCTGCTCTGCTGAACGTCACGGTGGATGATGAAGGAGCAAACGAGCTTTCAAGTCGATCCAGAGGGACGCCACGTATTGTAAACCGCCTTCTTAAACGTGTTAGGGATTATTCACAGGTTCGGGCAGATGGAATCATTACAAAAAAAACCGTTGAAGCGGCGCTGGTTTTAGAAGGTGTCGATGATAAAGGGTTAACCGATCTTGACCGTAAATATTTGAAAACAATCATTGAATTTTATAAAGGCGGTCCTGTGGGAATTGAAGCCATCGCAGCGACCCTCCAGGAAGAAACGGATACGCTGGTGGATGTCATAGAACCTTATCTTTTAAAAATCGGGCTTGTCACAAGAACATCTTCAGGAAGAAAGGCTTCGGAAGCGGCGTACAAGCACCTCGGATTCAGCTTTCAAAAAAGAATGTTTCAATAATGGATTCTTACGAAGCCGTCACCACGAATTTAGGGGCTTCGCCTCAATTGGAATGATGGAGCAATGAAATGATGGGTTAGAAGGATTTTTTACAATTTAATAGGTTATTTCACCTCTTATTCCCAATACTCCAGCATTCCAACATTCCATTCTTCCATACGAGTGACATAAACTAAGGTTCCATTAAATGACTCGTAATTTCATTAGATTGTAGAATTCTCTATACGTTATGTCGATTATTACACTCCTTACAGACTTTGGCACTGAAGATGTCTATGTCGGTGTCATGAAAGGTGCAATCCTTTCAATAAATTCTTCTGCCGTAGTTGTTGATGTCTGTCATTATATCGATCCACAGGATTTGGTCGAAGCTGCCTATCTCATCAAATCTTCATACAGATATTTTCCCAAAGGCACGGTACATATCGTTGTTGTAGATCCAGGGGTTGGCGGGAACCGTTCAATCGTTGCCGTTGAATTGTCGGGTCATATTTTCCTTGCACCTGATAATGGTGTTTTAACCCTTCTAATGGATGAAGGAGCGGTTGACGCGATTGTTCGCGTCGAGAATACCCGTTACTTCTTAAATTCCATAAGCCAGACCTTTCATGGACGGGATATTTTTGCGCCTGTTGGTTCCCACATATCCAAAGGTGTTCCCATTGAAAAATTAGGCCCGCACCTGGGCATACAAGATCTTATCCGTCTGAGTATCCCTAAACCATATATTTCTAATAACGATGAACTGATAGGGACGATTATATCCATTGATCGATTTGGGAACTGTATTTCGAATATTAATAAAAATTGTCTCCATAAATTTGTTAAGAACGGCACTGAAAAAAAACTTGGAATCAAAACAGGTGAAATTGTAATTAAAAGTTTATCCCGCAGCTATACAGACGTAGAATCGGGGTATCCTCTTGCTATTATTGGGAGCTTTGGATACCTTGAAATTGCAATTAATTGTGACAATGCCAGCTATCAGTTAAACATTGAAAAGGGAGACACCATTACTTTGAAATGAACCCTATAGTTGCATAAATAACATGACAAAATGGGTTTAAAAGCAATAATTACAAGCTATTCAACCTTTTTTAGCTGTTCTGCTGGAATGAACTTCAGATGGCATCCTGAAATCAGTGAAAAGCAGCCATGTTATTTACCCTGCGGGAAAGCCGATGGCACCGCATCTCCAGCGTTGTCAAGGGCTTGCAGTAAATTACTACAGCTGCACCCTTGATGCCTTGGATCTGCAACACCCTCGACTTTTGCATCGTTAGGGTGAACTGTTTCAGGAGATAAATAGTGAAAAAAATGTCGGAGGATCTTTCCATCATTGATAAAGATTTAACTATAGATGGCACAGTCTCATCCACTGGAAGGCTTATCGTCAAGGGTATTTTGAAAGGTACGGTTATTGGAAAAAATGTTGTCATTGCCGAAGAAGGATCTGTTTATGCGAATGTGAAGGTTGCAAGCATGACCATCGGCGGAACCTTTGAAGGGGAAATCAGAGCTTTGAAAAAATTGATCCTATTATCAACCGGAAAATGCACCGGTAAAGTTGTCTGTAAGGATTTGGTGATCGAAACCGGTGCAATTTTGAACGCCCAGGTAACTTGTCTCTCTGGTAAAGATAATGCTATAGACATCCAAAACAAAAAGACGATATTGTAAATTGATATTGATTGGACATTATAATGCTTAAAAAAATTATTTCCGGCGGGCAGACCGGTGCTGACCAGGCTGCTCTTGATGTTGCCATTAAGCTTGGAATTCCATATGGTGGATGGATACCCAAGGGGCGGATAACAGAAAAGGGCGTTTTAGATCGTAAATATAAGCTCAAAGAGATGGAAAGCACCAACTATAATAAGCGGACCGAACAAAATGTCATAGATTCTGACGGCACCTTGATTATATCCCGCGACAGGCTCACCGGCGGATCAGATTATACCCGTGAAATGGCTCTTTTACATCATCGACCTTGGCTTCACATCGATCTGAACAAAACCGGTGCCTTTCAAGCTGCTGGAAAGATCAAATCATGGATCACCGAAAATGAAATTGAGATTTTGAATGTAGCGGGACCCAGAGCGAGCAAAGATCCGACTATATATCAGGCTACAGTCGACATTATAGAAACTGTTTTTTATCTGGATCTTATCGATGACACCATACCCGCCTCTTTTACCGCTACCCCAAAGCGTCGCGCTAAAATGGAAAAAAAAATCCTGCCTCAAACCGTTGAAGAGGCTACGGATAAACTTCTATCAAAACTATCGCTGAGAGATAAAACCATGATTGCTAATATTCCCAAAGACAATGTGATGGACCTTTATCACTCGCTTGAGGAATATATGCAAAACGAAGTCAGTTTGTGGCTCACAAATGAATCGTTGTTAAAATCATGTCGTTCGATATCCGGTGATAAACATTTGAGTGAATATGATGCGACGTTGGTCATCGTTAAATTATTATGGGAAAAGCTTCAAAACACCAATGTACTGAAAATTGTAAGGTAGTTATTTTTTCGTATTCCAATATGACTAAGGACATGTATTCGTAAATACGGTTACGTATTTATAAATAGAGCACTCAGGTATATGAATTATGCCCCATATTATTTTTGTATGTACCGGCAACATTTGCCGGAGCCCCATGGCCGAAGGTTTTATGATGCACAAATGCAAGGAAACGGGCCGTCATGATCTGACGGTTTCATCCATGGGAATTCACGGACTAAATGATTATCCGGCGACCGAGTATGCCCAAAAAGTCTGTGAAAAAGACGGCTTCGACATCTCATCTCACAAGGCACGTTATCTGGTAGGAGATGAGCTGCAAAAAGCCGATCTTATTTTATGCATGGAACCTGTTCACAAAAAATTCGTGCAGACCTTTTTCCCTTGGCTTCATAAAAAAGTCTTTCTTCTTGGGGCCTGGCCTGGAAAACAAACTCGAAAAAGTGCCATCAAAGATCCCATGGGCGGTTCGTACGAAAAATATCAAGGGGTGTTCAACCTTATCAAAACCCACATTGAACGCATCTTTCCCCTGCTGTAGACGAGACGCTCCGGCTAATTCTCAAAAAAATGTCCCCTTTCAGAAAATACAACAGCGCAGGTGAGTTTTTGAATGAACTGTAGTTGCTCACGGGGTGTGCTTCTCCGTGTAACGATATTGGCAAAATGGCTTCGTCATTTCAATGACTTAATCTATTCCGGTTTTTCCTTTTTGCTAAAAACACGAATTGATCTGTCTCTGCCCTTTTGAGCCTGAATTTTTGCTGTTAAGCTATTCTCCCATGGCAACAAAACTTCAGGATCCGTGACGGTGACGACCGGACAGTTGGATCTATAACTGGTGCGTTCCACAACGCTCCCGGCATACCATTTTCCATTTTTTTCCTTGGTATGGGAACCCATCATAATCAGGTCGGCATCTTTTTTTTCAACACATTTCAAAATTTCAAGATGCGGCAGAGTACCTCCCCAAACATTATATTCATAATCTATTTCTTCAAGGAACTCATGGCAAAATTCTTTGAGCCTTTTCTTCGCCGAGTCGATATCGGCCTCATAATCAGCCGTGGAGTATTTGGGAAGCGGAGGAACAGGTATCATATGAAACGGAAAAAGTTTTGAATTGTACTTTTTGGCAAACTTTACTGCAAAACACAATGCACATTCGCAGGATCTTGAGAAGTCGATACTCACCATAATTTTTTTAAATGCCAGCGGTTTTTTGGGGACTGTTGGATTAACAATCATTACCGGACAATTCTCGTGCATAATAACGCCTTCTACAGTACTCCCGATCTTTCCAACCATTCTGACCACTTTTTTTTCTTCAGCTCTTGTGGAATGGGGACCCAGCACAATCAGGTCTGTACTTTTTTCCCTCGACCATCTCAAAATTTCCTCCCATGGAAAACCGGGTACAACCTTGATTTCATATTTAAGAGATGATTGAAGCGTATCTTTATAGATCTTCTCTATTTGTGTTTTTACACCTTTTTCGTAATCTATCGTCGTAATGATATCTTCACCTGTTCTAAAGTGTTTGATAAGATGACGATTCTCCGTAGAAGCAGATTCCAGAACGTGAAGGATGTATAATTTTGCATTGTTTCGTTCGGCGATTTTCGCAGCCGTTAAAACCGGTGTATCCATTCCGGTTAAAACGTCTGATGCCGCCAATATTCTTTTAAACATCTTTTCTCCTTTCCGGCCGGAAGTTGGAAGGACGGGATTTTAAAGACGCAAGATAATAGTCCTTGGCCAAAAGTTGCTCCATACACTCTTCCAGTGGCTTTTCAGTATCAACACGAATATGCATCTTTTCACCCAATTCATTCAAAGGCTCAAATCGCTTCTTGAAATCTTCATAATGGTGGTACCGAGCGTCTGAAACCGGATATCCGCCCTCCCGCTTTAATAGGCGTTCTTTAATAACATCTTCTTTTAATACACATTCAACAAAGACAATGTTCACTTCATTGTCTTTAGCCATACGTATGGCTTCAGAGCGATCATGTTGTTTACTATATGTTGCGTCTAAAATAACGGATCTCCCCTGTTCAATTTCTTCCTGGGCCGAGAGAAGAAGCCTCCCATACGTAAGACCACTGGCACCCTTTGAATAAATGCCGGTTTCAAACGACATGTCCGATATATCATCAGGTTTTAGACCATACAATTCTTTCCGAATCACATCGGATTGAAATGCGTTGATTCTAAAAACCCTGGAAAGTTCTCTTGAAATCGTGCTCTTACCCGAACCCGGCATTCCGCACACTATCCAGAGCGTAGGACGTGTGAACTTCACTGCGTATCGGTAGGCAAAATCTAAATATTTATTGGTTTCTTTAAGAAGCTTCGCTTTATCTTTCTTGCCCAGATCATCTTCCTGAAGACGGATGCAATTTACCTTGCACCGGACTAAAGCCCGGTAGCATTTGTAAAAATCGATAAGAACGAAAACATCCGGATCTTCCGTATGTTTCGCATAGTCATCGAGCAGATCATTGGCAATCTGTGGAAAACCCTCGTAATCGAGATCCATTGCCAAAAACGCCAGATCTGATGTAACATCCTGAAACCTGAAACGTTCATTAAATTCGATACAGTCAATGATCTGAATCCCTTCATCGGTAAAATAGATATGTCCGGTTCTCAGGTCACCATGGCAGTCTCGAATTTTTTTAGTTTTGATCCTATTGTCAAAGAGTTCTTTTTTTCTGTGCAAGAAGGAGAGCGTGGCGGATCGGACAATCTGAAATATTCGTTCATCAAGAATTTCTCCGGCGAACATTATCGTTTGTCTAAAATTTTCCTCACAATTTGCCAGAATGATTTCCCAGGCCCCGGAGCAGTGAATATGCTCAACGGATGGACCTTGATTATAAAACTTAGCAAGAATTACAGCAAGTTGCTTAATAAAACCTCTGTTAATCTTTTTTCTTTTCAACAGATGAACCATGGAACGGTCCGCAGGAAGTTGTCGCATTTTAACAGCATATTCAACGGGAACGCCCGACCCATTCAGATGATATTTGCCGTCTTTAAAGGTGATTTCAACAACACCAAGATAGACGTTGTGAGACAGACGTTTATTCAGGATAACTTCCTGGTGGCAGTAATAATAACGCTTTTCCAAAGTGGTGAAATCGAGAAAATCGAGGTTGACCGGTTTTTTAATTTTATAGACATAATTGCCTGTAAGAAAGACATGAGAAATATGCGTTTCTCGCTGCCCTATGCGACTTACGGGGTGAGGATAGAATTCCGGCCTGCGCATTACCTCAAAAATTTGGTCTTGATGATTCATTTTCATTAAGGAGCATAAACAAAGCGAGGCTTAGGATACCATCACCCTTCGCTCAATTGGGTTCTTAATTATCCATTTTGATTGCGATATTCATGCCAGATTTTAAAAATACAAAGACTGTAGACAACTTTCAGATAAAACTGAATTATTAGGAGGAAAAAGATCAAATTGTATGAATCTACAGCATATATGATGTCAGAATATTTTACAAATTGTAAAGACGAAATAATAATACTCCGTTTAAAAGAAAGCCTTCTTTTTCGTGCATCCGATTTAAGTGCCAGAAATAAGGTGCCAGATTATCTTGACCCAGTTTAAAGAACAGATTATATTAAGGCCGTTTTTATCATTAGCTCTTTAGAGGCTATGGGAATAAAAGTCGCTCATTATTAGACCCGATTTCTAATGAAAAACATCAAACAGAAAGGCAAAATAATGAAACGTCCGGGTTCAGTATGTTTTTTGAATTATGGTTTTAACCCATTTTTTAAAGCGTATAAATCGTGAAAAGCAGAATGACCGCAGAATCTTTCAGAAACCTGTGCCTTTTTCATACTCTTGACGGGCTTCGGGATGGTCTTACCCACTTTTCGGGGTCGAGTCGGGCAGCGCTCATTTATGCCATCAAGCCTGACGACCCGATTCGCGTCTACGATCCACAGAATCTGCTACAGGGCCATGAACCCATATTAAAAGAACTTTATCTACAATCGAATCAATGGCGCAATGATGTTGCGGAAAAAATCCTTCAAAAGATGCTCTCAGGACATATCCACGCCCAAAAGAACCTTCAACTCGCGGGGTTGATCTCCTACGGCGGCCGATCACGTTCTATTTTCTACCAGATGTGGTTTACGGAGCATCACCCCGACATGTGCTCCATCGGGCCCACTGAATGCTGGCTGGAACATGCTGTCTGGCTCCTTTCTCATGATTTTGCCACGGAGGATTCCTTATATACAAGAACTTCCGGCAATGTACTTCGGGAATATGCAACTCATGCGGTTCGGGATTATATTATAGATCAAATGAACATCATGCTGGGCTGGGATACTCAGGTGCGAGTATATCCTATTCTGGACGCCGTACTAGGTATTTCCAAGACCCGTGAAGAAAAGGCCTGGCCTCTGGGTGAACTGTCGTTTGTTGAACCGAACGCCATTTTAGAAATGCAATTTTTAGCCCGGTTTCCTCTTTTGGAACAGCCGAACCTAAATAATTTCAAGCATGTTCGCAAGCTCCTCCAGAGTGTTGAGAATTCGGAACGCAAACTGATATCTGACGGTAAAACCATCGTCGGAATTTCTGCCGACACCGAGGAAACGTTTTGCATCACCGCTGATTTCAGAGGTGAATACGGTTTTTTGGGCATAAACGGTAATCTGGTGTGCAGTTTTGCAAATGGCAGTTTTCATTCGACGACACGCCAGGCCAATCTGGTGGAGGTGGAAGAGGCGTTGCTTGAATCGAATCTCGATTTTGCCACCAGTCATGAACTTTTTCAGATTATCACCCGGATTGTACATACGGCCGAAAGAGAAAAGTATGGCTGCACTCTGGTTATTGACTTTAATGATGCGCCCATCAAAATTGCGGGGCAGACATCGGAACAAACACTGGATCTCAGAAAAGAGCATTTTCTAAGGCTCACGGAATCCTTGGCAAAGCTGGACGGGGCGATCCATATCGGTGCGGATCTGAAACTTCATGGGTTCGCCTGTCTCTTAGACGGTCTCGCCGTCCCGGGCGAGGATCGGGCCCGGGGTGCGCGGTTCAACTCGGCACTGAGATTCACCGCCATACATACGAATCTTATCATCGTGGTCGTCTCCTCAGACCGCCCGATTTCGGTCATTAAAGAAGGCGTTGAATTGAACGCCCAATGCGAATGGAAGCCCGTCCCGGGATGTATCGAACCGCCGCTAACACTTGAGCGCTTTATAGAATAAGCATTTTCAAGACCAAATACTTTTTAACCACAGAATTAGAAAGATACGCTATGCAAATACAATCAAAGCTGCCGGATGTCGGTGTCACCATTTTCACGATCATGTCCAAACTGGCAAATGACCATAATGCCATAAATCTTTCCCAGGGTTTTCCGGATTTCGATGTTCACCCCGATCTCTTGGCCCTGGTCGACAAATTTATGCGCTCCGGACACAATCAGTACGCCCCCATGCAGGGCGTACAAGCCTTGCGGGAACGAATTGCTGAAAAAGTCCGGGATCTGTACCATGCCGACTATGATCCTGAATCTGAAATTACCCTTACATCCGGTGCAACAGAGGCATTGTTTGCAGCCATTAGCGCCGTTGTTCACCGCGGAGATGAAGTAATCATTCTTGAACCGGCCTTTGACTCCTATGTGCCGGTCATTAAACTCAATGGCGGCATTCCCGTATATGTCGAATACAAATTCCCGGATTACAGAATAGACTGGAATGATGTCAGAAAAGTTCTGTCTTCTAAAACCAGACTTATCATACTGAATTCACCTAACAATCCAACAGGCGCCGTATTTACGGATACCGACATATCTGAACTTAAAACCATTTTACAGGATACGGATGTGCTGATTTTGAGTGATGAAGTTTACGAGCATATTATTTTTGACGGCCTAAGACATGAAAGCGTTTCCCGGCATCCCGAGCTTGTTGAAAGGAGCTTTGTGATCAGTTCCTTTGGAAAAACCTACCACACCACCGGCTGGAAAATCGGATACTGCCTGGCACCGGCGCCGTTGTCTAAAGAATTTCAAAGGGTACACCAGTTTTTAACCTTTGCATCCAATACGCCGATTCAGTATGCTTATGCCCAATTCATGAAAAACAAGGATATTTATTTGAACCTTTCGGCATTTTACCAGCAAAAAAGAGATAAATTTTTATCACTCATTAAAAATTCGCGGTTTAAAGCCTTGCCCTGCCGAGGCACTTACTTTCAAATGCTGGATTATTCCGCAATTTCCGATGAATCCGATGTCGCATTCTCAAAAAGACTAACCATAGAGAATGGTGTGGCGTCGATTCCACCTTCTGTTTTTTACCATGGTCAAGTTGATCATAAAGTCCTTCGATTCTGTTTTGCCAAAAAAGATGAAACTCTTGAAAAAGCTGCGGAGAGATTATGCGAGATTTAAAAGTTACACTGATTCAAAGCGAACTGGCCTGGGAAGATATTGATTCGAATCTGGCCGGGTTTAATTCCAGAATAGACGCTATTGAGGAGGATACCCATCTCATCGTACTGCCGGAGATGTTTTCCACCGGCTTTACCATGAATGCCCCTGCCCTGGCCCAGGATATGAAAAGTTCTGCGGTCAAATGGATCAAAGAAAAGTCAGCAGAAAAGAACGTCGATATGGTCGGAAGTATCATCGCCGATGACAACGGCAAATTTTTCAACCGGTTGCTTTGGGCCAAACCCAACGGTGAAATCTTCACCTATGACAAAAAACACCTCTTTCGGATGGCGGGAGAAGAAAAAATATACAGCGCCGGAACTAAAAATATTACGGTGGAGCTGAACGGCTGGAAGATCAGACCCTTTATTTGTTACGACCTTCGTTTTCCGGTCTGGACACGAAATATTGCAAACCAGTTTGATGCAGCCATATTTATCGCCAACTGGCCTGAAAGACGCTCAGCGCACTGGAAAGCCCTCTTGCTGGCCAGAGCCATTGAAAATCAGTGTTACGTGATCGGCGTCAACCGTGTCGGTACAGACGGAAACGGCCTGACTTACAGCGGCGATTCTTCCATCATCGATCCATGGGGAACCATCATTTTTCAAAAGAGCAACCAAACGTGCATATACACGGCAGATCTATCTTATGATGTTCTTAAAACATCCAGAGAAGACTTTCCGGTCTGGATGGATGCGGATAATGATATCATCCGCTCACCTTAATTCCCATTCAATTTGATCAAAGATGTCCTCAATCTGATACAGCGTCTTGTCGGCTTTGGCCAAGTCCCAATCTCCAATATATGCTTCAACTTCCGTGTAAAGCTTATGGAGTCCGTCTGTGTGCTTAAGTAAAATCTTTCTAAAAGGCGGATTCCCCTCCAATTCGTAAAGGAGTTTGTCCAGCCTTCCAACGATGTCAAAAAGAGAGGGTCCTTCCTCTACCCATGCCTCATGAATATAACTCAGACCTTGGGCAATCTTGGGATAATCCGCTTTCATGTCCTTTTTGTAATACGGACGAACCTGGACGGTAAGTTGCATATGTTTGCTCATGTGCGTCGCTCTCCTTTCTGTCTTAGACAAAAAATCGCTCAATTCAGGTTTAACTTAATCAAAGGAAATTATTTGTTCTGTCAATAGGATTATACGAACTAATCTCATTTATTATCAATAAAAATAAGTTGGCGACCTCCCGGGGGATTCAATGTTGACACACAAATCTTGCTTTCCTATAATTTTAAACACTATCCTATCAAAAGTGCGTTTTAATCAACGATAACGGACAATCTTTTAGTGGAGGGTGATCAATGAAAAATAACTACGAGAAGCTCGGCGCCTTTTATCTCGGCAAGGAATATGACCTGACTTCCCGAACGCTTAAAGAAGATCTGATCCTCTATGACTCCAAAGACCTTAATACGCATGCGGTCATCATCGGCATGACCGGCAGCGGAAAAACCGGATTGGGAATCGGCATTTTGGAAGAGGCCTTGATCGACAATATTCCCATTATTGCCATCGACCCCAAAGGAGATCTGCCAAACCTGCTGTTGAACTTTCCGGATCTTAGTCCTGAAGATTTCCGACCCTGGGTAAACGCCCAGGATGCTCTGAATAAGGGTCTTACCACAGATCAATTCGCAGCAAATCAGGCTGAAACCTGGCGAAAAGGCCTCGCCGACTGGGGTCAAGAACCCGATCGCATCGCCCGCCTGAAGGCCGCCGTCGATTTTGCCGTTTACACTCCGGGAAGCCATGCAGGGCTTCCGGTGAGCGTTCTAAGATCCTTTTCACCCCCTCCCCCTGCGACTTTTGGAGACACCGACCTGCTTCGTGAACGGATCCAAACAACGGCCACAAGCCTTCTCGGGCTTTTGGGCATTGAAGCCGATCCCATTATCAGCCGGGAACACATCTTGCTGTCCAACATTCTTGAAACGGTTTGGTCAGAAGCCAAGAGTCTCGATTTAGCCGGACTGATCCATACGATACAGGCACCGCCTTTTGAACGTATTGGGGTGATGGATCTGGAATCGTTCTATCCTGCAAAGGAACGTTTTTCCCTGGCCATGCGGTTGAACAACCTTCTCGCGTCGCCGGGTTTTGAATCCTGGCTTGAAGGCGATCCACTCAATATCGGACAGATGCTCTACACCGCGCAAGGCAAACCCAGGGCTTCCATTTTCACTATTAGCCATCTTTCCGATCCCGAACGAATGTTTTTCGTTTCCATGCTGCTCAACGAGATTTTAGGATGGATGCGTACGCAGCCCGGTACGTCCAGCTTGCGTGCCATTTTGTATATGGATGAAATTTTTGGATATTTTCCTCCGGTGGGCAATCCGCCGTCCAAAACGCCCCTTTTGACACTGCTAAAGCAGGCACGAGCCTTTGGATTGGGCGTTGTACTGTCTACCCAAAATCCGGTTGACTTAGACTATAAAGGACTTGCCAATACCGGTACATGGTTCATCGGTCGTCTCCAGACCGAACGTGACAAGGGACGCGTTCTTGAGGGCCTTGAAGGCGCTGCTGCGGGTAGCGGATTCGATCGCAACCGAATGGAAGAGATTCTGGCCGGCTTGGGAAAGCGGGTATTTCTTTTGCACAACGTGCACGAGACTGAACCTGTGATTTTCCAAACCCGCTGGGCACTTTCCTATTTGCGGGGCCCCATGACCAGGGAACAAATCAAGGTCCTTATGGCCCATAGAAAAAGCCTGATGACGACCGGCGCCAAAGTATCTGCCTTCCCTTCAGCTGCGGATCCTTTAGAACCTTCTCTGCCTGTCCGGACGGCAGAAAGACCGCCGGCAGTGCCCCCGGGGATCGACACATTTTATCTGGCCCCATCCGGTGCCGGCCATGGCGTGGTATACTCCCCTGCTGTGGTCGGCCGCATGGACGTTCACTATTCTAACGCCAAGTATAAGATAGGTACCACCGAAACACTGGCGCTTGCGGCACAGTTGGAAGAAGGCCCTGTTGCTCTGGACTGGGACAGCGCCGTAGAGTTCGACCCAATAGCCTTTGAGGCCACGCCGATGACAGGTGGGGAATATGTTGATCTGCCGACAGCCGCACAAAACGTGTCCAACTATCGCAAATGGAACAAGGATCTGTTACGCTGGGTTCGCCAAAACCGGCCTATAGTGCTTTTGCGTTCCAAGAGTTTTGGTATGGTTAGCCAATTGGGTGAATCCGAAGGTGAGTTTCGCTTGCAGTTGGCACAGGTGATGCGTGAAAAGCGTGATCTGGGAGTTGAGAAGCTTCGCAAAAAATACGATAAGCGATTCACCACCCTAAAAGATCGTCTAATGCGCGCCGAACAGGCTATAGCCAGAGAAGACGAACAGGCCAAATCCAGCAAAATGCAAACCGCGATATCCTTTGGCACCGCCATCCTTGGCGCTTTTTTAGGCCGAAAAGCCGTGAGTGCCACATCCGCCTCACGGGTTGGAACTGCCATGAGATCCGCCAGCCGTGTTCAAAAAGAAAAAATGGACGTGGCCAGAGCCCAAGAAAGGGCTGAAGCGGTCCGCCTGCAATTATCTGAACTCGACGAGCGCCTGCAAGAGGACATTGATGCCATAGAGTTCTCCATGGATGCTGAAGCCGAAGAACTTGAGAAAATCAGCGTAAAGCCCAAGAGTAGGGATATTACTTTAGAAATTTTCGGACTGGCCTGGATGCCTTTTAGAAAGAATGCGGGCGGCGGACTGAGCCCTGACTGGGGATAGTCAATATTTTCAATAAATTAAGTGGCAGATTGCATTTACTTCTTGGAATCCCGAGATTCGGAAAAGCCCACTTCCGGTAGTTCCCGCTGGGTTGCCAGGTCCAACGCAAAATAGTTTTGTTTTTCAAATCCGAATTTTCCGGCGATAAATTTGGCAGGAAAGGATTCGATAAGTGTGTTGAATCTGCCCACGTAACTATTATATCGATTTCTGGCCTTTTGGATATCCTCCTCAATTTCGCTCAGGCTATTTTGCAGATCAAGAAAATTCTCACTGGCTTTAAGATCCGGATACGCTTCAGCCAGAGCCAGAAGTCCACGAAGAGATTTGGAAATCTGACTTTCCTCTTCAACACGATTCGAAATACCGGTTGAACCGTCCAAATAATCGTTTTTATTTTGAAAAATTTTGGTTTCATGTTCCTCATACCTTTCAATTGCGCGAATCAAATTGGGAATCAAGTTAAAGCGGCGCTTCAACGCAACATCAATACCGCTCCATGCTTCCTCAATCCTGTTTTTGTACTTGATAAACCGGTTATAGGCGTTGATGAACCAGGCAATTGATGCCACAAGAATAAAAATAACGAGCATAATTATCGGTTGCATGACAACCCCTTTCTTAGCGCAAAAGCATAATTAGTTGAGCCCTCGGGAAGTTTTTCTTATAGATCCCTGAGTATTAGCGTGATGGAGGATCAGCCGATCTTAACACGATGGGACATACCATATACCGCTTTAAAAATTATTGTTTGATATCGGCAATAAACTTATTGGATGTTTTAATGGCCTCATTCATATTTTTGATTAAACCGTCAATTTCTCCTTTTAAAGTGGAAAACTCCGACCGCAAAGAACCGATAGCCTGGGCATTGAGGTTGTGCTTGAGAAACAGCACATTGTCTCGAAAGGTACGCAACACCGGAGCCATGCTTTTTTCAGCCCGATGCATGCTGGCGAGCATTTCGCGATAACGGGTTTTGGTTTTTTGCAGTTTCCGTTGGCTTGACCTGCGAAGATCGGCACTCTTATAGAGTTTCAATTCATCTTCCCATTCTTCGAACAGGTCATCGGCAACAGATTCCACCTTGTCGATCCGCTCGGAAACTTTATTTGCAGCCTTCTCACTATCTTCATACTCTGCATTTAACTTGTCATACGCCTTCTTCAAATCGGTATTTTCAATTTGGACAACCGCGCCAAACTGTTCCAGGGCAGACTTAAACTGTTCCTGCGCTTCAGATTGAGCGTCTCGGGCGTCCTCTACCCGGTCTACGAGAATATCGCGTTTATGAATCCCCACCTTTTCCATTGCTCCATAATATGCCGTGGAACATCCCCCGAAAAAAGGAACCCATAAAATCGCAACCAGAACCAGCCAACCAGGTATTATGGCTGTTTTTTTTCCCATAATGTCCTCCTTATATGACCCTTATTTATACTCATCGCTTAACGACCAGTACCGGTTTTTTGCATTTTCGTATGATATTTTCTGACACCGAGCCGAGGAGCATTTCTTCAACATTGCTCTTTCCATGTGAGCCGATGACGATGATCGATATGTCTTTATTTTGTTCGGCATTTAATATTTCCTTTATCGGAACTCCCAATTTTACACTGGATGATACTCTAAAACCCCAATCTTTTAATTTGCCTTCTATTTCATCCAATTCTCGTTCAGCGTCAGCTTTCAGCTTCTGCTCAACGTTTCCGTCAGCGCTACTTTCATCAAAAAGGTAGAGATAACTGAACTGGAGATCCTTTTTATCAATTACATGAAGCACTAAAATTTCTTCCGCTCCGCTTTCTTTTAATTGCCTCAAATAGTTCAAGGCGATTTTTGATACGTCTGAAAAGTCTGTTGGATACAGGATTTTTCTGAACATACTTGTACTCCTTGATCTGTACGATCTTGTTAATCATCATTTAATGACCGATGATCATCAAGCGATGATTCATGAAGCCATCATTTTCTTTGCATTCATGCGCTAAGAAACCGGTACACACATTAATCTGACTTTAACCCAAGTTGAGCGATTGTCGAGGCTTGCCCGCCTCTGGAGAGGTTGCTGCAAAATATCACAACCTGTCGAAAGAATGGTTTTTTTCTAAAAACACGCAATGACACAATTCAAAACCCTCAGTTTAGGTTTAAATTTACCCCGTGGTATACAGGTCCATCATTTTTTTTTGTTGTCAGATTTACAGATGGTATAGTAGCTCAAGCAGTCTTGGAACCACTCTCTCATGTTTGCAACAAAGTCGGGCCATCGTGTCCCCAAGGCCTGTCCTCTGGCTGTGTCAGCGTTGCCTTCCCCTATTTTTCCATCAATAGGTGCGAGGTCCAATTGGCATCGAACGGGGATACGGCTGCGCAGTTCAGGCTTTTGGGTAGCGACCAGCGCCGAAGCAGCAAGGCCGCCTCTTTTGAGAAGATCCAAGAAAGCTGTGCGCCCACCGACCGTATTAACCATGGCTTCTTTGATAGGCGTAAGCCGCACCGACTCGAGCACTCCGGTATGCTTGTTGGAAATGTTGTCGGAGCCGACATAACTCACCCCTTCTTCGGTTAGAGCCAACTGAAAAATCCTAGCGTATAGGGACTCTAACTCTATACTCTGTTTGGTGAGGCGGTAGTGAGCCCTAAGCCCCCATGCACCGAAGTCAATATGCTCACAGAACACAGAGTCATATCGCTTAGAAAAATGTGCTTCATATCGCCTGACCGCCGCTTCAAGTTTTGCGTGCATGCTGTCACGATCAAGACTTCTCTCCTCAGTCTTGGCTGTTTGGATGGCCGCTGTTTTTAAAACATGTTGTTTGAGTGCTTCCCGGTCATCACCGGTTCCATAACGATTTCTTAGCGTTTCTAAATTCACCCACATGTATTGTTTGCTGTAGTATGGGTCAGATGAAAACAGGGAGAAAATCCACAAAAGCTCTTGAAGTCGATGATCGTCCTTCGAATCCACATCCATGCGTATGGGAAGTACTTCCAAAGCATCTCCGGTGACCTTGGATAGGTCGGGAACGAAATACCCGCTGTTTGTACGCGAGATCCGGAATCCCCCGACTCCGCTGCCACCCGTGACCGGTTTCACAAAGAATCGGTCCGTATTCCAATCTCGAGAAAGTTTGTCGACATTGTCCAGAATCGTCGAAACCACTTGCGACGTGTTCATTTGCGATGCGGGCACAGTGACATACCGTGCCAGCAATTCTTCCTTGCCCGCATCTTGCAACATTTGGTAGGTATTCCCTTTGTTGGAAAATATACCTCCTGGTGCCGTGACTCTCCCGGGCAGCACGACAACTCCCATACCCTCGAGAATGTCCAGAACTTCAATGTTGTATGCGCTGGAATCAACACACTCACTAATAACCAACGTAGATTTTGGGTTTTTATTGACCGCCCCCATCAGTTCTTCTTTGGTATTCACGAGGTGACAACGCGCGTTAATACCCAATCGTTTAATTTCATCCTGCAATACCCGAAAGGATTCAGGGCCTGTGGGTAGCCGATCGTTGGAGGCATCAATCAAGACAATAGTGTCTGGAAAATGTTTGGCATTCGGAAGATCTAAGGCGTATTTGGAAAGTTCTTCGTCTTTTTGTGCCAGTTTGTTGAAAGAAGAAATGAGTTCTACTCCAAGTTTGCCAGGTTCGCTGTCGAAGCCAAGGGCGTGAAGATAAAACGGCGCCTCAGTTATAGGTCCCTTGTGGCCAAGGGAGTACAACTCGACAAAACGCTGCTCTATGTCGTAAGTTTCCGGTGAAAGATGTTTCATTCACTACCTCCATTAATGGGGAGCATTCTGCAGCGGCCCTGTAATTCTTTTACAAAAGTCGCAGCATAAGACTCGAGTTGTTTTAAATGGCTGTCCAGAACGCTTTCGCGTGTTTGTATCATGGTAAAACGGGCTTCCTGATAAATTTCAGTCGCTATTTCAGGGAGATTACCCAGGACACACCACTCATCGGGACTTTTGATGTCACGGTAGGTCGTTCCATTTCGAACCCGCTCGATGGAGTTGTTCACAAGGGTGTAAATACCCGCTTTCAGATCATGATCGATACAGTAAGGTTTGTCTTTCAAGCTGTGGACAATTAGGTGAGCGCCTTTATAAGGCTTCCGGTACATCCTTTTGGACTGCTCTAAAAAATCTGGGGTAAATTCTTCTATAAGGCCCATGAACTGCATCACGTGAAGCGCTGCCATGGGAACTTCACCCCTGTCCACTTGCAGTAACGATAAAAGCATGGTTGATCCCTGAAACCTCGGGTTAATCTCCAGAGCCAGCACCTCGTTGCCGTTCAGGAGGAAATCCATTCCAAAGAGACCCAAAAAGCCCTCGGTGCCCATGAAAAGGCCTACTTTTTCCATAATTGTACAGATTTCTTCTCTTATGGATTTCGGCACCCTGCCGGCAGCAGAAAAATCATTTCCGCAGTAAACTGCAGCCCGGCTTGTGCATCCATGGGCACCTACAATTTGAACCGACGGGCAGGCTGCAATTGACCGCAATCCCCCATTCGTTTTCAGAACGACGCAATGTCCGTTTAAAGACGGCACCGGCAAATATTTGGATAGTTTCACGCGTTGTTCGGGATCAAGCACATCTTTGACCCTGTCAAAATCGATCTCATGGTTAACAAAGTAAGTGTTTTCCCCGGAAGAGCCCACCGGTGGCTGCACCACGAAAGGGCCGTTAAAGATGTCGATAGCCTTGGCAAAGGTCGTTTCATTCAAAGGACATACAAAAGTTGTCGGCGTCTTTACACCCAGCATGGAGAACAGTTCCAGTTGCCGTAACTTGTCGTCGAACAGGTCCTTGAGCATCAAAGGTGCTGCCAAAACACGAAAGCGCCTGTCTTTTTCTAAAACCTCGAGCGAACGATAGCAGACCGTGTTGATAGGCCCCTTTACGCCGCCAATGTATGTTTCAATCCGCTTACGTGTCGGCGCTTCCCACAGCATTTCAAGATCTTTATTTCCCCAGTTTTCCCGCCTCCCGCGATCTTTTTCTACGGAAAATAGGGACTCTTCTCTAAAAACCCCGGAATATGCCACACCAAAGTCACAACAGAACCCGGCATCTACAGGAACAAAGTCAAGCACCGTAAGCGCATCTATGCCTCTCTGCCCCACCCAAGCCCAGGTTCCCCGGCACTTTCTCAGTGCATCCTTAAGCCGGGACAGATTCTTTATCATTTTTAATTTCCACAGGAAAAATCCAATTCGAGGTATCCACAAGACCGTTTTGTACAAACCTGTCTATTAATTTAGCATGTTTGAAGGCTATCTTACCGCCCATCAGCATTTTAAGATTGCCCTTTCCGTGAAGGTACGACCGGACCCTATTGGGTCCGGTGAAGTAATGAAATTCTTTTGTCAGTGCGCCTGAACGTGAAGTGTCAACCAATCCCCGTTTCACCCGCTCCACAATCGTATAAGCCATCTGTTCATCGAAATACACCAATAGTTCTTCGAAAACGTCTGCAAAACCGGCGGTAAGGGACAGATAAACCGCCAGGCACCGCCCTGCGTAGATTTTCTCCTGAAATGGATAAAGGTGATCAGACTGGCGTTCAAAATAAACCGCAAGTCCTTCTTCAGCTTCTCGGTAGCCTGCCGTGCCCATGGAAAAAATACCCCACGGTAAGCAAGCACCATTGTGAATGCGAACAGCGTGAACATCGATCTCATGCACCAGAAGGCGTTTTACTTCTTCGGGAGCAAATAGGGCGTTTCGATTAAGATGAATTACGTGGGAAACGCTGTCTACCGAAATTTTTGTGGCCATGGAAGAAACCAGCTCGACATCCATGGAAATACCAAGTTTTTCTAAGCGAGCCTCGAGTAACTTTGCAAAGTCTTCTGCTGAGCAGTTTCGTTCAGGTGGTATAACGTTCGAAAATTTTTCCAGAACCCGGCGAGCCATCCGGGCGTCTTCAGCGGTCGGGGCACCGAAGAGTTCAATGGCAAACTGTGTAAATTTTTCGCTGCCAATCGCAGCAAACATATTTTTAGCCCTGTCCAGCTCAAGCTGTTTTTCCCGGTAGATTTCGACGACTTCATCCGGAGCATCCATGGATGAAAGAGGCAAAATCGGCTTAAAGTCAGTCCATTTTGAATGTGCGTTTTTATATTTAAACGCAGGAGATTTTTTCTTGTGAGAAAAACGAGGGTGTAGAAAAGCTTTTCTTTCCTCGAGTAAGTTCGCCGGCTTCACCGCCTGACCCAAGGTGAGTTGTTGCAGTAAATGTCTAAGCTTCTTATCCGTGGCGTTCATCGATATCGGACTATCGCTGGTCCATCGGAATATAATCGGTTTTGACAGGTCCTGTGTAAATCTGGCGAGGTCGTCCAAGCTTCCATTTGGGATCATCGACACTCTCTCTCCATTGAGCAATCCATCCCGGCAACCGGCCGATGGCGAACATGACTGTAAACATTTTGGTAGGAATACCCATGGCTCGTAAGACGATGCCGCTGTAAAAATCGATGTTCGGATACAGGTTGTGTTCAATGAAATAATCATCTTTTAATGCCGCTGCTTCAAGTTCCTTGGCAATATCGAGTAACGGATCTTCAATATTGAGTTCGGCAAGAACCTTATCACACATCTTTTTCATGATTTTGGCCCGCGGATCATACGCCTTGTAAACGCGATGTCCAAAACCCATGAGTCGAAACGGATCGTTTTTATCTTTGGCGCGTTTGATAGCCCGGCGATAGTTCCCGCCGTCATTTTGAATATCGGTAAGCATTTCGATGACCGCCTGATTGGCTCCCCCATGAAGGGGACCCCATAAAGCCGCGATACCAGCGGAAATCGCCGCATACAGATTAACTCTCCCACTCCCCACCAGCCTTACCGCTGAAGTTGAACAATTCTGCTCATGGTCGGCGTGAAGAATCCAGAAAACATCCAGTGCCTTTACCAGGGTTTCATCAAGAGGATACGGCTTAACCGGTGTATCAAACATCATGTTCAGAAAATTTGCACTGTATTTTAGATCGGGACGTGGATAAACAACCTTGTGACCTCTTGATATCTTATAAGACATGGCTGCCATGGTCCGAACTTTTGATAATAGACGAGTAACAGTAATATTGAGCTCCTCTTCAATGGTCTCAAGCTCGGGATAAAAACTCCTTAAAGCATTCACCATGGATGAGAGTATTCCCATGGGATGAGAAGCCCTGGGAAAGTTCTGATAAAAACCCTGCATGTCCTCATGCACAAGTGAGTTGTCATTAAACAGAACCGACATGTTGTTGAGTTCATCTTTAGTAGGTAACACGCCGTTAATTAACAGATAGACGGTTTCAATAAAACTTGAATGTTCAGCCAGCTGTTCGACCGGAATTCCTCGATACCGTAAAATACCTTTTTCACCATCCATGAACGTAATGGAGCTGGTGCAACTGCCGGTGTTGGCATATCCCGGATCCAGCGTAATGAGCCCGGTCATTTGGCGAAGGGTTGAAATGTCGATGCCCTTTTCGCCTTCACTGCCGGTAACAATTGGAAGTTCATATGTTTTGCCTTCGAATATAAGTTTAACCTTATCTTCCATATTCCACCTCTGTGTTTCAAATGAGTGATTACCATTTAGTATTCCCAGTTTAAACAAACCAATTGATCTCCTATTATATCAGAGTGTTGGCATTCCAATACGCTGCGCAAAATCATACGTCTGAACAGGACGGAAACGCCTTTATAAGGACTTGCGGAATTGACACATCCCCATTTATTGAGACTGCGTTAATTTGAAAAAGCTTCTGTATACATGAATATCAATATAACGTCAAGAAACCGTTGAAAAATATTTAAAAACTTTCGTTTACATGTGCCGTTAGGGTATGATAAATTAAAATTCAAGTTCCGCACCCATTTATTGCGAAAAAGCCTTTGAAGCAGCGATCCTAAGAGATTCTGTACGTATTCACGGGGTGTGTTTTCTCGTGTAACGACATTGTCGGAGCCGCTTCGTCATTACGCATGCTTTATCCTGCACTTTGTATGAGGAGGCATTGTGTCTTTTAAAGAAACTCTTTTAAAAAAAATCAAAATAGACAAAATGGGTCGACAGGTCATGGCTTCCATCGGTCCCATCGATAGTGGTCGCAAAATAGATAAAAAAATTATGCGCGAGCTTCTTGAAATGGCGGACTATACTTACAAAAGAAAGCGGGATCTCGATCTTTATATCGAGGATATCAATGCCGAAAAGACCCGGATTCTGGTGCTCGACAATGATCTGGCCATTTACAATACGTCTGTCTACGACGTTGCCATGCGAAAAAGTGCCACCGTCAAAGAAATGATGAATCCTTTCAATGTAGTCAAAATATTAAAAGATTCCGATGTGGTCATGAGCAAAAAGGAAGACTCCGTTAAGACCATTCAACAGGAGTGCATCGCAAAACTGAACCTATCCTTTAACGCATCCGATATCGATGAAATAGCCAAAGACGGCTTGACGTCTCTGGAAAATGGATACTCGGAAGGCGTCATAGAATGCCTTGATCTTTTTGAAGAAATCTTACAATACAGAAATGCGCCCAAAGCCTTTAGAGTTGGTCACCACAAGATTATCGGAGCATGGGTCAAAAAAGAAAACGGGGAAGAAATGTTCGGCCCTATGGTGCTTTACAGTATGATTCACAACACTCTAAAATTGATCGATCAGCAGGTCGGCAGTTTTGATAAAGAAAGGATAGAATTTATTCAGCACGTTGCATCAGGAAAAAAGAAGGCTTCGGCAGAAGACTCGGATGTTTTTCAATATCTCAAAAAAGCTGCCGTCGATCTAGTGGAGTTGGAGATTATTGAGAAATGAAAAAAGAAATTGTGACATCAGGTTCATCTGTCATTAGTAAGAAAAAAAAAGAAAGCCTTGAAGCCTATCTGGGAAGCTGTGTAGGGGTCACGCTGGTTGATCAACATGCCGATGTGGGAGGATTACTTCACCTTCTTTTGCCCGAGGCTACAGGGACGGATATGTCTTTTCAACCTGAAAGTTATGCCACCACGGGCATGCCGCATTTTTTGAAGAAGTTGATTGATGCGGGTGCTTCGAAAGAGAGGCTGGAAGCATGTATGGCTGGAGGTGCTCTGATCGGACCCGTGTCAGATCATGATCTGTCTTTAGATGTTGGAGGACGAACAGCCCAAGTGGTTCAAGTGTATCTTGAGAATCAGGGGATTCCAATAAATGATAGTGAAACCGGGGGATATTCCGGGCGCAAAATAAGCCTCGATCTTTATCACTGGAACACGACCATTGAACCAACATGGCAAATTGAAAGGCCGTCCTTGAGTCCTTTTCAAACCGATGTTGTTTTCAATATTGATGAAGCGATTCTTAGAGTTAAACCAATACCTCAGGTGGCACTTAAAGTCATCCGCATGATACAAAGAGATGATTATACGATGAAAGAAGTTGGGAGTGAAATCCGCCAGGACCAAGTGATCAGCGGAAGGGTTTTAACTCTTTGCAACTCTGCTGTCATGGGACTAAAAACTGTCGTCGATTCCATTGATCGAGCACTGATATTGATAGGGGAAAAGCGCCTTTTAAAACTCGTCGTTACGGCATCTGTCAAATCTCTTTTCCCCCAATCATCTCAAGGTTATTCCTTGTGCAAGGGGGGAATCTTCCAGCATTCTATTGGGACTGCATTGATTGCTCAAGAACTTGCCGTTTTTACTAAGAAGGCAGCACCCGACATTGCTTATACAGCCGGCCTTTTGCATGATATAGGAAAAATTCCGATGGACCAGGTTATGGCGGCAAACGTCCCTTTTTTCTATAGATCTACGCAGGAAAAGGGTGCTGAATTGTGCGAGGCGGAAAAATTGAAGTTCGGTATAGATCACACTGAGGCAGGACGGCAGTTGGGCAAGATATGGGCCCTGCCGAACAACCTGATCAATGTGATTGCAAACCATCATTATCCCGAAACGGCAACTGAAGACAAAGAACTTGTAACGCTGGTGTATCTTGCTGATCTGTTGATGTCAAAATTTCAAGCACACTATGAATTGGATCAAATCAATACGGAAAAGTTATTACACAGACTGAATCTATTGGACCTGAATCCCGATCATCTTCCAATTCTGATTGACCTTATCCCGAAAAACATTTTTCAATCAGCATCCATGCCGATCTGAAGACGTTGTTCTTATCTGATGTTAGCAGTGAAGGGCATGAAACTTTAGTATAAACTAAAAAGGGGGTCTCTATTAGAGACCCCCTTTTTATAACTTTTCTTAGTGCTTATGCCTTTCGGTCACACATTAGTTGTTAAGCTTGCTGATATTTAGCCACCATATTTTTTATCCGTCAAGAGCCTGACGATCAGCCATATCCATGAGGATTCTGTCCCTGGCCTTGTCGATGCCCAGAGCCTTTCGTTTCTTGTCGATATGGGCGATCATCTTATGGGCATGTTTGATCGGGTCCGGTTCACAGTCCCACATGCCGCCGTAGATATTTTCGAGTTCTTTGTACAGATAATCCCTGAATTCGGGCGCGCCGTCCAAAGGCATATGATACCCGAAGACCGTGTATATGCCGGATGCAACCACATACTGTCCAATGGCGATGGCCTTTTCACTCATCCATTCAGGCGCACTGCCGGCAAGCGGGGCATCACAGATGTCATTACCAAGACCGCCGGCTTTGACCACCTCGGTGGCTGCCAGCAGGATGCGGGTGTTGTCTACACAAGAGCCCATGTGCAGCACCGGCGGAATACCTACGGTTTCACACACTTCGGCCAGACCCGGTCCACAGAAAACCTGGGCCGTTTCCGGCGTCAGCAGTCCGTGCATCGCCAGAGTTATGCCGCTGCATCCGGTGGTCAGTACCAGCACGTCATTCTTGATGAGTTCCTTGACAATCGTGACATGTTCCTCATTGTGCTTGGTCCGGGCGTTGTTGCAGCCCACCACTCCGGCTACACCGCGAATACGGCCGTTGATGATATTGTCATTTAACGTAAAATACGATCCGCGGAAGGTTCCACCCAGGTGGTACTCGATGGATTCCACGCCGAAACCGGCGATCTGGGTAGCCTTATGATTCGGAATCATAACATCGGAACCCCGGTTCTGGAAATTGTCGATGGCCATGCTTACAATGCGCTTGGCATCGTCCATGGCATGATGCTCATCAAATTCGATGTGAATTACGTTGTCCTGTTCCATCCTGGCGATGGGGTGGGTGGTGATTACCTTGGTGTGAAAGCACTTGGCCACGTTGGCCAGGTTCTGGAACACACACTGCACATCCACCACCATGGCGTCGCAGGCGCCGGTGATAATGGCCAGTTCCTGCTGGAGATAGTTCCCTGCCGGGGGGATGCCGTGGCGCTGTAGAATCTCATTGCCGGTACAGCAGATGCCGCCCAGTTGAATTCCTTTGGCCCCTTTTGAGTGGGCATAATCGACCATCTCCTTGGATTGGGCAGCGGCCACGATCATCTCGGACAAAATCGGCTCATGTCCGTGAACGATGATGTTGACATGGTCTTCCTTCATAATACCCAGGTTAGCTTCAGACTGCAAAGGAGAGGGAGCGCCGAACATCACATCCTGAAGGTCGGTGGCCATCATTGCACCACCCCAGCCGTCAGCCAGTGAACAGCGGGTGCACTGTTTGACGATGTTTTTATAATCCTGGTCAACCCCCATATGGGTCCGGTGCATGATCTCCACAACTTCACGGTCAATATTTCTGGGCAGTACCCCTAGTTTTTTCCAGCGTTCATAAAGGGGCGCCGGGGCTCGCTTCAGATAGGCCAGTTCGCCCTCGGGTTTGCCCCATTCGGCCAAGGCTTTTTCAGCGACTTCAAGGGCGATTTCATCAAAATCGCGATCGAGTTCTTCGCCGTCTTTCTCAACCGTGGTGGCCACCCCAAAGTAGGGGGCAATTTGCAGGAGTCTTTCAGGAGATTTGATTTTATAGTCTTCGGTTTCTTTTCGGGCCACCGACAAAAAAACTTCGGCCACAGCGCGACCGTGGTCCGAATGGGCCGACGTACCGGCGGCCACCATGCGGGCAAAGTTTCTGGCCGCTATCGTATTGGCCGTCGCACCGCACAGACCTTTTCGGGTATCTTCACCTTCGATCCCCGCCTTGGGCATGGGCAAACGGCATGGCCCCATGGCACAGTTTTTACACCAGGTTCCCTGCATTCCAATGTTACAGGGCTTCATGGTTACCGCTCGATCAAAAACCGTCTCGATATCCAGTTTCTGAGCCCGAACGATCATTTCCTGAGTTGCAGGATCAATAGAGGCCGCTATAGGATCCGCCATCTTTTTCGGCTTCGCGACCTTTTCTTTTTTCACTTCTGCCATTAGAGGTTCCTCCTCGTAAGTTTTTTTGTTCTTGCGATGATGCTCAAATGACAGCTTACAGATTGCGTTTTAGCAAAGTCCTGTCAGCTGTATCTTTTGTTTATTATGCGACCCGTTTGTGTATTCTGTTCAATCGTGACAGCATCTTATCCAGTTTCGATTTCTGCTCGGCTGCCGGCGTCAAAGAGACTTCGCCGGCTACGGTCTTATGCTTGGCAGCAAGCGCTTCACGTTCTTTTGCGCGCTTTTCTCGGATCGCTTCCTCTTCAGCCGCTTTCTTTGCCCTGGCTTCGGCCTCGGCTTTGGCCTTGGCGTCAGCGTCGGCTTTGGCTTTGGCTTCTGCGTCGGCTTTGGCTTTGGCTTCTGCGTCTGATTTGGCCTTGGCGTCAGCCTCGGCTTTGGCCTTGGCGTCCGCCTCAGCCTTTGCTTTGGCTTCTGCTTCGGCTTTGGCCTTGGCTTCTGCGTCGGCTTTGGCTTTGGCTTCTTGTTCGGCTTTGTCTACTTTCTTTTCTTCTTTCTTTGGCGCTGCCTTTTTGGCAGCCTTTTTCGCGGGTGCAGCCTTCTTTTCAGCCTTGGGTGCCGCCTTCTTTGCAGGTGCCGCTTTCTTTGGCGCTTCGCCTTCTATGGTCAGATCCAGCTCCGGTGCAAAGGAGGCATAATCGATATCCACGTCGTCAAGTTGCTTGCTTATGGAAGCAACATCTAAAGCACTTCCGCCATCCAGTCCCAAATCGATAAACGCCTGGGTGAGCCGTATGGCTTCCGGATGACGCATGATCAGAACATTGGCGCCCGACAGCAGATAAATGACGGCAGTCACGGCTTCCATTAGAATTCCACGCCGTTCCGGATCACCCAATGTCGGCGCTTCATCGACCGTCTGTTTGGCTTCTTTACACTTCCAGATCTCGTTGGCCATATTATTGATCATCGGCAACTGAAGCTTGTCGTCACCCTGAGTCAAAGCCGCCATACAGAGCCTTTCCATGACGGAATACGTGTATTCAAGACCGTAACCCAGACCACCGGTGGTGGGATCGACGATCAACCGTTCCAACGGCATCCCCAGATTTTCAAGAAGGATATTGACTTGTTTGGCGAGGTTAATATCGATGGGTGAGGATGAAATTAGGGTGTGCCCATATCCCATGGCACTGGCCCCGATTCCTTTGTGGTTCTTATCCTCAACAGGTCCAATAACCAGATTGGCGCCATGAGTCTCTTCTGAAATCTTCTTTAAGACCTCTTCATCTTTCTCAATGTTGCTGGTCCCCCAGACAATCAGTGGCACGTCGATGGCGTCAAGAACCTTTTTAACCGTAGCCGTCGCATCTTCAGGGCTGGTGTTCGGACCGTTCGGGTCCGTACTCTTGAGTTGTAACACGATTATCTTGGCCCCGAATTCATCAACACATTTTTTGGCCCATGCAGCCGGGTCTGAACAAACATCTTTAAAATGGCTTAACGCAGCTTCCGGCCACTCATCCGGCTCCATGTCCCAAACTTCCATTGCAATAACCGGCTTGTGCGGCATATCCCCTTCAAAGTTGTAAAAAGGATAGCATGCCTGACCACCGATGGTAACGGCCTTATCGCCTTTACCCAAAGTGATTTCTTTTATGTTGCCGGTATAAGATTCTTTGTATATTTCCAAACCCAATGTTACCTCCTTTACGTGACAATAAATTTAGTGTTTGAGGTGTATTACATTGTAACCCATTCGATCGATCTCACAGAGGCAAGAAAATGATACGCCTCTGGACTTCAGTAAAAATTCACCCCCCTTTCATAAAATGAATTTGGTTATAAAACTATCTACATCGGTAGATTTATAGCCGGAAATTTCAAAAATACACCCGAAATTTCTCGTTCGTTCAAAAAAACTTTTTTTCTAATAATAAAAAGGAATTACCGTATACTCTTTAAACGAAGATGATCTTTAAAACATGCCAAATATGACCTTTTATATTGGGATGAATTATTTGTCAATAGATGAGTCAAAATTAAGGTGATTATTGATAAAATTAAATACAAGTTAGTTCGCTTCGCTCACTATCGGAATGATGGAGTAATGGATTGATGGGTTTGAAGGAGTTTTTTACAATTAAAATGGTTTATTTCCGCCCTTACTCCCAATATTCCAACATTCCATTCTTCCATTTTGATGGCATAAATCAGGAGCTATTAAAAGCTCTTTAATTTCAACCAATTGTAGAATTTCCGAGATGTCGTTGCTCATTGCCTGTCATCTGTTATTATTTCAACTCGTTAAACATACAGGTCAATTCAACCACTTCGCCATCATAGAGGGTTTTGGTTTTATAGGGCAGGCTTTTGAACAGCTTTATCATTCCCTGATTTCTGGGCAACGTGTATGCCATCAGGCCGGAGATTCCGTTTTCTCTGGCAGCCTCTGACAATTTTTTCATGATGATCTTGCCCAATCCTTTCCCCTGCCATTCTTTGCTCACTGAAAAAGCGATTTCTGCAATGTTCTTGGCAGGGTCGAGAAGATATTCCCCCACAGCCACGACTTTTCCAAATCCGAATTCGCCAACCACAACTAAAAGCGTCAAATTTTTAACGTAGTCTATCTGGAACATGCTCTCCACATCGTCACGGACAAAACGAGTCCTCGCCTGAAAAAATCTGGAATATATGTCATCTTTATCCTGCGTATAAAAATGTTCCTGTATCCTTCTCCCGTCCACTGGTTTGGCCGGCCTTATGGTGATCAGCTCACCATCTATTTCCCTCGTCTCCTCCAACCTTATCGGATAGATGCCCTGCACCGATTCCGATAGGGTCCGCTCTGCACCGAGCAAACCCATTTTTCTGGCCTCAAAAAAAAGTTCCTCGCGAAAATCAGGGTGGGCAATGCTGATCATGGCCATGGCTCGCTCCTGAAGACTCTTGCCAAACAGATTTACAGCCCCGTATTCAGTGACCACATATTGAACATCACCCCTTGGCACAACGATGGCGGTATCATTGAGCATCGGGGCAATCCGGCTCTTTTTACCATCCACGGTGGTTGACGTGAACATAAGAATTGATTTGCCTCTTTCGGACCGGGATGCACCTCTAATAAAGTCGAGCATACCGGTTATACCGGAAAAATGGTTATAGGAAAGCGCATCCGCTGCAACCTGACCGGTGAGGTCCATGGCCATGGGCACATTCATGGAAACCATTTTGTTATGTTGAGAAATAATACCCGGATCATTGACATAATCTGACGGATAAAACTCAATAGCCGGATTATCATCAAGAAATTCATAAAGATTTTTTGACCCAATGGCACAGCTCGCCACCAGTTTTCCTTCGTTGAATCCTTTTTTCCGATTCGTAATCACTCCCATTGAAACAAGGCGCATAATATCCGTGGTCACATATTGGGTGTGGACACCCAGATCATTTTTTTCGGAAAGCGCAAGCAAAGTGGCCTGCGGTGTTGTACCGGGGCTAATCTGGATGGTTGAACCATCGTCAACAAGCCGGGCAATCAGCCGGCCGATATGATTGGCGGCATCGAGTTCCGGAAGTTCTTCTATGGTTAAAAGTTCTTCTTCATGCTCGACAATTGCATTCACGTCGTTGACATGAATAAAGCTGCGACCCAACACTCTGGGCATCCTGGAGTTCACTTGGGCAATAACAAAGTCGGCGGAGCGTGCCGCCGCCATTGTGATATCTACGGAAATTCCAAGACTCATCCATCCGAAATCATCCGGCGGTGATACCTGAATGAGAGCCACATGAATCGGAAGACGACGGGTTTTAAAAAGGCGGGGCACAGCAGAAAGGTTCATTGGAGTAATAAATCGTTTGTTTTTTGCCAGGCTTTTTGTTTTTGCCGATCCCAGATAAAATGACCGAATATTGAAACTTTGATCCTTGGTCTTATCAGCAATCAATGTTAAAGGTGTACTTTCCAGACTCAGTAGACGCACAATCTCAATATCTGTAAATGTATCCGCTGCATCAGCGAGTTTTTTGACCAGATATTGGGGTTCTCCACAGGATGAACCGATAAAGACCCTCTGACCCGCTTTAATCCGTCCGATCGCTTCTTGTGCAGAGCATCTTTTTTCAACATAATTGTCAGCCCAATAGGTTGATATGACCATGGTGCCCCCTTGTACTGTTTATTACGCAAAATGATGGGTTTAGGGAAAAAGCGGAATGAATCACATTTTTAGTCTAACCTAAAAGCGTTTCAATTTTTCTGCTGCAAGCGAAATAAAAAATCAGAGACGGAAATTAGGGGCTTCGCCCCAATTGGAATAATGGAATGATGGGTTTGAAGGATTTTTTGACCCTATTAAATAGTAAATAATTTATTTCCGCTCTTAATCCCAATATTCCATTATTCCAACACGCCACCACTCCATATAGTTCGAGAGAGCATTTTGTTAATATATACCATTTATTACAAAGAGTTATAAAAATTAATGGGTATTTAATCAGACATGCTGAATAACGCGTATTTAAAATGTATTCTTTAACTTATCCGGTATTTATTATCAAGAGAAAGATGATAGGTTTTTGTGGGCAACAATTGGGAATCGAGACCTTTGAAAACTGTTCAATTTTGTTCAAGGCCAAGGAAGGTGAAATTTTTAACCACATGAATACATTGAGTATTTTGAGGATTAAAATCTGAACCTGACGCTGGAATTGGGCAAAAGGGGATGTTTTTCAAAGGTCTCGAATCAAACAATCAAAACGATGCGTTATGTATGGAAAATCGTGTGACGGGAGAGGATTATTTTAAACTTCGGGCTTTGTTGTGTATTTCTCAATAAACGTATCCAAGTGAGCCAACTGGTGCAGACCTACTTCGCCGAATTGAATGCCCAGTTGCCTCATTTCAAACGTACTGAAAGGGACAAAATTATTTACATGGTTATCTGAAATTTTTTTACACGGTATACCTTTTAAAATAAAACCATAACCGCTTAAAAATATGTCGACCTTAGTCGGTTCATTTATTTGCTCTCCATCGTTAATGTACATAAAGGCAAGGCCGCCTTTACTGATATTTTTAATCTGGCCCAGTTTTGATGAACCATTTTTAAGCAGAGCATATAGGCCTTGCTGAACCTGAAACCGCTCTTGGGATCTTCGTTCAATTACCTTCTCGCTATTTATCATCTTAAGCTCCATCACATAATATGATTAGATGATTTATTTTTAAAATTTAAAGAATCGTTGTAAGTCGCATCTCTTGACGCTTTAAATCCTAGTTGACTATAGGTTGATATATATTGTGTGTCAAGAAAAAAATAGCACAATATATTGACATTTATAGCCCGATAACCATTTAAGTGAGGGGTCGGGGAGTTTTTCTCTTAAATCCTTGAATATAGCGAAATGGGTGATCTTTTTTTAAATCGGATGCTGTCTGAGTGGCTTAGGGATCGTTAGAAAAAACAGGCGCATACTGAAATTGTA
>Ga0209928_1000003_pt1 | contig 53857 bp, 58 predicted proteins | sample SalPonF2_B_D2_MG_FD_185727 | JGI IMG/M metagenome (GOLD analysis project Ga0209928, IMG submission 185727) | Salt pond soil microbial communities from South San Francisco under conditions of wetland restoration - Salt Pond MetaG SF2_B_D2_MG... ...
TCGGCCGTAAATCTTCTGATAACCTCTTGGATCATTCCAGGGGTTCTTCCACTGAACCTAAAGTTCTGTCTTCAGAGGATTACAAGGGAAAAGTTGAAATCAGAAAAGTCGATTTCGGAAAGCCCGGTTTAAAAGAAGTTGAAGCAGTTAAAAAACTTTCGGATGAACGTAAGCATATTGAAGATGAGGAACCGAGTACACAAGTAAAACTTGCAGAAGCACAACCACATGATGATGCTGAATCAATAAGTTCCGATACGAAAGTGATAACATCTTCTAAAGAACCGGCAAACACTCTTTCTGATGGGCAAAGTCCGAGTGTAGACGCAGTAGCCACCAGGGCAGCAATGCTTGATTCTGCCTCTTCTAATGAAGACGTTTCACATGATCTAAAATCTACTGAACAAGACAAAAGCATTTTTGACCCCAACAAAGATGATTTGTCCAAGGTGACATTGATTCAAGATCATAATAAAAATGTGAAAGAGACAGACAACGATGATCCGGAAACAGACTATGAAAAAGAAGATTCTTTTATAAACGACGATGATATTGATAATAGTATTATGGCTTTTGAAGAAGATCTGGCATTGGAATGTCCAATATGCAAGCATTCGAAAGTCACGGTTGAAAATACAGCAACAGGAAAATCTTATTATAAATGTTCAAACAAAGAATGTAATTTTATAAGCTGGGGTAAACCCCATCATATTCCCTGTCCAAAATGCAACAATCCATTTTTAATAGAAGCATCCAATAAAGCGGGTAAAACGATTTTGAAATGTCCAAGGGCAACATGCCGTTACTGGAAAAAAGAACTTCTGGATAGCGAAGACAATTATCAGGAATCCATTAAATCAGTATCTCAGAAAACCAACGAGATAACTTCTATTTCACGGAAACCTCGCAAAAGAGTGGTTAGGCGGAGAGTGGTTCGTAGAAAAAAATAAAAACCCAATAGAGACTATGCGCTCTAATTCATAAATACTATGACGTATTTTTATCTGGACACTATCCCGTATAAGCTGAAGCCTAAAAGTTAGAATTTTTGCAGACATAGAATGAATAAACCAAGTTATAAATACGTGAACGTATATACGAATACATGTACTAAGTGAAATCTATATCTCAATCTTTCAGTTTCTTCTCCAAGATATTTAGACGGGTGATATCTCTAATCATTAGAATCGCCCCCAATACCTTGTCTTCATGATCTTTCAATGGTGATCCGGTTAAAAGTACAATCTGGTTTGGATGGTCATGATGCATACATTCAGAAGGGAACTCACTGATTGAGCTTTTTGCTTTTAAAGTTTCTTTTAAAACATAATGACAGGATTTATTACAAAGCGCACTGATTTCGGTGATATTTTTTCCAATAATCTTTTCTGGAGAAAAACCGCATATATTTTTGACTTTCTGATTGGCCTCCAACACCTGCATATCGTTGTCCACAGTAATAATAGCATCTTTTAAACTTTTAAATATGGCCTCCTGGCTTAAGCGATATCTCACATTCTCAGTTTCTACTCTGTTTTTTTCATCAATGAGGACTTTGTGTCGAAGAGCGTGAGATGTTATTCTCAAAAGCGTTTTTTTACGAATCGGCTTGGAAAGGTAATCAAATGCTCCCAGACGCACTGCATCCGCCGCTGTTTCAATATTTGGTTCACCAGTTATCAAGATAACAGGACATTGCATTCCCATATCTTTAACTTTACGAAGGATGTCAACGCCGGTACGCCCACCTAAAATAACGTCTGTAATCACCAAGTCAGGATTAAAACGGTTCACGGCCTCCATCCCTGATGAATAATCATCTACGGCCAACACCTCATACGCCTCATTCATCAAATGGGTTTTAAAAGAAAACCGTATACTCTCTTCATCATCAACAACAAGTACTTTAGCCATTATCTTCTTTTATGTAGGCAATATTATGACGTTCCATTCCCTAAATATCCATTAACACGGGCAATATATGTTCGGGTCTCTTTCGGCAATCTGTCGGGATGTCTTTCTACGTTTCCCATTCCCCAGTTATAAGCAGCAAGCGTTAGTTCAACGTTGTCATCGTATCTGTTTAGCAGGCTTTTTAAATAACGGGTTCCAGCCATAATATTTTCAACAGGATTGTAGCTATTTTTGACGCCCAACTCCTCTGCTGTCTCAGGCATAAGCTGCATCAATCCTATCGCTCCTTTGGATGAAGTCGCGTTGGCATCAAAATTACTCTCAGCCCGTATTACCGACCTTATCAATTCAGGATCAACATCATAGACCTTTGAAGCATGCTCAATAACATCATTAATTTCAGGTGGTGATTTAATCTCTTTTCCCTCTTGTGGGTCATGTTCAATTTTTGACACAAATGACGCCTCGATATTTTCTGTCCCGTAAAAGTTCATCCATTCGCAATTGAATCCGGTCAAGTCACTGTCTTCATCAAATTTCGAGAGTTCACGAAATAAATAGTCGTTCATTTGACGCTGCACGACATCTATCAATCGCTGCAAATAATTTTTATCTAAAGGTAACGTAGCACTGTTCAGTTTGTCCGGGTCCTTATTATTTTTAATTTTATCTGCCAGCAGGGTAATGAACAGGTCAGGGTTTTTCACCGTGTTGAAATCTTTTTGGGATAAATTTTGTCTGTTATAGCCATGCACAGATAGGCAGGACTCGATATTTAAAGGATCTTTCATCTACGATTTCTCCATATTCACATCTTTTCTTAAGTTAATACAAACTTCGTGCCAATTAACATTAAAATGCTAAATAATTTGGATCATCTCCCGATTAGTTGGTGTTATTAAGGTAAAATAAGTGGGGCATCTCCAATTGAGCAGGTGTGATCCCAAAGGGTACCCCGGTTAAATTCGCCATGCTCCGTTTCTTTGAAAAATTTAACTGGGCAGGCAAGGGGGCAAGGATTCCCCGATGGCGGGATTTTCGTTTCACTACGACAAGTGAAAAACAAAAAAATATTCAACGAAAGTAACCTATATATTGTTAGCAGGGGATTTACATTTAATTGAAAAAGTTGAATTGGGACCACTAAAAAAAGACATCGCAGAAATCGAAAGAATGTTAAAGGCGCTGATAAAATCTTTAGAAAACTAACCCTTGAATTCTTGAACCCTCTTCTCCAACTAAATTGGAGGTCGCTTGTTGTCCTTAGTTCTTCTTCTTAAAAAGCGGAAATCTATGGGTGTAAGGACTGTTGGGAAGTACAATCTGAACTGCCTCATAGACTTTACTATTGACCAGAACGGGACCGATAAAGTTGCCGGTCATCTTATGAGGCATACCTCTGGGAATATTAACAACAATAAACAGATCCAGATATCCATTATTCCCATTTCCATTCCACGACATCTCCTTTAATGTCGCTTCAAAATCAATTTTATAGTCCGGAATAAACAGGAATGGGTTTGTAATGACAAATGCAAGTCCCGGATCATCAATTGACTGATACCAGAAAAAAGGTGAGTTTTCCTGATGCTGAAGTATAATAAATTTCTTTTTGTCCGGAAAACCCAGCATGCCCAAAGGCATCTTAATCATTTTTTCTTCTTCTATATCGATCGTTCCGAATCTCGTTGTTTTAATCTTCAATTTTTCTCTCGCTTTGAACCTCTCAAGACTTAAGTAAATTAAACGTCTTGTAAATTCTATAACATTCTTAAATCACTTGTCGTTTGATGGAACGTGTTCATGCCGCCGATAAATAAAAATGGAATGTTGGAAATAACAGCGGAAAAAGACTATTTAAACTGTCAAAAAATCCTTCAAACCCATCATTCCATTACTCCATTATTCCAATTGGGGTGAAGACCCTAAATTCATTTATTTTTTCAAGAGCCCCGAGGACTTGTAAAGGGCGGTCGCCTTAGAAAGATCTGAGTCATTTATACCTGATGAACTCAAATTTTCTTCTCTGATTCTCTCATATATTTCCTGGCGATGAATTTCAATGGTTTTGGGTGCTTCAATTCCAAGCTTAACCTGTGTCCCTTTTATCTCAACCAGTGTAACCGTAATATCATCGCCGATATTAATCTTTTCACCCAACTTCCGTGTTAGTATAAGCATAGCCCATCCATGGCATCTATTAGAAGCTATCTCAAAATAATCCTTTGGCCCAATCTCTGCGTTGGAGCCTCGTTTTAAGTCCTCGACATACTTAAAGTATGCGTGTCGAAGATCCCGTCAACAGGCGGGGCGGGTTAAAACTCTGCTCCGCCTTTTTATCCCGCTGGGTTTTAGCGGGGGATCTTGAACCAAAATCTTTATTTTGAGATGGCTTCTATTTTTTTACTGAATTATTTTAAATAATCCACCAGAGTCAACAATTTCATCACTTTAGATGAAGAGGCCAGGGCAGCCTGGTAGGTGAGTTCTGCCGCCGATACATTCATGATGGCCTCGGCAATATCTGCATCCTCAATTTTTGAGAGCCTTTCCGTATTGGAAAAGTTCAAATCCTGATATATTTTATCCTTAATTTCCATACGATTCATTTTTGAGCCAATATCTGATATTTTGGCTGACATATCTTCAAAGTGACCATCCAGATAACCCATCGCATCTTGAATACCGGTTAAATCGTTGGTTTCAAGAGCGGTCTTCAAATCACTCAAGCTGTTAAAAATATTTCCAAAAACTGCCCCACCGTCACTTCCAACCTCAACGGTGGAATTTTTGCTGATCTTTATCGCAAAAGGATTATTATCCCCATTGTAAGTACCGTCCTGGTCAAATGGTATCGTGTCGGTTTTCGAACCGGCAAAAATATAATTACCTGCCACATCTGTATTTCCTAAAGAAACGATTTCATCCAGCATATTTTGAACGGTGCCCGCTGCCGAAGACCGCTGATCGGATCCGATTGTTGCATTGGCCATCTGAATACACAACACCTTTGTATCTGCAATGATATTCTGCACACTCGTAAGGGCGTTTTCAGATACGGTGAGCCATGAATTGCCATAACTGATATTGCGCCCCATCTGCTCAATGCTTGATAGAGTAGACCTGATATTCAGTGACTGGGTAAGGCCCACAGGATCATCAGAAAGATTATTGATACGCTTTCCGGTGGTAACAATCTCATTGGCCTTGTTCAGCTCTTCGCTGATACTGCCAAGATTATACTTTACCGAATCATAAATGGCTTTGTTTGCAACTCTCATATAAAATAGCTCCTTTTATTTCAATTCAAGCAGTGTATTGAGCATCTCATCGGCGACACCGATAAGCTTGGCTGCCGCTGCATAGGCATGCTGAAATTTTATGAGATTTGTCATCTCCTCATCAAGCGAAACAGCGGATATGCTGTCTCTGATCGTGCTTAATTCATTTACCATCATCTCACCAAAAGACCTGTCTCTTGAAACACTTGCAGAGACAATTCCTATAGTACCTACCATAGAATGATAGTAGTCTTCAGTGGTTGAAATGATACTCCCTTGTGTATTTCCATTGATCCTGTCGCAGGTCCATTGTGAAATACTCATGGTTGCAGATTGCAGGTCTGTGATCGCCAAGGCGTTATTATTGTCACCTGACGCCATGGATCCATCACTGGCAACCTGTGCTGCGGCGATGTTGTTTTTATTTAAACCGATAACATCGTTAACCCCCATGTTTCCAGCACTGGAGCCGGTGAAAAAGGTATTTATTCCAAGAGCCGCGAGAACGTTTGAATTGTCATCAGAAAATGCGAATTCATAACCATTAACACCGCTGATCTGTAATTTGTTATCAACGACTGTCGCAGAAATCATGGTGACATCGATGGCATTAATCGCTGTTGCAATGTCGTCGATTGATGTAACATCTGCATCAATGCTCAGAGTAGCATCGATGTCATAATTCCCGTTTGAATCGTAAAGGCATAACCTAAAATCGCCATCAACTATCTTATCGGCGAAACTAAGTCCCGTTGAATCCATTGCGGCACTTGTATCTGTAGCCCGATATTTCCCTGTAACCGTGCTGAATCCTTCCAACCCCACCCCCTGAGTGTGTTGCTGGTTAACAGACCAGATAAACTCTTTCGCCAAAGCATCAAGATCCAATTGATTTTTGGCAATAATCTCGTCTCGAATGTCAAGCCATCCGCCAAGTTTTCCATTGGAAAGATGGTTTGTGATATCAACATAACCGCCACCGGAATCCTGCCATATTACCCTGTCTCCATTGCTGCCGCCCATTTCCAGGTTATAGTTGCTGTTTCCTTGAACCAGCGTAGATCCCCTGGCCGCTACAATCGTTAACGAACCATCACTTTGTTCAAAAGCTTTTACATCCAGATATTCATTGAGTTCTGAAACCAGGGTGTTGCGTTTATCCCTGAGATCATTTGCAACGTTATTTGCCTCCATACTGACAATCTGGACATTGACCTGTGCGATTTCGTGTGTAATCTTATTTATCGTTTCTATTCCGGAAGTTACGGCACCGGTCAAATCCGTATCAATCTGGATTAAGTCGGTTCCCAGAGCGTTAAATTGCTCTGAAAGAAGGAGGCTTTGTTCATAAAGCGAAATTCTTTCCGAAGCGCCTGAGGGGTTGTTAGAAATATCATACCATCCATTCCAAAATTCGGACACCATTGTACTGATGCTGGTGCCGGAATTTTCATTGAAAAAGCCTTCCAGCACCTGCATGTATTTTTCCATCTCAGAGGAAGATAACATGCTCGATTTTTCCCGCATGAGTTTGTTCTCTATAAACTGGTCACTGGATCTGGACACCTGTTCCGTGTCTACACCTCTGCCCAAGAGCAGTCCTTCGTACAGTAATGGCTGTTCTGCTACAAGAACAGGACTTTGCCGTGAATAACCTTCTGTATTCACATTGGCAATATTTTGAGCCGTCACCCCCATGCCATACTGCTGGGCGTTTAAAGCAGTCGTAGCAATATTTAATACCATTCCTATATTTGACATGCCTAAACCTCTCTGGCCAGGAAAGAACGAGAACCGGATTTATTAAAATGACATTTGTCATTGTAAATGTATCCGGAATCGGTTTCTCCCGTTATAATCGATATCATCTCATCCAAAAATTCCAGAGAATCATCAATATAGAGGATGTTTTGTTTCCTTAAGATCTCGATTTCGCCTTTTAGTTTTAAAATTCTTAAGTATAGCTTTTTAAATTTATCCATATATTTTCCTGGTATAAGATCCATTATCAGATTTAGATTAAAAGAATCTTGTTCATTTTCCAGGTTAACGGCGACAGACATATTTTGCCTGATGGATTTTATCTGGGCACATATCTCATCTTTTTCTTTGGATAATCCCCATAACTTTTTGAGATCTATTCTGATAAGAGATTTTCTCTCTTCTTCAAAACAATAAAGCAGATCATTGTAAAGCATGATCTTTTTGTAAAAAAGTTTTTCTATCGTATCAACGGTAAACGCCTCCATAAATACACTCCTATTCCATTATCGGTCGTTTTTTTTAGTATCTAAAGTGCATATTCAATCTTTTAAACTTTCAAAAAGCATCTTGCCAAGCCCCATGCCATTACCCTTTGCCATTCCAATGGCAAGATTTTCGTCAAACATCGATTGAATGATCTTGCTTTCATTGTTGTTTCCCAAAAGACCATCTTCCGAAACGGCGGTCCTCATCGATTTCAACATATAGGTGATAAAAACGGATTCAAACTCAGAGCAGGCTTTTTCAAGTTTTGCTTGACGAATGTCATTGGGTGCAATTGTTGCATCCGGGATCGTAGTCATTGCCTTTATCATTCTTTTGTTCCTTTATATAATTTCGAGCTCGCCCTGAAGCGCACCCGCGGCTTTAATGGCTTGTAAAATAGTTATGAGATCCCTGGGGGTTACGCCGATAGCATTCAATGCGTTGACCAGTTCGCCGATGGTTCTTCCATTTGGAATCAAAAGAAGACGACTGTCTTCTTCAGCCACAGACACCTGACTTTCGGGGGTAACCACTGTACTGCCACCCGGAGCCACAACTGTACCGCCTTCCATCTGTCGTGGAGCAACCCCTTCTCCTGAAGGTGCAAAGGCTAGCGGCTGTGAAACATTCTTTTGCTCTTTTATTTGAATACTCAAATTTCCATGAGCAACGGCAACTTTTTGGATCCTGACATTTTCTCCGACCACAACCGTTCCGGTTTTTTCATTCACGATAACCTTGGCGATTGAATCCGGCTCTACTTGGATTTCCCCAATTTGAGCGATCAGGTTAACCACTTTGTTTTCAAATTTTTCAGGAATCCTGAATGTCAATGTGCCTGAATCTATGGGTTCGGCAACGTTTTTACCCATTCGCAAATTTATGGCTTTGGCAGCCCGATCAGCGGTATTAAAGTCCGGATTATTTAAAATTATTGTCATTTCGTTTTTACTCATTATCGACAACGGAATTTCTTTTTCAATGCTAGCCCCGCCACTGATTCTTCCTACCGTGGGATGGTTTTTTGTTACACCGCCCCCTGCGGCCCCGCCGGCACTGTAACCGCCAATAACAACAGGACCCTGTGCAAGGGCATAAACTTTGCCGTCCACACCTTTTAAAGGCGTCAATAAAAGGGTACCTCCCTGCAGGCTCTTCGCGTCACCGATAGATGACAGGATGACATCAATCTTTTTCCCGACCCTGCCAAAAGGCGGTAATTTTGCACTCACGACAACTGCGGCAACATTTTTTACTTTTACTTCACCTGGATCCACGTGGACTCCCATGTGTTCAAGCATATTCACCAGGCCCTGTATGGTAAATTGTGTTCCGCCCTTGTCTCCGGTGCCATTGAGACCGATGATCAGACCATAACCAAGAAGTTGATTTTGTCTGATACCTTTAATTGATGAAATGTCCTTTATTCTTGCAGAATGACCTGCAGAGGGTACAATAAAGGAGAGAAGCAAAACAATGTATAATATATTTTTAAAACGGCCAGACATAATCCACTATCCTCCCTAACCATCCGGGTTTTTGTTTGTCTGCCACAGGACCGTTCCCGGAATATGTGATCCTTGCATCAGCAACATATGTAGAAGAGACTTCATTAGACGAAGTTACATCATTCGGTCTCACGACGCCCGACAATGTTATATACTGTGTTTCATTATTGACCCTGATTTCCCTTTGTCCACTGATATACAGATTGCCGTTGAAAAGAACCTTTTTTACAACAGCAGTAATATATGCCTTTACATGTCCATCCCTGTCACTTGAACCTTTTCCATCAAATTTGGTTCCCAAGGATGCCAGCATCAAATCATCTGTTCCCGGATTCTGAGCAAGTCTGGAATTCTTTTCAGCAAGCGCCTTCATATAACCCAAAAATTTGAGCTTCGATGCATCTATGCTTGAAGACCGACTTGTTTTGGTATTAGCATTCAGTTCTGCTTCCGGATCCTCTACGATCCTTACAGTTACAATATCCCCGACTTTTCTCGCCTTCATGTCCTGAAACAGACTTACCTCCGACATTTCCGACCACAAAGATCCCTCTTCCGGCTTTGGCGGCTCATAAACTTCAAATTTAGGTTTTTGAATCTTGGCTGTTTGAACCATATGAGAGGGCTCTTTAGACAAACCCGCACAACCGGTTAGGAAAATGAACGTCATACACAAAAGTAAGTATCTTCTATCTGCCATGGTACTCTCCTAGTATCTAAAATTCTACTGCCACTATTGAGCCGTTAACGACCTTGGCGTAAATCTCTTTTTTGCTCATTAAATTTTGAACTTTTACAAGCTCACCGGCATAACCTTTCATCAAAACTCTTCCGGGAGCAGTCACCTTTATATCTCCGGATTCAGCTAATATTGTAACGATGTCTCCTTTATCCACAATTGGAAATTTTTCAAACATCCATTCTTTAAGACCGGTATCTTTTTTTACGTTATGCTTTGCCATGAGACCGATGATCCTATTCATATCGGTTAGAATCTTCGAAGATATATGAGATATATTTCTTTTTACAAAGTAAAGATCCTCTTTGCTTATCCTCTCTCCTCTTTTTAGATCACGAGAAGCACAAACTACAGGCTGAAAGATATCAACCCAACCGGATAGTTTAACTTTATTTTTTACCACATCATTTATCTTAACCACGACGATTAAGCTGACATGTCCTTCAAGTCTTCTTTTACCTTTTTGATATGACTGAAAACCGATACTTCCGGCAGGCACGGGAACATTGCCGGTTATCTTCAGTCTGGATATAACCACATCGCAACCTTGGTTGTTTAAATTTCGATAAAGATATTTCTGAAAGATTTCTCCGAATTTGGTCTCCGGTATGCTTTGGTAACTTTGATGGGAGACAATCTGAGGATCACTTTTACTGATTGCCGCACCCATTGAAGCCGAATAAAACCCTAAAATACAGAGGAAAATAAATATTTTACATATGTTTTTATTCATCTTCTTAATTACCTTGAAATATTGTTTACTATGGCCAGCATTTCGTCCGCTGTTTTTATTGCCTTACTGTTAATCTCATAAGCCCTTTGTGCCATAATCATGTCAACCATCTCTTTCACAACATCCACATTAGAACTTTCAACAAACCCCTGAGCAATTGTACCCATACCCTCTGAACCGGGTGTGCCGTTTACGGCCTCTCCCGAAGCATCCGTGGATCCGTATAGATTATGGCCACGGCTGAAAAGTCCTGCCGGATTCGCGAATGAATATAATTCTATTGTTCCAAGGGAAGCGCCAACGCCGTCGGGGTCAAAGGCAGTTACCGTACCATCACCATCAATCTTAATGGTCACTGTCTCGGCTGGAACCGTCATCTCCGGTTGTAACTTGTCTCCATTGGGAGTCACAATATTTCTATTTGCATCCATTTTAAAGTTCCCTGAACGGGTATAGAGCTCTTCTTCACTGCTAAGCACCTTAAAAAAACCCCTCCCTTCAATTGCCATATCCAGCTCATTTTTCGTCTGTTGAAAATCACCCTGCGTAAATTCCTTGTGAACGCCAATAGGCATTGTTCCCATGCCGACCTGGATACCAACTGGAATCTGGTCTCCGGTGGCTGTTTCAGACCCGGCCTGATACACCGTTTGATACATGAGGTCTTGAAAATCCGTCCGACTCTTTTTGAAACCCGCTGTGTTTACGTTTGCCAGGTTATTTGCAATAACATCAATGTTCATTTTTTGAGCAGCCATTCCCGAAGCTGCGGACCACAATCCTCTTAACATGATTTTCTCCTTTTTTATGTGACAGTACCAACATCACTAACCATTTCAGCGGTTAATTCGTCAATGGACTGAATCGCCTTTTCAACTGACTCAAAAGCCCTGTACGTCTCTATCATTTTAATCATTTCCTGCGTCGGATTAACATTGGAACCTTCCAAATATTTGTGTTGAATCTCGGCATCGGTCGATGTTGATATCTCTTCGTTTTCTCCCTGATAAGAATAATATGACCCGCCTTCTTTTTTAAGGAGCTGAGGCGCATCAATATCGACGACCAGTATTTTATCCACCGATTCATTATTCACCACAACTTGTCCATCTCTTCCGATGTACACCTCGCCGCCCTCTACTGTTATGGGACCATTTTGCCCCAATACCGTGTCTCCATTCCCTGTCACCAGAATTCTTTCTACGTTGATGGAAAATGCGCCATCTCTGGTATATCTTAACCCATTGGGAGTTTGGATTTTGAAAAAACCTTTGGAGCTTAATGCCACATCGAGCTCATTTCCCGTATATCTTACAGGCCCCTGGGAAAAGTCCGTCTCGGAAATAGTTTGCATATCGAGTGCCTCATAAAAAGTTATGATATCTTTCTTAAAGCCATTGGTATTACTATTGGCCATATTATTTGCTATGGTTTCGAATCTCAGTTGCTGAGTCATGGAACCATCAATTAAATCATAGATACCGGTTGTCAATTGTTTCTCCTTTTTCTTTTTATGACCTATAAAGCAATATCAATGCCAAATTATCCATGGGATATTTTATTATGTATATATTTGTTTATATTGACAAATTAATTATAGCATGCGACGTGTATTTTTGTGACGAGGAGGAAAAAAATGCCCATTGGAATTTTTTACCGTTTTTCAAGGTTGTATGTGAAAGATTCAGGTATGATTCGGGTAGAACTTAGTTCGCTTCGCTCACAATTGGAATGATGGAATGCTGGAATAATGCAATGTTGAATTAATGGTAAAATTTGTGTTGAAGATAAAACTATAATAGAATTTCACGTATATTAAGACGCAGTTAAGTGATGAAATTTAGATTGATGACATTTTATTATTGAGAGAATATACAAACGCCAGAAGTTCTGCCACAACAAGATAAAGATCCGGTGGGATCTCGTCGTTTATGTCAAGTTGTGACAAAACCTCTATCAGATCGGGGTCTTCGTGAATGTAAATATCATGTTCTTTTGCAATTTTGATAATTTTTTCAGCAATCTTCCCTTTGCCTTTGGCCGTAACCCTGGGGGCGCTGTCTGATTCATGCCGATACTTTAAGCTAACAGCACTGTTTTTTCTTGTTTTTTGTTTCATTTAAGCAACCAGGCTAATGTTATGGCTTTCCTTGTGAATAATCTCTTTAATCAGCGTATCTTTTATCTCCACGGGTTCTTTCATATGACATTCAAAATGAGGAATGACAAAGCCTTTTTCTTCAAGCGTCTTTATTAAAGATGGAAGTTGTTTTTCAATGATGCTTTTCGCTTTTTCTTCAACAATTAAAAATCGTCCATTGATCTGTTTTTGTCTGACCACAAGATCAGCTCTTAGCGGCCCAATATTTGACATTTCTAATAAAAAACTTATTCTGAAAAAATCCTTATCTTTATCTTTTACGTCACCATTATTTTTTTTATTTTCATGCAGATGTATCAACAATTGGCCCATAGTAAAAAGACCATCAGGAAATTGAAACGGTATGGGAATGAAGATTTTTCTTTCTTGTTCAAGTCCAAACTGATTAAGAAGCTGAAGATTTTCTATCGTGGACACAAACCTTTTGAAAAGATCATTTTGTCCTTCCATTAAAGAGATAAGTTTTGATCCAAAGCCTTTTAAATCACCTGATATAAGTTCATTAATATTTGTTTTACTAAAATTGGATTTAGAAGTGACTATTTCTCTTAGTTTTGCCTCCCATCCGATTCCTGACTTGTCAACAAGTTCTCTCAATAAATCCGGGTTTGGTTTTAGAAATAGTTTTTTCGATATATCATCCATCAACTCTTTAAACAGCTTTTTATCATTATCGGGAAGTATGTAATGATCAATATTTTCAATGATTGTTTTCCACAAATTCTTCTTTAAACCGGTCAGTATCATAGACGTATTTATCGTTTTAACATTTTCATTTATTGTTCCCAACATCTTTAGGACCGGATTTGGGTGAACTTCTTCAACTTTTAAAGATATAACACTGCCTTCCCTTAAAGGCATATGTGTTTTTGCCATTATCCTTTTTCCTTTAATAAGCAACAGGACGTTTTTCAAAGAAAAGGATCTTAGAACCTTACCCGTAACAACTTCATTTTCGACTAATTTGGGATAAAAAGTGGTATTATCCGAAGATTGGAGTGATATTTTAGACGAGGATACTGTTGAATAATCGACTTTATTCAATACACACCCTTTTTAGAATCCAATTGTGATATTTTTTTCTTTAAATCGAGAACCAGCACTACTTCTTCTTTGGGAATAGAAAGGCTTTCGGCAATGTAATCTAAACCAAATCCTTCTTTTGCCAATTCAACAATTTTTTTTGTATGATTTTTTAAAGAATCTTGAACTTGGCCATCTTGATGACCCTGCCTGTGCTTAAATAGGAGTGCATCAGTCCTGTTTAACAGCGTATTTAAAGTTTTTATTCTATTTTCTAATTGTTCATTAAGTTTTTTTATTATATCCTTTTTTTCTTGTAACATCCCCTTGAATTCTACAGACGTGTTGTCTGCATCCGTCAGGAATGATTCATACATTTTCAGTTTGCTATTCAATGAGGAGGACCCCTTATCGAGAAGTCTTAGACGTCTTATTAAAAAAATAAACACAACAAAAATTGCAAAATCAATCGATAGCTGTGAAAAAATTAAGTATTTTAATTCAAATAAATTCATGATTAGACTCTGATATCGATGAGTTTCCCTTCTGATAATTTTCTTTTTTCTTCCTGATTTTCATTATTTGATTTTTTTTTGTTGCCCTTTTGATCTTTATTTTTCTCTTTCTCTTTTTTAATCTCAATTCTGTTTTTTGTTTCAAACTCTTCTACTTTTGATTTATCTTTTTTCTTTATATCTTCTGATTGTTGGGCAACAAACTGCTGATTCATTTCAAGATTTTGTTTCTTTACATTATGAACTTCCTTAATCGTATTCCCCTGACCGAGAATAATATTCATATGAGTTGTACCTGACATGGCCTTCTCCTTTAAATTGAGCTCGCCATCGTGATACAAAAGCATTTACTAACAACTCAGGCAGGTCCTTTGATTACGAGCCCTTATCCACAAAATATTTATCAACCTCTGGAGAGTTTAACAGCCCTTGGCGAGCCTCTCCGTCTTCGGCCTGATTTTTCGTCGAAAATTTAATTCTACTTGAAGCGATCAATTTTTAAAACCAAAGTCCTTTCATAGCTCAAACTGTCGAAAAATCAGTTATAATTGCTTTATCAACCTTCCCTGATGTAAGTACGTCGTTCACATTATTAATAATGAACTTTTTAAGCTTCATTAACGATGACACATTTTCCAATACATATATGTTTTCACTCAAAATATTGTAAATGATACCTCTAATCCAATTGTTTTTTTCTATCATTTCACCCATTAATTCTTTATTCGGCAATTCAAAGGAAATACTTAAAGATATATAGGTAAACTTACCATGCTCTCTAAAAGGGATAATAAATGGCTCAAACTTGATGGAATTTGAATTCTGGATAGAAAACCATTTAAGCTGGGGTATCCATTCGATTTCTTGCCTGGTTTTTAAAAAAGGATATAATGAAAGCCCGGCAAAAAGTAATGTCCCCGTCAATAAACAAAAGAACGCCTTTTTTTTCCATACATGCTTTTTGGGTTTATCTTTAGTATTTTTCTTTTGAAAAAATGCTTTTTTCTTTTTATCTTTCGATTCATCTAAATTATCGACAGATTGACCAGCATTTTCTTCCTTTTCTAATGAAGTCATAATCAGCCTTCATAATAAGATTTCAGCTTTATCCTTAATCTTATGATTGCTTTCGAATGGATTTGGGATATCCTTGACTCGGTTAAACTTAACACCTGTGCTATTTCTCTCAATGTCAATTCATCATAATAATATAGCGACATTACGATTTGTTCTTTTTTTGAAAGCGTTGAAAGCGCTTTAAATATAATTGATTTGATCTCCTTTATTTTTAATTCATCGATGGGAGAAGGTTCATCCGATGCTTGATTGGCAATTTTGGGTGTGGTGCCTCCGTCAAGCATCAATTCGTCCAGGCTTAACAGGTTGACGCCATGAGATCTGCTGATCATTCTGTAATATGAATCCATATCAAGTCCCATTTCTTCAGCGATCTCATCATCCTTGGGCGCTCTTCCGAGTTTAAGCTCAAGGGATCTTATTGCATCCTCAATTCTGTTAATATTTCTTCGAACAGATCTTGAAATCCAATCCATCTTTCTTAATTCATCTAAAATTGCCCCTTTTATCCTTAGATTTGCATATGTCCTGAATTTAATTCCCCTTTTTGAGTCGAACTTATCAATGGCATCAAACAACCCCAAAACCCCGGGACCGACAAGTTCATCCTTGGAAATATTGGGAGGAAGTCTAACCGCCATCCTTTCAGCAATCTGCTTTACAAGGGGAGCATATTTAAGAATAAGTTCTTCCCGATGTTTATCATCCATACCTTCCTGATCTGCATGGGTTATTTCCTGATATTTTTTTATTCCTGCATTCATTTCATCAACCTGTCGCACCAACCATCAGTTTTTTCCAAAAAAATTGTATACTTCCATCTTGATGTCTTCCACCTGTCTGGTCTAAAAGATATTCAGCCAGTTTTTTGAAGCCTTGGCTTGAAGATGATTGAGGATAGCAACATGTAACCGGCTCCCTCCTGCTTACGGACTCATGCAAATGTTTATCATATGGAATATATCCCGCATAGTCTAAGGATATACTTCCCATAAACTTTTCGACAACCCTGCTCAAATGTTTATAAACTGACACTGCCTCTTTTTCATTTTTAACCATATTCATCAAAACAATAAATTCCTTTGTTCCGTGCTGCATAAACATCACCTTAATAAGGGCATAGGCATCCGTGATAGATGTTGGTTCCGGTGTTACAACTACAATCCTCTCTTGGGCCGCCAGATTAAAATAAATAACATTGGAAGAAATACCCGCACCTGTGTCAATCAGTAAAACGTCATACATATTGTTCAATAAATCAAATTCATTTAAGAGATTGATCTTGTGGCCTTCTGTAAGATGGGATAGTTCCTGCACTCCTGAGCTTGCAGGTATTATGGATACACCTTCCGGGCCCTCGGCAATTATTTGAGACAACTCTTTTTTACCCTTGATAACTTCTTCAATTGTATACTTGGGGTTGATACCAAAGATAATATCAATATTTGCAAGCCCGAGATCTGCATCAAAGATTAAAACCCTTTTATTCATTCTCTGATATGTAATCGCCAGATTGCCAACGATATTTGTCTTGCCGACTCCGCCCTTTCCACTGGTCACTGTAAAAACCATGGGACTGTTTTTTTGGGGAAATGATCCATCTTTTACTCTTAGTTTGTGAACCTTCCCTGATTCTTTTTTTACAATCCTTCTTAAATTTGTGGCCTGATCCATCTTTTTGATCTCCAATATAAAACTTTTTTGTTAGTAAATTATATCAACTTGTATCTTGTACTTTTACGAAACAATCAACTTTAATAGTTTTGCTTTTTCTGCCTGATCAATATCTTCAGGCACATTCTGCCCTGTGGTAATATACGAAACAGGTAAACTTTGTTTCATAATCTGGTTCAAGATTGAACCGCATTTTTGAGTTTCATCTCTTTTTGTAAATATGTAACTCTGGTATTTTAAACATCTGAAATTATCGGCTGCTTTGTTCATCTCGGATTCGTCAGTTGCAATGTTCAATAGAAGATGAGTACTGATATCCAAATCACCGGGAATCAATCTCCTGAGTTCATCCAACCTGGATCTGTCATATTGACTTTGACCTGCAGTGTCGATAAGGACAATATCTTTTCCTTCCATCCTTCGAAGTGCAAAAAGCAGATCCTTTTTTTTGAATGCCTGGAAACAGGATACCCCTAATATATTTGCATATGTTTTCAGTTGTTCCATTGCCCCTATTCTATAGGCGTCTAATGAAATCAAACCGACTTTCTTTGTCTTTTCAAGCATAAGATTGGCAGCAAGCTTTGCGATTGTCGTCGTTTTACCAACACCTGTCGTCCCGATAAAAGCTGCTATAATTTGATTCTTCTCTTTTATATCGAAAGGATCTTTTACATCTATAACTTTCATGATCTCTTTAAGGGCTCGATCCTTAACACTTTTCATGTTATCAACGGGATGGCCATTAAATGCTCCGGTTTTTTCAAAAAATAGCCTTATATAACGGTCATTAACACCATTTTTTATCATTTTTGTATATAGACTTAGGACGCCGGGATACGTTATCAATTTTTCAATAAAAACATCCGAATTGTTCAAAAGATAAAGCATCTCTTTTATACTCATGAGCTCTTGTTTGACATCTCCGAGCATATCGGGACTCTCATTTGAAATATTATTTGCTCCGGTCAGCGCAGTTATTTCAAAAACACTATCTGCACCGACTTTTGATATTTTTTTGGTGGAAAGAATCATTGCATCCGGCCCCAGAACGTTTTTAACCTTAGTGGTAGCTTCTTTAATTGTTCTCGCTCGATATTTTTTAACCTGCATGGCTTAACTTTACCTTTCCAATAGCTTTAAATCCGATATCACTCAAAAGCTCACTTTGAGATAATACCATTAATGAGGGTACAAAGTATTCTATCATTTTTCTCAAATGTCTTCTTGTTACGGGTGTCGTTAAAAGAATCGGTTGAATATTCTTAGACATCGCCTTTTCCGCTTCTTTTTTGATCGAAGAAATAATGGAGTCTGCAATCTTTGGATCAACGGAGAGATATGAACCGTGATCTGTTTTTTGTATCCCCCTATGAAGAATTTCCTCAACATCTTGGGACATTGTTATCAGTTGCAAATAACCATCTTCTCCTATATGTGGGTTGATAAAGGATCTGGACATTTTGTTCCTCACATATTCGGTTAATAAATCAGGATCCTTTGTCATTGTGGCACAGTCTGCAAGTGTTTCAACAATAGTCAACAAGTCCCTGATAGATATTCGTTCTTCCAAAAGATTTTGTAGCACTTTTTGGACAAGATCGGAAGAGAGAAGGTTCGGCACAAGTTCTTCAACCGCTTTTGGATACGTTTTGCTGAGATTATCCAGCAAACTTTGAACTTCTTGTCTGCCTAACAGCTCTGAAGCATGTTTTCGGAGAACCTCTGTCAGATGAGTGGCCATGATCGTTGCATCATCAACAACGGTATAACCCGCAAGTTTGGCTTCCTCTTTTCTTGCTTCAGGTATCCAGCATGCGGGGATGTTAAATGCCGGCTCTTTTGTTTCTATTCCTTCAATTTTTCTTGCAGCATCTCCTGGATCCATCGCCAGATAATGATTCACCATTAATTCAGATCCGGCAATTTTTACACCCTTTAGAACAATATGATATTCGGATGAATTCAGTTGCAGATTATCTCTGATATGAATCGGCGGGATAACCATTCCCATTTCGACAGCAAACTGACGTCTTATTGACCGAACCCTGTCAAGAAACTTTCCTCCCTGCTCTCTATCCACTAAAGAAATGAGACCATATCCGACTTCCAACTCGAGAGGATCAATCATCAGTAGATGTTCCACGGGTTCAGGCCCTTCATCGATTACTTCTTTCGTTTTTACTTCAACTTCTTCGTTTTTTAATCGCTCTTTCTTCTGTCCAAGCACAAAAACGCTCATCCCAATGATAACTGAAAGCATTATAAAAGGGATATGCGGCAAACCTGGAATTAGACCGAAACAAAAGACGGTTAATGCTGAAAGATAAATCGCCTTTGGATATTTAGATAACTGTTCTCCAATATCCTTGCCCATGGTCCCCTTTGAGGCCGCCCTGCTGAGGACGATTCCTGCCGCCGTGGATATGGTGAGCGCCGGGATCTGCGACACCAAACCATCGCCTACGGTTAAAAGGGTATAATTTTGAGCAGCATTCATAACAGACATATTTTTCTGAAACACGCCGATAATAAATCCACCGAATATATTAATAACGGCAATTATTATTCCCGCAATAGCATCTCCTCTAACAAATTTGGCTGCACCATCCATAGATCCGTGGAATTCGGCCTCCCTTGTGATGGTCATCCTGCGTTCTTTTGCTTCATGTTCATCGATTATACCAGCGTTGAGATCCGCATCGATACTCATCTGTTTACCGGGCATAGCATCTAGTGTAAACCGAGCGGCAACCTCAGCGATCCTGGTGGCGCCCTTTGTAATTACAACAAAATTAACAATAATCAGAATAACAAATACAATCATACCGACAACGTAATTTCCACCGACCACGAAACTGCCAAACGATTTAATAACTCTTCCTGCAGCCAGGGGTCCCTCATTGCCATGTAAAAGTATCAATCTTGTCGATGCGACATTGAGAGACAGTCTGAAAAGGGTCGTCACAAGAAGTAACGAAGGGAATATGAAAAAGTCCAAAGGTTTAAGCGTATACAAAGCGATTAAAAGAATCGTTATTGCAACGGTGATGTTCAATGCCAGAAGGAAGTCCAAAAGTATCGAAGGTAATGGAATGATCATTACCACAAGGATAGTGACCACAGCAATGACGACCATTATCTCACTAGCAGATGTGGATTCAGCTTTTGATTTTAGAACTTGTTCCATCTAAATTCCTTAAAAATTATTTTATGACACTCCATGTTTATAATTTGACTTTAATCTGTAAATATAAGCCAATACCTCGGCAACCGTTTGATAGAATGCCGGTGGTATCTCCTGATCGACCTCAACCAACGGATATAAATTTCGGGCGAGTACCTTATTCTCCAAAATTGGGATTTCATGTTCTAAAGCGACATCTTTTATCTTCTGGGCTATTTTTCTCGATCCCTTTGCGACTACCTTTGGTGCAATCATGGTCGAACTATCATACTTCAAAGCAATTGCAAGATGGGTTGGGTTGGTAATAACGACGTCCGCTTCAGGAACATTCCGCATCATCCTTTTTCTGGCCATCTCCATCTGAATGCTTCTTATTCTTGACTTTATCAAAGGATCGCCTTCCGACTTTTTAAACTCGTCCTTTACTTCCTGTTTGGTCATCTTAATCCTGTTTTCAAATTCCCATTTCTGAAATGCGTAGTCGATAATAACCAGAATAATCATTGCCAATGAACACCGGATAAAAATTTTAAAAAAAATTTTGAGAATATAAATGAAAATTGAATTGATTTCCATCTCCCCCAGGAGAGCAAAATTTTTCATCTCACCTTTTATCGTAAGGAACGCGATCCCACCCACAATGGTTAGCTTTAGCAAGGATTTGATCAATTCCATGAAAGATTGTTTGGAAAAAAGTCTTCCAAACCCTTTGATAGGATCTATTTTTGACAGTTTAGGTGTGATCGATTCACCGGATACAATAAAACCCACTTGCATGATATTAGATAGAATCGCTGTAATAAAAATGGCTGCAAAAAGTGGAGAGAGCAAGATGATAAATCGGCCAATAATATTTTGAGCAAATTTTAAAAGCTCAGGAATTTCAAAATTATGTATATCAGGAAAAGAAAATGCTCCTTTCATAATTATCTGGATATGGTTGTACATAAATGATCCAAAAAGAGATAAAGAGATCAGGGCGGCAAGGAGTACAGTTACCGAAGGCAACTCCTTGCTTTTTGCCACCTCCCCCTTTTCTTTGACTTCCTGCCGTTTTTTCGGCGTTGGTTCTTCAGTTTTTTCTTCAAAACTCTGTTCAGTCATTACTTATATCCTAAGCCATTGCATGGTATTGATCAGCATGGGACCAAGATTTTTAAGATATGTCTCCATGAACCCCAAAAGCACATTTAACGACACACCAAAAAACAAAAGACCGATCACGATCTGAACCGGAAATGCGACGATCATAATATTCATTTGTGGAATAAACTTTACAATGACCCCAAAGGCTAAATTGGTAAATAAAAGAGCGGCAATTGCCGGGGCTCCAATCTTTACGGCAATAGCAAACATATCACCATATATGGGGATAATTTTATTAAACATTTCAAATTTTAATCCTAAGGAGCCGACAGGTATAATCTCAAAACTATCCCTTATGGCCCTTAACAATATATGATGTCCATTTAGCAAAAGAAAGAAAATCATGGCCAAAAGATATGCGAAATTTGCTAGAATCGAGATCTGAGCTCCGCTTTGAGGATCAATGATGTTTGTAATCGCAAAACCGGTTTGAAAGCCCACCATCTGACCCATCATCCTTATCGCCTCGAAAAATACCAAAACCAATAGTCCCAGGATTATGCCGATGATAAATTCGGTTAATATCAACTGAACCATTCCAATTATTGTGGAAGGAAATTCGACCATCTTACTATTAATCATGGGAAAGAGAATTATAGTAATCACAAATGCAAGCCCTGCCTTTGCCAATATCGGGATAACCTTTGCATTAAAGAACGGAAGCATCTGAAAAATAATACTGACTCTTATTAGAACAAGAAAAAAAGCTTTAAATTCTCGATAGGGTATGGACAGTATATCCACTGCTTCCTCCATTATCTTATATAATATGGTATCTGATTTATCGTGTTCACTGTAAATTGCATAAGGTGTTCAAGCATCCAGCCAGAAAAATATAAAAGTGCCAGCAATACGACTAAGATCTTTGGTACAAATGTTAATGTCATCTCCTGGATTTGAGTCACCGCTTGAAAAATACTTATCGCAACTCCGACAATAAGTCCCAATAGAAGCATGGGCATAGATACCATTAAGGTAACTTTTATGGCCTCCTGTGCAAAATTTACAAAAAATTCCGTAGTCATTTTTTACCCACCCACAAAGCTCTTAAGCAGTGAACCGATGATTATATTCCAACCATCAACCAAAACAAACAGCATCAGTTTAAACGGCAATGATACCATTATTGGTGGAAGCATCATCATACCCATGCTGAGCAGAACGCTTGCCACAACCATGTCTATGATCAAAAATGGCACGAATAAAAGAAGTCCGATAATAAATGCGGTCTTCAGTTCGCTTATTACGAAAGCAGGAATAAGAATCATTGTGGGAATATCCTCTTCATTTTTAGGTTTGTTGATCTTTCCCATTTTAACAAATAAGGCCAGATCTTTTTCCCGTGTCTGTTTGAGCATAAAATTTCGGACAGGATTTATAGCTGCCTTTAAAGCAATTTCCTGAGATATTTCCTCATTAAGGTACGGCTGTAATGCATTATTATTAATCTTCTGCCAAACCGGCATCATAATAAAAAAGGTTAAAAATAAAGCAAGTCCTGCAATAATCTGATTAGATGGTGTTTGTTGAGTTCCTACTGCTTGTCTTAAAAAAGAAAATACAATGGCCAGTCTCGTGAAAGATGTCATGAGTACCAGAATAGCCGGTGCAAGGGTAAGAACTGTTAGTAAAAAGACGATTTGAAGCAAAACGGAAACGTCACCGGGATCTCCACCTTTATCTATACCGAATCGAAATGATGGCAGGGTAAAATCTGCGGAGAAAACATTTCCGACTAAAATAAAGGTTACGGCTATCGAAAAGAAAAGGAAAATTAATCTTCTTCTCTTTTTATTATGAAATAATCTCGTGATCTTTTCCAACATTCTCTATATTACCATTTCCCTCTTTATAATGACCAAGCTTGGTTAAAAAGTTAATGTTGCCCGGCGTAATGCCCACAACAATCCTTTCACCCGATATCTCTATGACTTCTACTCTCTCCTTTGGCGATAGGTACAGAGATGAAACCACTTTGATAATTAATTCTCCCTTGCCCTTGCCCTTTGGCGATATAAATTTTTTCATTATGTAAAGCACAAGAACCAAGACACCAAGCACAATAAAAAGCATCGCGATTGTCTTAAGTCCGGTGTTTATTAATTCGGGTTCAATCATCCATCACACCTCACTCATTTAAGCTAAAGATTTAACCCTTTCGGTCGGATTTATGATATCGGTAACCCTTATTCCGAATTTTTCATCCAGAATTACAACTTCACCTTTAGCAACCAACTTGTTGTTTACATATATATCTAGTGGCTCACCAACCTGTTTTGACAACTCGATAACGGACCCCTGTCCCAGCTGTAGCAGTTCATTCACCGGCATCTTGACTTTACCCAACTCAACGGTAACATCCAGAGGAATATCAAGGATAAGGTCCATATCACATGTCCCATTCTTGCATGATTCATCATTCTGGAGTGTTGCGCCGTCATCTTCTTCTTTTATTTGATCATTTACATCAACCATGTCGTACTCCTATTCAAGTCTATCAATTATTTTAACAGCCTTTTTCTTATTGCATGCCCCTGGATACCCCCTAAATTTTGGGATATTTTCCACATTAATAATGACAGAATTGCCAGATTTTTGATCAAGCATTATTACGTCATCAACCTTCATACTCAAGAGATCTGTGCCATTTATTTTTGCCATCCCCATGGTGCAGCTCAATTCTACCATCGTCTCTTGAATTCTTTCCTGAATATATCTTTTCCAGTTTTGATCGATGTCAATTTTTTCACTTCGAAACTTATTTTTAAGTTTTTCTTTTATAGGCTTAATTCCGGAATAGGGGATGCAGATGGTGATGAAGCCATTACCATTTTCAAGCTGCACTTCAAATTTATTCACAATTACTAAATCGTCCGGCGTCCCGATTCCGACAAATTGCGGATCCATTTCCGACCGAATAAATACAGCATTTATTTCGTAAACATCTGACCAGGCCTTCTGAAAATCGTTTAAAATAATCTTAACGATTTTTTCAACTATCTTGGTTTCAATTTTTGTAAATAATCTTCCTTCAAGTTTTACATGACTCACACCCTTTCCACCAAACAAACTGTCAACAAATGAAAATACCAGAGGACCTTCCAACACGACAAGTGAAAATCCTCTTAAAGGTTCAATGCTAAATATATTAAGGCTTGAAGGCATAGGAAGAGAGAGACAAAAATCACTAAACTTAACGGTGTCGGTAGAAGCTAAATTGACATCAATAACAGACCTGCTGGCAACCTGAAGGTTTGTTCTTAAAAGACCTACAAGCCTTTCATTTATTATTCCCAGAGCAGGTAGCCTGAGATGTACAGGACCAGCCGGCATACTAAAGTCATATACTTCTACCGAAGGAATTCCTTCGCTAACATCGGTTTCGGTTTCAACCTGCCCGTCGGTTATTCCACCAAGTAGAGAGTCGACTTCATCCTGTGATAAAATATTTCCCATGTTTCACCTATTGCACAACAAATTCTGTAAAATAAATTCTGCGAACGATACCATCTCCCAAAATCTGATTCATCCTTGATAAAAGCGTCTGTTTCAATTCAAGCTTGCCTTCCATTGTATTAATTTCTTTTAAAGTTTGGCTTGAAAGCAAAAGCAAGACGGTATCTCTTATTTGTGGAATATTTTTTTCGATAACCATCCTATCTTCTTCTTTTCCAACCTCGAGTTGCATCGTGACTTTCAAGTATCTTTTGCCAACGTTTTTTTTATCAAGAAGGTTAACAACAAAAGATTTTATCGGACAGATGATACTCACTTTTCCTTTTTTTGTTTCAGCCTTTTCTTCTTTTACTTTTTTATACTTGCTATATCCAAAAATTCCGCCGCCTCCTACAAGCAGAATAACCAACGCTATAATTATAAGCTTAAGCTTGGACTTCTTTGGCGCCTGTTCTTCCTCAGAGTCTTTTACTTCTTCTTTTTCCTCTGCCATTTATATCTCCTTTAAATGTTTAAAGACTATCTCTACCCTTCTGTTTAAGGATCTGTTCTTTTGATTGGTATTCGGATACAAGGGCCTGGAAGATCCGGCACCTCCAACAGAAAATCTAGAAGGTGAAAGTCCTTTTTTCATTAAAAAATAATCAAGAACAGAAATTCCTCTGTATGTTGAGAGCTCCCAGTTAGATCTATATCTTTCATCTTTTATTGGAGTATTATCTGAATGTCCCATTATTAAAATATTATTTGCGCATCCTTCAATAGCATCAACAATGACGTCAAGAACAGGATAAGCTTCTTTTCTCAGGGTAGTATTTCCTGTATCAAAAAGTATGTTGCCGTGAAAAGTAAGAGAAATACCCCTCTCATCATCAGACAGGGTGATATCGTTGTTCTCATCTTTTAACATATTCTTAATATTTGATACGAGTTTTATTTTAGTTAAAAAATGCTTCTGATCAACGACCAATAAACTATCGGAGTCATTGTATTTATTTACAAATTCTCCTAAGTCATATACTTTCCCGGCTCCTGAGAGTTCAAGAACTCCAGTGGATGCGTTGAAATGCGTCATAAGGTCCCGCAATTTTTTTGTATCCATTGAAGACATGGTAAGCAGAAGCACGAAAAAAGTTAAAAGAAGCATAACTAGATCTGCAAATGTTACCATCCAGGCATTTGGATCGTTTTTTTCTTCTCCACTCACTTTCGTTCTCCATGTCTGCTATTTAAAATATTTTAAAATCAAATTTCTTGTATGTGAAAAAACCAGCCGGATTCTTTTTAAAAATTCTTCTAATGTATGCGGGTGCTTTGTATTTTAATTCAATTTCAATCCTTCTGTTTTTTGCCCGTGATTGTATACTCTCGTTTGAGGTGATCGGATTATTGCTTCCGCACCCATAGGCTGTGAGTCTGTTAGGAAGAACTCCGCACTGTGATTCAAAATACTTTAGCACCTTTAACGCCATGATTGAGGACATCTCCCAGTTTGATTTATACCCTTTTTCAGGACGGTTGATGTTATCTGTGTATCCTGCGATCTCCACCGGAAAAATTCCTTTGTTTATAACCTGTCCCAACTTGTCCAATAGTGGCCTTACGGAGGACTTTATTTTAAATCCGTTCCCTATAAATAATCCTGCTTCATTTATGATAATTCTCTTTTGCCCGCCAATAGTTGACAGTTTTATATCACCAGCCAATTCCTTAAGATCTCTTTTAACATATGACATGAGCTGCTCAAGGGTTAGTTCTTCTTCGATCATCGGCGATGTGGGTGGTAGAGGCATGGCTGACTTTCCTGATTCCATCGGCGATAACCCGCCGGGCAATCCCCCAAAGGCTCCGATAAGTGACCCTATGGCCAATCGCGTTTTGTTATCATCCATGACTGCAATGGAATTGAGCAAAATAAAAAAGGTCAGAAGTATAAGAAAAAGAGAAACCGTCATTACCATTCCAATATTCGGTTTAGCATCATCATCGATTTTTTTCCTCTTTTTTTTACCCATTTACTTTGATTCCTTTTTCTTATTGGGCGGGATAAAAGCTAGAAGTTTCTGTTCAAGGATTCTGGGATTATCTCCATTGGAAAGCGATATGATGCCCTGAATGGCCATCTCTTTCGTCAACATTTCTTCTTTGCTTCGGGTTTTGAGTTTTCCTGCAATGGGCATACAACAGATATTTGCCATAATCGAACCATAGAATGTCGTTAACAGCGCTACCGCCATTGCCGGCCCGATTGTACTTGGGTCATCCATACTCTGGAGCATCTGTACCAGCCCGATTAATGTACCGATCATCCCCATTGCAGGAGCGAAGGTAGCCATGCTGGTAAAAACCTCAGCGCCGAGTTGATGTCTGCTTCTGACATAATCAACTTCCGTATCCAGAATTTCTTTGATCTCCTGGGGCTCTAATCCGTCAATAGAAAGTTGTACCCCTTTTTTTAAAAAATCATCCGAAACGTCCTTTATTTCGCTTTCTAAAGCAAGGATGCCCTCTTTTCGAGTCTTGGTTGCAAACCCTATAAATCTTTCAATGAGTTCGTCGATAGATATATTTTTACTAAAAAGTGCTTTTTGTACAACTTTTAAGACACCAAGAACTTCTTTTAAGGGATACGCAATCAACGTTACGCCGATAGTTCCGCCCACCACAATCATTAATGCGGGCACATTGATGAAAATGTTGAGCCCGCCGCCCATAAAAATTGCGGTAAATACAAGTCCAAAAGAAGAAACGATACCCAGGACGGTTGCAATGTCCATAAAATCTCCTATCTTTTATCTAATAATTACTTTGAAAAAGATTTCTTTTCCTGAATATACAGCAACCTTTATGCCATATCGATTTTTGAAGGAAATATTTTTTATTAAAGGAAGATTATGATGATATTACAAATAGATATGAATATTTGAATTTCGTCTAAGCAGGCTCTTTGGGTTAAGTTGCGTCAAGGATTGGGGCAGACGTCAAAATCTTGACATTTGCCTCAATAAAAGGTTTAAGGTTGACGAACCTGCAAAATGTCAAAATTCGACGGCAAAGTAAAAAGCTTCAAATTCCCCCGTATAAAAGCTGGATAAAATGGCGCGCAAATTCCGAGGAATGAGGATTACTTATCGTATGTCGCAGTGACGAGGGATGCAGCGTAACGCAGTCCCGCTAAAGCGGGATTTACGAAGCCGTCAAGGCTGCCCCATTTGATCTGTTGTGGGAAAGCAAAAATTCAGATCTGTGGAGAGTAACCGTTGGCCTGAAAAACCGGTTAATCGCTAACAATGCGTAACCGGCTCAACAGGCCAACGGGTTATTAAATATTACCTTTTGATATTAATGAGTTCCGCAAGCATCTGATCCGTTACGGTTATAATTTTTGAGTTTGCCTGAAATCCTCTTTGGGTGGTGATCATTTTTACCAGCTCATTTGCAATATCCACGTTCGATTGTTCTAACGCATTGGGTGCGATGCTCCCCAGCCCGTTGGTTCCGGGTTTGTTGGTAATTGCACTGCCGCTTTGTCTGGTTTCACTGTAGAGATTTCCGCCCTCTTTAAACAGCCCCTGGGTGTTTTGAAATTTTGCCAGACCGACCCGGTACAAAGGAATCCGCTGGCCATTGGAATAGCTCCCGGTGATGACACCGTCAACATCCACGTTAACCCCTTCCAGATCTCCGGCCCCGTAGCCGTTTGCAGACTGAAAAGTAGTGGTTGAACCACTGGCATACTGTGTACTGGAAAGGGAGCTATTGACCCAGTCAGTGCCGTCATAGCGTGTCCCTAAATCAAGTTCGATGTCCTGCGTGGTGCCCCCTGAAAGAAAGCCAGGAGAAAAGGTAAAGTAACCATTTGATAGATCGCTGGCTTCGTCCTGCTGAGTCCAGTTGCCAGCTGCGGACAGATCGATTCCGTCGCCCCCGGAACCGGTTCCTGTAAATTTCCATAGATCAATGTTCTCGATTACTCCTGAACCGCTGTTGAATTCCAACAGTCCGCGAGCGAGCATTCCCTCTGCCTCGCCGGTGGCGCCAAAAATGGTGCGATTGTCTTCAGCCGGATTGCAGGTAACAATAAATTCATACGACGAAGCGGCGTCGGCCTTATCAAAATAAAGTGTAACATCGTGTGTACTTCCCAGAGAATCATATGCGCGGATGGTTGTCTGATATTCATAAGCAGCATCCGCCAACGGTACCGTAGCCGTTCCATCCCAAGCGCTCGCCAGAGAATCTAATGCGGAACCATTTTCCCCAGCGGAATCAAGATTGACGATAACTTCTACGTTATCACTCGGTTGAGGCGGTGAAGTAAAAGAACTCATAACAATATCGGTGATTGAACCGATATCACTTCCGTTGTTATCGAGCTGCCATCCCTGGACGACATAGCCTTCGGGGTTTGTCAGATAACCGCTTTCATTAAAATTGAAATTTCCGGCCCTTGAGTAATATAAATTTTCCGTGCCCTGTTCATTTAAAACAAAAAAACCATCCCCACCAACGGCCAGATCAGTGGTGTTGCCCGTGGATTCAAAGGAGCCCTGGGCAAAAGATGCCTGGATATCTCCAAGGGCGGTTCCCCTGCCGACCTGGGATGTTCCTGAAAGGGTGGCAACGGACTGGCTCAACAGATCCTGAAAAGCAAAACTGCTGCCCTTGAAACCTACCGTATTGACGTTTGCAATGTTGTCTCCGATAATCTGCATGGCATTGCCAAGGGTGGTCAGACCGCTAATCCCTGAAAAAAGTGAACTTGATAAAGACATTTTATTTCCCTCCTTAGTCGTTTGCTGTTGTTTGACTGACTTCGATAATATTATTACTGTTATTGATTATTTTGTCTCCGATCATTAAATAAGACTGACCATTTTGATATGTAATGCCTGTAACTTCCCCGGATATATAGGTATTGGAAGGAATATAAAAACCATTTTCGTCTCTGGCGGTAATCTCAAACGTATAGGTGCCGTCTCCGACGAACGCTCCTGTGTCATCCTTTCCATCCCACTTCACGTCATGTTCTCCTTTGTCCTCAAAGCCTTCATAGAATGTCCTGACAATTATCCCCTCACTGTCATAAACATCAATGGTGACATATCCGCTTCCATCGATGGTGTAAGAACCGGATTGAACCGTTCCGTTATCAACACGCATTGTGTTCTCGTCCGCCTTCACCGTTTTACCGATATATCCCAAATCATCACGTTGTTCGCTCTGACCATTAAGTGCTTCTTCAATATCTGCCAGCCTTGCATTCATTCCATACAGCTGTTCAACGCTGGTAAATTGTGCCAATTGGGCGGTAAATTCAGCACTGTCGAGAGGATTCAGGGGATCTTGATGCTGAATCTGGGCGATAAACAGGTTAAGAAACTGATCCATGCCCAGTTCCTCTGTACCAGAACCGGATGATGTTTTTTCATTGCTGACAGATGATGCGCCATAACCTGTATTAATTGCTTCTATTGACATTAATCTTTCCCCCCCTTCTTTTTTACTATGCCACCAAATCTACCAAATTACTTCCCGACATCATATTTATAGGTCTTTCATGGGGTCCTTCTGTATGATTATCTGAATGGAACTCCGCTCCATTAAAATCCTTTCTCCACCCCTGCCCGTTATCCGTCCCTTCTTTTGAAGCATTCAGTGATTGACCAAAATTATAGTTGACCTGAACATCCATTTTCTCTAGTTTTACGCCTTGTTGAATTAGGGCATCTTTGAGTTCGTTGACATTATTCAGCAATAATTCCTTGACCGAATGATGCTCGGCAGTCATACTGAGCCTCAATGTATGATCTTTAATATCCATTTTTATTCTGACTCTTCCCAGACCAGAAGGTTTCAGCTGTAATGTCACCACCTGATCCCCCCTGAGAATAGACTTGGATATCTGTTTCCCGACCTGATCAACGAGAGAAGCCGGGAGATGCCCCCTAAAAGGCTTTTCTCCATGTTCAACTGTTTTAAGCGTATTTGCAAAGTTAAAAGCCTCGGTGTTTCTTTGGACATTATTTTGTCCAGCTTCCGTATCCACACGATAGCCTTTTTGTTTGACCGGGGTTATTAAACCTGTTTGCTTATTCAAATTCGAAAGCAAATCAGCTTTTCCGGAATGATTCGAAGTGTCTGAATTGGATCCAACATGATTTTGGACGTTGACACCTTTTTGCTTGAGAAATGAAGATATGGATCCATTTTTACCTGATTTGTTTTTTTCTAAGGAAGACACTGCTTTTTTATTAAACGCATGATGGCCTTTTTTGTCTATCTCCTCTTTTAACAATGATTCCGTAAAATGATAATTGGAAGAAAGTTTTACAGAAGATAAGGATGCAGGTTTTTGTTCTGAAACTTCAACCCGCTCAAGAATTTTACCCAGTGTATTTTTTATATTAGGCGACACAGCCTTTTCTTTGCCAACTTTTTCTGTAATCTGCTCCAGTGACGCTATAAAATCTTCCAAGGAAATCTGATCGGCTTTTCCACTTTTAGGTGTTTGCATACCGATCATTTCCATTTTGTCCGAAATCTTCCGAGACAATTTCTGATCGACGACAGTCCTATTCTCTGAAGGTCTTCGGCCTTTGATCTCTTTTAACTTTTCCACTAATTTATGAAGATCCAGCCCGCCACCTTCAATCCTTGCTTTACCGAAGACGCTATCCAGCTCTTTAGGAGTCAAATTAAAATCTCTCAATATCGACTCAATATAAGGAACAGCGGCTGGTGCAGCTGTCTCATCCTGATGTTCTTTTCTTTTCGACGCTTCCAGTTCGGTTATCTTAAGAAATATTTGTGAAAGATTAAATTCTCCATTGGAATTATTGGCCTTTAGATCCTTTAAAAACCGCTCCACTTTTTCATGTGAAAAACCGCACTGGAAAAGAAATGTTTTAATTAGCGGAAGGTCCTTTTCTTTTAAAAAGGTCTTGTTCAGCGGTTTTCCCTGGGCTAAAAGTTCTTTCTTGAAAGATTCAAGATAATATTTATATCCCTTGCTATTAGAGGTCGTGTTTGTTTTTGTTGGGTCATCAGCCCTATGAAAAGCACCATTCTTAGAAGCGTGAAGGGCTTTTTGCATATCCGACAAAAAATGCCTGTTTCCTTTTCCCGATTTCAAGGGTTGGACATTTCCGGATGCTTTACCGTTAAGAAGTGAAGACATCAATTTTAGAATGATTGGGTTTGTCATGAATTTTAACCTCAATACTTTATCAATTTTTCCATACTTAAAAGCAAAGGGTGTACCAAAATTAGAGGATTATTATTATACCATGTCAATACAAGCAGTTATAAATTTTTAAGAGGTACGAGGCGAAGACTTTGAAACGCGACAAGGACATATTTTACCTGATCTAAAGAATGGAAAAGGAAAATATTGCCGATTTAGTTTCTTAATTGCAAATTTTGTGCTTTTTGTGGCAAAAAATATCTAAGCTTACCAAGTGTGAAGTGACTAAAGTGAACTAAAGTGACTAAAGTTGTGGAATTTCGTCAATTTAATATAAACAGCCGGAGCGTAGCGACTCCTTAACTTTAGATCACTTCAAACTTTAGATCACTTGTAACTTTTCCGGCTTGTCTGACTTAGGGCTCTTGAAGAAATATCTTGATTTTTGAATATTTTTAATATAGGGGATTTAATAATGAAGATAAAGTGAGGGTAATTATGAATGTTGAAGTTGTAAATAATTGGCCATTAGTGTTGGTTCCCTTGCCCAGGGAGAAGGCTCTACAAAATGAATTCATAGCACCAATCTTCCCTCAAAATCACCCAAACCCCACATTTTTTACTAATGTGTCGGAGATAGAATCGAATGAATTCTGGGCAAAGGGATCGTTTATAGATATCTATATTTAATGGTCCCTTTTAATATATCCGGTTCTTTTAGTCTCGATTTACAAGACCTTCGCTTATTTTAGCGGCTTTCTCAATCTTTACAAACGAAAGTATTTTTCCTACATCATCCCCTTTCATTTTCGAAAGTAACTTTATCGCTAACTTTATGTCCAGCTTTTCAATCAGGTCCGCTGCATTCTGAGGCTTCATGGCTGAATAAACCTTAATAAGATGTTTGAACTGCTGCTGCTCTGCCGCCTTTTTTTTGGCCTTTTCGCCTCTAATTTCATCCCTTATTTTTGTGAGCGTCGCTATTTTCTTATTTATGTCATCCTGGATGGCTAAAAGCTCACCCTTTTTTTTTGCAATTCGTTTTTCTTCTTTTTCAAATTCAGCTTTTTGTTGAACAATAAATTTAAGATCAATTGTCTCTTCCGCCTTTGCCTCGCTTTTTTCATTTTTCAATTCTGCTTTTTCAGCATCTTTTTTTTGTTCTGCGGCGAAGGCATCCGAATTTCCAAACAATGGAGACACGCCCGCCTGATACATAAAAATAGAACCCAGCACTATCTTTACAGTAATCAGCAAAGCCAATAAAATCTGTACTCGCGTCTTCATACGCTTCGCCCCTTTCCGGTTATAACGATTTCATCTAATATTTTTTGTTCCTCTCTTCCAAGGGTTTCCATGTATTTCTTATACTGTAAATCCTTTAGAGTTTCCAAAGTCTTTTTCTTTATAGAGGCTTGTTTCAATATCGTTTCTTTCACTATCACTTTTTCTTTTCCCTCATTGAGCCTAAGATGAGCCTCTTTAAGGTCGTAATCTATTTTTAGCATAAAAGCTTGAAATATTTGATACACGGGAACACACATACCCTTTGCCTCTTCTTCACCGCATTCTTCCGATACTTCTGCCCTTTGTTCGACCAATCTAAGAAGTTCTTTCTCCCTTTGCTGACATTCATTCCTGGCATTAAACACCTCGACTTGAGCTTTTTTACTCAGGTATTTTCTATAATCGAGTATCTTATTAAGCCGAAAAGAGTAAGGCTTCACCGTTCAACCTCTATTATTCTGTCAACACTTCCTTCAAACGGACAATGCTTTCTTTAAAAGTTATACTCTGATTAATATCCTGATGAAGAAAAGAATTGATCTTATGGATCATCTTTTTAGCGAAATCTATCTGTGGATCACTGCCGTCAACATAAGCCCCGATATTGATTAAATCTTCCGCTTCTCTATAGGTTGCAAGCACCTTGACAAGTTTTCTTGCCATATTCAGATGATCACTCTCAACAATGTCATACATCACCCTGCTAATACTGCTTAAAACATCTATAGCAGGGTAATGTCCTTTATGGGCAAGGTCCCGCGACAGTATAATATGGCCATCTACGATGGAACGAACAGAGTCTGCTATGGGTTCGCTCATATCATCTCCTTCAACCAACACCGTGTAGATTCCCGTAATACTACCCTTGTTTTCTATATTTCCGGCCCTTTCCAAAAGTTTTGGTATTTGTATAAAAACACTGGGTGTATAACCTTTTGCTGAAGGTGGTTCTCCGGCTGCCAAACCAACCTCTCTTAATGACATGGCAAATCGAGTGATTGAATCCATAATCAGGACAACATCCAATCCCTTGTCTCTGAAATATTCTGCTATGGTGGTCGCAAGATGAGCGCCTCTTATCCTAACCAGAGCAGGTGAATCTGATGTTGCTGCAACGACGACTGATTTTTTTAGTCCTTCTTCACCAAGATTTCGTTCAATAAATTCTCTAACTTCTCTTCCCCGCTCGCCAATAAGAGCAATTACGATGACGTCAGCAGCCGTGTGTCGAGCGATCATACCCATCAATACACTTTTCCCAACACCTGAACCCGACATAATGGCAATCCGTTGACCTTTTCCCAGGGTATGCATGGCATTTACAGAACGTACACCCACATCGATCACCTCATTGATAATCCTCCTTTTTAAAGGATTGATGACATTCCCATAAATTGGATAATCAGCTTTTGCCTGTATTGTTCCTTTACCATCAATGGGGTTTCCAAGACCGTCTACAACCCTGCTTAAATATGCCTCTCCGACTTTAATCGCCGGGCTTTTATCTATATCGACAATCCGGCTTCCAGGTTCTATTCCACGCATTTCTCCAAAAGGCATCACAATAACCTTTTTATCGTTGAACCCAATGACTTCAGCTTGCATATTTTGGCCGCTACTATTTTTTATGCAGCAAAGACTCCCGATGCTCATTCCAGGACCGTTTGCCTGTGCTACAATCCCTGCAACTTTTACGATCTTGCCTTCCATTCCAATTGGCTGACATGATTGAAGTGCTTCTTGATATTTATCCCACTTAATTGTTGGATTAAAACTCGTCATTTTTTATTTTGAACCCTATCAATTTAGCCGTTTAGCAAACGAAACCAGTGCACACTCAAGGCTTAAAATATTACTCAACAGATTCCTGTAAGCATTGATAAATTTTTTCCAGCTTCGATTCTATAGTCGCATCAATATTCCCGTAGGGAGTTTCTAAATAGCATCCCCCTCTTGATACGCCAGGATCGGAAGTAACGATGATCGATTTTAGCCCCTTGTTTTGATTAAAAATTTCCGGTCTTAATTTTTCCACATAATCATAATCATCCGGATTAACATTAAAAACAACTTTACTCTTCTCAACCGCCAGTTTCAGTGCATCAAGAATGGCATTTTTTATTACTGACTCCTTTGATCTCACTTCGTGATGAACAATTTTTTCAGCGACAGCAAATATCAGATCTATAATTTCCCTTTCTTGCTGTTTTAATACATCATGCTTGAGACTGGCTATTTCATTGAAAATATTTTCTATATTTTCTATGATTTTTATAGCCTTCTTTTCTCCGAATTCAAATCCGTCTTTTTCCCCTTGGGCAAAACTCTTTTCATATGCTTCCTGTTCAATGCCGGAAATCTTTTCTTGTGTACCCAATAAATTATTTTCGATTTCTTCTTTCTTGCTGTCGGCATTTTCCCAAGCGTCAAGGGGAACAAATTTTGATATCTCCCCTTCTCCGGTGTCTAAAGATACAAACTCGTTTTTTTTCCCTTGTTTTTGAAGCTTATAGGATTCGAGGGACTCCATTTCATATTTATGCCATGATTCTTCTTTGCCGGTTGACTTTCTGATATTTTTAGACAAAGACATCATCGCCACCCTTAGACAGAACTATTCGTCCCTCTGATTCAAGTCTCTTTGCTACTTTTATTATCTCTTGCTGGGCTTCCTCAACCTCACTCAATTTAACCGGTCCCATGACTTCCATATCTTCCCTGAGCATTTCTGAAGCCCTCTCTGACAAGTTACTGAATACCTTGTCTTTCATTTCGTCCGAGGTCGTCTTCAATGCCTTGATGAGCAGCTGATTGTCCACATTTTGGAGGATATCTCTAAAATGTCTGTTTTCGATCTGAAGAAGATCTTCAAAAACAAACATCTTTTGTCTTACCATATCTGCCAAATCGCCGTCCTCATTTTCTATATGAGACAAAACCGATTCCTCTGTGATCCCATCGACCTGATTTAAGATATTCGCCAGAGTCTCTATCCCGTCGCACTTTCGGGTAGCTCCTCCTATTTTTGAAAGCTCGTTTTTTATTACTTTATCAAGCTCGTTTACAATCTCAACATCAACCTGTCCTATTTGGACGATTCTTAAAGCTACGTCGATTTTGAGTTCTTCGGGAAAAGATTTGAGGACTTCGGCCGCCTTTTCATACGGCAGGTAAGACAAAATCAGTGCAATAGTCTGGGGATGCTCTCCCTGGATGATATTGATTAGATTCTCAACAGGGATATAGGCAAGATCACTAAAAGGAACACTGGTGCCTTTTTCACCAATGACTTTAAAAACTTCTCTGGCACTCTCTTTATCCATAGATTTATTTACAATCTGTTTAAGAAAATCTTCCCCTGATATGACCACATCACCATCGCTTTTAAAGTTAATGAGAAACTCATTCATTACCGTACTTAAGACATCAGAAGGAATATGTGTGATTTCCGACATATATTTCCCGATTTTTTTTATGCTTGCTTCATCCAATTGTTTAAATAAAGCTGTAGAATACTCCTCTCCCATTGTCAGAAAAAGGATTGCAGCCTTCTGCGGTCCTGACAATTTATCAGCGTTTAGTTTCATAATCGTTATTATTCCTGTTCACCAATCCATCCTTTAATGAGCTGTTGAGCCTTTTCCGGATTTTTTTGTGTTATTTCTACAACTTGATTCCTCCTATCCGTTCCTCTTGATTCCGGAAGCTGAGCATATTCGTCTGAAACCGCAGTCAGTTCCTCATTTGTAAAAACAGCTTCTTTGGTTATGCCTTTCATGCTCTTGAGCAAAGGTTTTACGATAAAGATGAAAACCATAGCAACCAGTAAAAGATTAACGATTGTTTTTCTATAGTCTTTTACGATCTGGAAGATTAGATCTAATTTACTGGGCGCAATTGCAGCTTCATTATCCATTGTGGATGTCTCTGAAAATGAAATTGAACTTACAGTAATCTGATCCTCCCTGTCTTCATTATATCCCATGGCTCTTTTTACAATTTCTTCAAATTTTTTCAGCTCCTGTTCGGTTCTCGCAATATATTTTCTTTTTGTTGTTCCATCGTTGAGTTTCTCAAACTCATAAATTCCGTCAATGACCGCGGCCACAGAAAGGCGCTTGATTGTCCCGGCTGGTTTCAAGGTTGTCCGTATGGTCTTATTGACCTCATAATTTGTGGCAACATCCTTTTTGGTCTTTTTATTCTGAGTTCCCACTGGAGATGGCAGAACACCACGCCTTTCATTAATTAACGCTTGTTCCGTTTCGGCCCCTTTTTGACCGATTTGAGAGTTTTCTTCAATATTTCTCGAACTTCTGACAGCAGTTGCGGTTGGGTCGTATTCCTCTTGATTTAACGTAATTTTTTCAAAATCGATCTCGGCATTTACTCGAACGATTGCCTTATCGATACCGACAATGCGTTCCAGCATGGTTTGAACATTCCCTTTTGTCTGATTCTCAATCTTTTTTTTATAATCTAGCTGCGAACCGCTTAACCCCGACGATTCGCTGTCACCTGACCCTCCCTTAAATATAAGCCTCCCTTTTGTATCCACTACCGTGACATGTTCGGGTTCCAGCCCTTCCACTGCATTGGCAATAAGGTGCACAATTGCAGAAAGTTTGGCAGGGGGCAAATTTACTTTAAGATCCAGCTGTATGGATGCAGATGCAGATTTTTTATCCTCGACAAAAAGTGATTCTTTGGGGGTAACGATAAACACTCGGGAAGTTTTTACTTCTTTAAACTGGTTGATGGTTCTGGCCAGTTCGCCCTGAAGAGCCCTCCTATAATTGAGTTCCTGTACAAATTTTGTGGTTTTAAAATCTGTATTATCGAAAATTTCAAAACCTACATTGCCGCCGTTGGGAATGCCGTCTCCTGCCATGGAGAGACGCAACTCGTAAACCTTTTCTTCGGGAACCAAAATTATCGTCCCGTTAGCTTCAACTTTATAGGGGGTGTTCTTTTTTTTGAGTTCAGCGACAATAGCGTTGCCGTCACCTGGAGAAAGGTTACTGAACAGAATTTGATAATTTTCTTGATTTGCCCAGAAAAACATAAAAAGAAAGCCCGTTATCACAAGAACAATTACAAAAATCATACTGATCTTTTTAGAAAGGGGCAGTGAATTTATAAGTTTGAAAAATTGTCTAATTGGATCATTCATCCCTATGGTTTCCTTACGACGTACCTTTTTTCACACGTTTTTTCACGCTGGATTACTTATTAAATAATTTTGGCAAATTAATAAACGAAACAAACACTTTTAAATACGGAGCAGCTTCTTCTAAAAGTTCATATGAATTATTTCTTTATAGGCCTCTACGGCTTTGTTTCTTATTGAAAGAAGCAATCGCATGGAAATATCAGTCTTTTGAAGATTGATCATTGTCTCGTGAATGTCTTTTTTACCATTTAAAAGTTCCACTACAGACTTGTTTGAATTTTTATCTAGTTCATTAACACTATTAATGGCACCCTTTATAACCGTGCCAAATCCTTCGGTGGGCTTCTTGTTTACATTATTTATTTTGGGCACCGTAGCCTGCTGAAAATCTCTGATTCGTATATCATTCATGTCTTACCTCCCGATTTCAAGTGCTTTGATGACCATTTGTCTCGTCGCCTTAATGGCCGCTATGTTGGCCTCAAAGGCTCTTCGAGCCATCAGCATGTTTGTGGTTTCTACGATTAGATCAACATTTGGTTTAGATAGATATCCATCGCTATCAGCATCAGGATGGCTCGGATTATAGACTCTTTTAAACGGGGCTTGATCTTCGACGATTTCGTCAATTTGTACGCCTTTTACACTAGAGTTAAACATTTCATTAAAGTCTTGATCCATCTCCTTTGTTCTCATCACGACCATTTTTCTCCGATAAGGTCCCCCTTTATCTGTACGCGTCGTCTCTATATTAGCAAGATTGCTTGCGATGATATCCATTCTTTTTCTCTGTACAGAAAGACCAGAGGCGCTGGTTTCAAGAGATTTTAGAAAATTCATCTTATCACCCTCCTTATCTAATAACTTCTTTAAGCAAGTTCATTTTTCTTAAAAGTGCTTCAACAGCCGTCCTGTATACTAAATTATTTTCCGTCAGTTTGGTCATCTCACTGTCAATATCTGCCCAGTTATATCCATTCCATTCCCCCTGTTCTTCATAAGGTTCCACAATTTGATCGCCGTTCATCTGCATGCTGATGTGTCTCGGATCTGTCCTCGCCAAATCCGTTTTATGATTCGTTTCAATCGCTCTGTCCAACTCGCTTTTGAAATTTATATCTTTTGGCTTGTATCCTGGAGTATCCAAGTTGCTGATATTACTTGTTATGACAGCATTTCTCTGTTGAGCGAGACCAATTGCTTTTTCAAGTGCATAAAATGTTTTTCCGAATGATAATTTGTCAGGCATGGTTTTTTCCTTTACACATCGGGATTACTTTCCAACAATCTTTTAAATTGAATAAATAAATATTAGCAATTTGCATGCCTTTTTTACTGTATTTCCATTTTTTTTCGATACTCGTTCATTTTATTTCTAAGTGTCCTTACGCTTATTCCCAAGATTTCAGCCGCATGGGTTCTGTTTCCATTGGTGTGGTCTAACGTATTCAAAATAACATTTTTTTCAATCTCTTTTAGAGAAACTGATGGAGCAATCGGTTGTGTTACAAAGTTGGGCTGTCTATCTTTCTCGGGTATAAAAAGGTCTTTATTGCTTATTAAATCCTCTTTACACATCAAGACTGCTCTCTCTACGATGTTTTCAAGTTCTCTAACATTACCCTTCCACGTCATTTCCATAAGAGAGGCGATGGCCTCATCTGTCAGACCTTTGACAGTTCTGTTGTCCAGCTCGCAGTATTTTTTGACAAAATGTTTTGCAAGCAGAGGAATATCATCCTTTTTTTCCCTCAGTGGAGGTAATTGGAATGGTATTACATTCAGTCTATAATGAAGATCTTCTCTGAACTTTCCGTCTTTAATTTGTTTTTCAATATCGCGGTTAGTGGTGGCAAGAAATCTTACATCAACAGGAACGGGATTCATTCCACCAACCCTGTCAATTTCTCTTTCCTGCAACACTCTTAGAAGCTTGGATTGAAGCTGATAATCCATTTCAGTAACCTCATCCAGAAGCAGAGTCCCGTGGTTAGCCAGTTCAAATTTTCCTTTTTTTCTGGATATTGCGCCCGTAAATGCGCCTTTTTCATGCCCAAACAATTCACTTTCAAGCAAATTTTCCGGAAGAGCTGCACAATTAACAGCAACAAATGGTTCGTCTCTCCGGGAGCTGTGATGATGAATATACCTTGCAAAAAGCTCTTTTCCTGTTCCCGATTCTCCTTGTATAAAGATCGAAGCTTTGCTGTCAGCGATATCTTTTGCAATCTCCAAAAGTTTTTCCATGTTCTTGTTTTGTGTGATTATTTTAAATCTTTTCTTTGACTCCTCTTTTCTTTTACCATTTGAACCATTGGCAACAACTGAATGAATTAGCTGCATCATTTTAGGCGTCAATGGTTTTAACAAAAAATCATCTGCTCCAAGCTTCATAGCCTCAACCGCCTCAGTAACACAGGCTTCATCTGCCATAAGGATTACAGGAAGTGTTGTTTTACATTCCTTTATTCGTTTTAAAAGGCTAATCCCATTGATTTGAGACAAATTCAGATCGCTTATGACAAGGTCATAGTGGTTTTTTATTATTTCTTCATAAGCCAACCGGCCGTTGGTCGCAGTTTTAACCTGGTAGCCAGATTCAAGAAATATTTTACATATATGATGTGACTGACTGTTAATATCATTTTCGGCCAGTAGTATTTTCTTCCTAATCATCTTTGAATACTGTCTCCTCATTCATGAAACTAGTTGAGCCTCTCGGTCATGTTATCCTTGTCAAATTGAATCTCATCCATCCTCTCTTTAGCCAGATTGCTCCAGAATGGATCATTGAGGCTCATGATCTGATTATAAAGTGCAAGAGAATCTTCTTTTTTATCTAATCGCCAGTAGCATTCGGCTAACTTTAGCTTAAGCGAATTTTTATTTGAACTTTCTGTTGTTGTTTGAATAACTTGATTAAAAATATTTAATGCTTTTCGAACATCACCTAAAGAGAGATAGAGATCGCCCAACTCTTGATCGATATTGAAATCCGTAAGATCACAATCTTTTTTTATTTCGTTTACCTCGTTCATTGCCATCAAGGCGCTTTCTTTGGCGTTGCTGCCCGTTAACGCCTTAGCTTTGTCGATCAGAAGCCAAGCCCTTTGACATTTTGGTATGGGATATTTTAAGGCCTTAATAAATGTATCAGCTGCCAGCTTGTATTGTTTTTGTTTCAAAAGGATGCTTCCTTGCAACTGGTATGCTTCTGAAGCGAATTTGCTATACGGATGATTGGCAATCAATATATCAAATCTTTTAAAGGCGCCTTCGATGTTGTCTTGCTCAAATAAATATTTACCCATTGAGAATAGGAGATCAGCGGGTTTATCATTGTCGGCGAAAAGGATATCCGCCTTTTTAAATACTTCTATGGCCATATCATCGAGATTGATATATACAAAAGCTCTTGCGACAGGCAAAAAGAGTTCCGGAGCATTAACCATCGAAAATATTTTTTCGTCTTTAAGATACAAGTTTATGATATTTATATAGTTATGATTTTTCATCTCCTTTTTCAGCATACCCTCAATTGTCACCATCAGAGCATGTAATAATTCTTTTTTTAAAGATGTCCTTGGATATTTTTCAAGTAATTCTTTTAATACTTTTAAGCTCTTTCCATATTCTTTTTCTTTCTGATATGTAATACCTAGTTTTAACATTGAAAGCTGCATCAAAGGATTTTTTTCATCTTTTTTTTCAACAGAATCGTTTACGATATTCTCATATATTTTTTTAGGTGAGCCCATCTCTTTTCTCGTTTTTTCAATCCAGTCTTTGTCTTCTTGCTGTTCAGCAAGCCTTATTTTACTTATGATTGCCCCATCTGTATCTGGGTAGCGTTCAAGGACCATCCGATAAAATTTCACAGCATCCTCGATCATGCCTTCATTCCGATATGTATCTCCAATCTGGTTAAGTACGAGATGGTTTATCTCTCTCTCAGGGCATGTATTATAATATCGATACAGGCTTTCTCTGGCCTTTTGATTATCTCCGAGTTGGTAATAGTTATATCCTATATAGAGAGATATTTCCGGGTGCTTATATATAGTCTCAGGATCTTCTTTGTTAAGTTCATTGAGAATTTTGAGTGATCTGTTAAATTTATTCATTTCATAAAGAATTTTTGCTTTTTCTTTTTTTGCTTCTTTTCTCTCATACAAATTAGGATATTCGGAGGTGAGGGTTTCTAATTCATCCAGTGCAGACAGAGCATCTTCTCTTCTATGCTTCAAAAGCAATACCTTTACTTTTTGCATTAATGCCTTTACCCGTAAGATGGAGCCTTTGTCTTTCTTTAAAACAAGATTATAATAACCCAATGCCTCATAATAATTTTTTAAATAAAAATACAGGTTGCCAATGCTAAACAAGGCATCCGGAACATACTCGGAAGTTGGGAATCGACTGATGGCATCTTCATAATGACTTTTAATTTCTTTATTTTGAACCGAGACAAAATCCGTATTTAGGTGATTATAAGATTTCGCCAAAATAAAATATGCTTTCTCTGTATATCTTCCATCGGGATATGTTTTTATTAAACGGGTAAGATTTTCAATTGCACCTTCCCAGTCTTTCGCTTTATAAGTATCAAGGCATTTTAGGTAAACGGAAGTATCTTCTTTCCCGTCATCTTCCACCATTTGAGTCAGTTTCTCTTCAGGGCTTGTTTTTGTCAGACCATCTTCTTTTGATCTGTTTTGTTTTTTAAAAACATGTTCCGTTTCTTTTTCAGGAGCACCAACTTTTTGATTGCCTGGAGTTTCTGAAATTAACGGCGTCACTTCTTCTAAGGCTTTTTTTTTATGCGGATTTTCAATATCTTTTGAGATATCGCTTACCTTCACACTCTCATTTTTTTTAAATGTCGTTAAATCCTTTGTTTTTACAATGACACTTGGAACATCCATTGTTTCTTCAATGACACTTGGTGTATTATCATATTCTTTTTTATCTTCGCCTTCTTTTGATTTAAGGGTGATAATTAATTCATTATCAACAGGCTTATCGGTAAAACTGGGAACAACGGAACCCTTGACATCAAAAACTATCCTTATTTTTTGAGTATGATATCCAGTCCTTATAATTTTTATGTCAGAATTTTCCACCACCTTAGACGTCCCTTTCAACAAACGCGCCGCACAAAAAATATCAACAACGATCCTGGGAGGCGCCTTAAGGGGTTTGGCTATATATTCAGAAATTTTACCATCACCCAAAACACTTACAATGGTTTGACCTTTGGATTTATGTGTTGTGATTGAAACAATCCTGCTTATCGTCCCTTTATATGATTTTTTATTAGACGGATGCGGACTTGCCGCAACATTATTGAAATGCAGCAGAAAATAAAGGGATAAAAACAAGACAGAAATGGATCTTATAAAGTAGCCTTTCATACGACGTTTTTACAGCAATTAGTATGCCAACGGGATTGGAATAATGGCGGGATAGTATGGTGGAATATTGAAAACCCACTTCTGATGACAACACCACAAGGTTTTTGGTTCTATATATCTGTTTTGACTATTATTATTTAAGTTGTCCTTTTTGCTCGAATTGTCTCAATATACATAGGAGGAGGTTGTAATGGTGGAATGATGGACTCAAAAGAGAATGAGGAATTGATGTCGACCGTCATTTTTTTGACAATTGGACTTTCCGTCTCAAGAGGAAAATGGGTTTAAATACATACCAAGGTTGAGCGGTTCCATGTTCACGGTTCCAGGTTGAAAAGCCCTAACCAGCGCACGCTAAAAAGATTATGTATTCCGAGGGACAGAAGTGCTTTTTCACCCAATGGGTGAAAGTGGCCTATATAAGTATCAAGCTTAAATGTATGCAATGTCAAGATGTTACAACCCTTGAACTTTGAACCCTGAACCCGGAACCGAACATTTTAGGTCATTATAAACCGATGGCGGTTTTATGCAGAGGCGGCTTTATCTGTTTCTATGTTCTGTTTTTTAATCTTTGCCACCAAGGTTGTTCTGTTGATATTTAGAAGTTTTGCAGCTTTAGATTTTACCCAGTTGGTTTTTTCCAAGGCCTCAAGAATAATCCTTTTTTCATAATCTTGAACCGCTTCATTAAGGTTCAGCTCATTATCTAGGGTTACCTCTTTATCCGGATAACGCGAGACGCTAATATCTTGCATATTTTCAGGTAGATCATCAAAGCTTACTACCGGATCCTCACTTAGGATTGTGAGTCTTTTTATCACATTTTCAAGTTCTCTGACATTTCCAGGCCAGTCATACGCCAATATTGCATCCATGGCAGCTTGGGAGAAACCCGTAATCTTATCACCCTTTCCTTTCTGAAATTTTTTAAGGAAAAAATCGATCAGCAAAGGAATGTCAGATCTTCGCTGTTTTAAAGATGGAACCTTGATCGGAATAACATTCAATCGATAATAGAGGTCTTCCCTGAACTTCTCCATATTGATGGCGGTTGTTAAATTCTTGTTGGTGGCTGCGATAAACCTTAGATCCACATGAAGGGTCTTTGTCCCGCCCACCCTTTCAAATTGTTGTTCCTGTAAAACTCTCAGCAATTTTATTTGCAATGTCGGACTCATTTCTCCGATTTCATCCAGAAAAATGGTGCCACCGTTTGCCATTTCAAATCGACCGATTCTTTTTTTATAGGCACCGGTAAAGGCGCCTTTTTCGTGGCCAAAAAGTTCGCTCTCTAACAAAGTTTCTGGTATAGCGCCACAATTAATAACAACCAGCGGATTATCACTCCGTTGGCTGTTATAATGAATCGATCTTGCTATTAATTCTTTCCCTGTACCACTGGCACCGGTGATCAGGACAGTGCCATCCGTATCAGATACCTTCTCGATGAGATAGTATATTTTTTTGATAACCTTACTTGTTCCGACAATTTTTTTATAATGATATTTACCCTTTAATTCCTTTTTAAGCCGAATATTCTCTTCTTCAAGATTCTTGAATTTAAGGGCTTTTTCAACAAAAATAAGGAGTTCACTGGGCGACACAGGTTTTGTGATGTAATCAAAAGCGCCTTTCTTAATGGCCTCAACTGAACTTTTAATGGTCCCATGGCCGGTGAGAATGATGCAGATGGTTTTGGGTGTTTTCAATATCGCATTTCTAAGAACTTGCATACCGTCCACATCGGGCATCATGAGATCTGTTAAGACCACGTCATAATCATTGCTCTCCAGTTCTTTGATGGCCGATGCACCATCAGAGAACGTTTTTACTTCGTAACCATTAGATTCCAGAATATCGGCGATGAGTTTTAATACATCTGGATTATCATCAACGACTAATATTTTTGCCATAATATGTTCTCTTAAAATGTTCTCCTAATTAGTGTCCATCCATAAATGGCTTTTTTTGTCCTGCTCGGCGTTCTCCGCGGGTTTCCGGCTGCGGCGTACAGACGTACGACTCACCGCAAACCCTTGTGCGGCCTTGATCAGAACAAAAACTGCTCATTTCTGAATTGGACACCCATTGTGTTCATTTTGAACTCACGGATGGACACTAATTAGAAGGCATCCAAGGCGAAATTATATAAAACATCAATTCGAGCAAAAAGTCAATTTTTTGATTTTTTAAGGAACTATCATTGTTTAATATTGTAATATTAAAAACAAATCAAGGGGAAAAAGGGTTAAGTGTTCATATTTCATGCATAAATTTCAGGGAGGCGACTAAATAGAGTAAAAAAAAACAAAATCATAACCTGCTTGAAGACACCAGATCGAGAATCCTTGCGATTACATGGTCATTGTGCGGTAAAAATAAACTTCTTGCTCAACAAACCACACTTAAAGGACCCATTTTTCCGGTATGAATTTTGGAAGGAAGTTAGATAGTGGCCATCCATAAATGAGGATTTTTGTTCAAGATCAAGGCATGCGAAAAAAATAACCACAGGCATATGTCTTAATATTCCGAGGATTATTTTTTGAGCATAACGCAGAGATTGTTCATAAAAGACCATTTTGGGTGGACACTATATATAATCCCCGCGATTGAACTTATACATCGCCACCTTTGCCGTCACAGCCAAATCTTTAACGATTCTGTCAAGGGCTTTATCATTTTGAACTTTATTCACGGCTTCAGACTCCATTAGGGTTACCTCTTTTTCGATGCTGTCCACTAACGGTCTAATATCTTTTAAAGTCCTGGCAGGGTCAGCCAGTTCTCCGGCATAGTGATCTAAAAGATTAAGGATTTTTTCACTTTGCACGATGACATCACTTTTGCTGTCAACAGGACAGGAGCGGGGGGTTGCATTTACTTCATCAAGTGTTTTGTCAAAAATCTGCTTGAATTGATTATCGTCGTCTACCTTTGCAGTTGATGATAATTTTGCCTGGAATGAATTGCTTATTTTATTTATATCCATTTTTCAATCCTTTTTATATCTTTATATTTGTCTGATCTATATTTTATTTTCGGCACAGCCAAACGGTTCCTTTAGAGAATTGTTATTATTTTTCCTAAATGTTGTATGACGTTATGAATTCGAAGGTTAACTGTCAAATACCTTAGATAATTTTTCGCTGATCGTTTCTGCAGTAAACGGTTTTACGACGTAATTGCTGACACCTGCCTTAACAGCTTCTACAATATTATCTTTCTGAGCTTCAGCCGTAACCATCACAAAAGGAATGTCCTTTAATTCATCATCCGATCTTACGGCTTTTAATAAATCTATTCCCGGCATCTCAGGCATATTCCAGTCACATAATATCAGATCAACTTTTACTTTTTTGAGCTCTTTAAGGGCGCTTTTACCGTCATCTGCCTCAATAATATTTTTAAAACCGATCTGTTTTAGGATATTTCTTACAATCCTTCTCATTGTGGCAAAATCGTCGACGATGAGAACTTTCATATTCAAATCCATTGTTAAGCGCCTCCTTATCTATTTTATAATTTCATTAATATATTAAAAACGTTAGATTTATATTTTACAACAAATTCAAATCCATGTCTAATGTCTTCTCAAGAATTATTTATTCTCATTTTATTTATTGCAGAATAGTCAATAGGTCGTCTATCTCTCCTAAATCAAGCCCACAAACCGATTTTTGAGGGCCTGCCAATTCGATGACCTTTTCCTCAACCGCTTTTTGCAGCTCCTTTTTTGTAACATCAGGATTTTTCTCATGTTCGCTCAATTTGATGCCAAAAGCGATAATCATGTCTTTAAGTTTTTCTTCCATTTGATGAACAAGGGTCATAATCCTTTTAATCCTTTGACCGGTTAAATCCTGAAAGCTCATCTGAACAAAAGAATCAGATATCAAAGACATCGTATTTTGGGCATCAGACTCCTTTCTTATAAAGGTAGGCGGCAAAATTTTCCTGCCAAAAGGTAATTTGTTCGTCTTTCAAAAAAACAACTGATGCAATTTTAAGATCAACTTTTTCTTTTCCTAAGAACTCCCCGTTGTTTCTGAAATACCGAAGCGATAATCTTTTCTTGGTCATTCACACTAAGATCTAAAAATTTTATCCCGAGAGAATAAAGCGTCTGACCACGTTCATCCACCTTTGTTGAATGAACAACTTCACCAAATATATCCATAAAAATGAGGGGTATCTTTGAAAGATAAAACTTAGAATGAATGATTTGTCCGGTTTCAAACGGCTTATCCACCATGATATTCATACCTGATCCGCTGATATTGCTTCCTATTCCCTGTTTGAACAGACCCTCTATTTTATTATCTTTTTCTAAAAGCTCTAAAATCAGATCCAATTTTTCATCAATCAGGACGAGATAATTTACCAGTGAGAAATCAATTGCTGTATCAGCACCTATTTTTTTGTCAGCAATATCGATACCCGGTTCTATTTGAAAGTGAGGGGAAATTGCCCCATTAGACTTAACCAGCCCTTCATATTCATCTAAAGTTATTTTTTTGAATTTGATTTTAAATGAAAAATTCCCTCTTACATAAGAACGTCTCTCATTATGAGGCATATTCGTCACCTTTATTCTGATATTGACAAAATAAAACTAAAAAATTTCAAAGAAAATATGCAACTATCGTACCATATTTTTAAAGATCTAATACCTCAATCTTGCATGAAAATTAATGAGAATTGTTAAGTTGCTTGATTGAAGAGTGTTTAAGCAAAGTCATACCATCGTTCATTTTAACCGAATGGTATATCAGAGGATGATCTTTGTTTTTCTCATTGTTTTTCACCCGAAGGTAAAGTCGGAATTGTTAGAGGCGTCAATATCTTGACGATTCATTTCGTTAACCATACCATCAAACATTTCCAAAGCGCTTTATTTCATTTTAATGTAACATTTTAAACAGCTAATACCTGTAAAGGCTGACCCGGCAAGTATCGAAAAATTAACGGCACACATATTGCATATAATCGTTATAGATAATTGCATATGATCGTTATAGATAAAGATTACCGCGACATCAAATGCTCTAAAGAAATCTGACGATGAAGTTGACTTAAAAATGTCCATGAAAAAAATCGAATTTTTATAAATTTATTGTTAAAAGTTTTTAAAATGTAAGTCATGCAAGAGGTATCCGTATGAACGAAAAATTACTGGTCATAAGCAATCAAACAAAAGATGAAAATCTTTTTAAACAAATCCTTGGATCTAAAGGTTTTGATGTTGTAACAAAACCTGTTTTCGAAGGTATTGAAGACTTGCTTTTGAACAACAATTTTGGAGCCATTCTTGCAGACTATGATCAGGTCGGAGATCTTGCTTGCAGCTGGATAAATCTTCTTCAGGAAAACGGGTCTAAATCGTGTGTAATTCTTTATGGAGAAAACAAAAAAGCAGAAAAGATTTCTGAGATTCTCCAGGCAGGTGCTTATGGTTTTATCTCCAGATCCAATATTTCAAAGCGTCTTCATGAAACTATTTTGGGAGGAATGGAAAATCGAAAGGCATTTGTTGAAATCTTGGGAATGTTTAACACGTTAAAAAATGTAAACGAAAGTATCGAAAGGGAAAAAGAAGATCTCAGAAAAAAGAACCAGGAATTGAGCTTTATCAACCGGTTGACCACCGAGGTGGCATATGATCTTAACTGGAGCTTGATTCTCCCCAGAGTATTAAATGCCGGTTTTCTCGATGTTATGAATCCGGCCTTGCTGGGCATGCTTTACCGCATCGGCTCTAAATGGAATATTGCATTTCATCTTTCTGAAAAAGAAATCAATAAAAAAATTATCGACAGATTAAAAAAGGATATGATCAACAAATTCTTTTCGATCTCAGGTGAAAGGGTTTCAATAAAGGATACGGACTTTCATCTTTATTCATCCAGCATTAAAATTTCGTCAGCCGATGCCATTCCCTTTTCCAAACAAATTATTATGCCGTTGAGTCTTGCAGGGGCCACTTTGGGTATGCTTGCCATCCTGCCAGAAAACAATGAAAAACTGAACGACGAAAAAATGGAGTTGCTGACAACCATATCCAACATTCTTTCCATGTCTCTGAAAAATGCTCAGGAATACCATAAACTTAAAGAAATGGCTGTCAAAGATGGTCTTACCGGCATTTTAAACCGAAAAGGATTCCAGAACTTTATTCAAAAAGAATTCCACAGGGCAAAAAGGTATCACAGACCGCTATCCCTCATTATGATTGATGTCGATAATTTTAAGAAGATAAATGATTCTCTCGGACATCAGGCCGGTGATTATGTGCTTCTGGAACTTGCCGGATGTTTAAAAAGGTCTGTTCGACAGGCCGATATTGTGTTTAGATATGGTGGCGACGAATTCGTCATCCTTCTTCCTGACACAGATATGGAACAAGCCAAATTGCTCTTGAAAAGAGTGTTGTCTGATGTCGAGAAGCATGCTTTTGAGTGGGAATCTAATCCAATGAATGTGAAAATAAGCTGTGGTATTTCGACGACCGGCGAGCTTGAAAACCATGAAGACGAAAAGGATTTAATCTCAAAAGCTGACACAAGGCTTTACAGTTCAAAACGTTCACAAGATCTTAAGTATTGCATGGCCTAGTGTCCATCCATAAATGGCCCTTTTTGTCCTGATCGGCGTTCTCTCTCCGAGGCGTAGGCTCTACGAGCCGGAGGCCGCGGGCTTCCGGCTGCGGCTTACAGACGTACGCCTTCCTGTCCCGCTTTGCGGGGGCCGCAAACCCTTGTGCGGCTTTGATCAGAACAAAAACTGCTCATTTCTGAATTGGACACCCATTATATTCATTTTTAATTCATGGATGGACACTAACTAACATATCATCAGTGTCGATCAGCCACACCGGAAGAACTTAGGGCTTCGCCCCAATTGGAATAATGGAATGATGGAGTATAATGGAATAACGGGTTTGAAGGAGTTTTTTACAATTAAAATGGTTTGTTTCCGCCCTTACTCCCAACATTCCATTCTGATGGCATAAACCAGGAGATATTAAACGATCTTTAATTTCAACCAATTGTAGAAGTTCCGAGACGTTTAATTATTAAATTTCTCCCTTGCTGTGAAGATCGAGAAATACATCTACAATTTTTGGATCAAACTGACTGCCTGCACTTTTTTTTATAATCTCAATTGCAACATTATCCGACATCTGTAGTCTGTATGATCTATCAGTGGTGAGCGCATCATAAACATCCGCCACAGAAAGAATTCGAGCAAGAAGAGGAATGTCTTTCCCTTTAAGGCTGTCAGGATACCCCTTTCCGTCAAATCTTTCATGATGGTGTCTTATGATATCCTGTTCGTCTGTCCACATCCCCAGATGCCCGATAATATTGCTTCCAATGACCGGATGTTTTTTGATAATTGTATATTCATCATCAGTAAGCTGACCCGGTTTTAATAGAATGTTGTCCGGAATACCGATCTTTCCGATATCATGAAGATTACCCGAGATATTTAGCTTGGCAATTTCCTCCTGCGAACAACCGCTTTTCCTGGCAATTGACATGGCATATTTTGACACACTTGTCGAATGCTCTTTCGTATATGGATCTCTTGCCTCAATTGCTTCAACAAAGGCATACAGGGTTGAAAAAAGATTTTCGTAAATGTTTTCATAAAGCGCAAGATTCTCTATGGAAGAAGATGCTTTATCTATCAAAAAATTTAGATAATATATGTCTTTTTCACTAAAATATTTATCTTCATTGTTGATAATTGATGTCAGCATTCCAAATACCCTGGACCTTATTTTAAGCGGAATGGCGATGATATTCCCGCCTCCGTTTTTTCCCTTTATAAGATAAGGAATGCCATCACCACCAATCTTTTTGGCCATCTCTTTTTCTATATATACAGCATCATCTCTCTTCTTATTTTCATCTTTAAAAAAAGATGTGATGATTTCATAATCTTTCATCTCTTGGGTAAAAAAGCAAAAATGTGCTTCATCGCAAGGCGTAATCTTACCGGACAAATTGACCAAAATTTTGAAAAGTTCCTGACTGTTTGATGCCTGATCCAGTTTCTGAAGAATAAGATTGATGGTCTCGACTTCTTTTATTTTTCCATACAGCTCCTTATTTATCTTAACAAGTCTCTTACTCTTTTTAGCCTCCTCCTTTAATAAGATATTTTCAACAAAGTTCGATCTTGCATTCATAATCTTTGAAATCGTTGGAAGAATTTGCTCCATTTGAAACGGCTTTGTGATAAAGTCCACGACACCGTTTTTTAAGGTCTCTATGGCAATATCCATGGAAGGATAGCCGGTCATAACAACCACCGGTATGGTATTATCATGCTGATAAATTTTTCGGGCGAGTTCCAAGCCGTCCAGCCTGGGCATGGAAAGGTCTGTAAAACAACAGTTGATGGGTTCTGTCTTGATTATTTCAAAGGCTTCAAAACCGTCGCTGGCTGTGAAGAGCGTATGATTTGTCTCAGACTCAAAATATCCTTTGAAAATATCAAGAATACACTCTTCATCATCAACAACAAGTATTTTTAAATTCTCTTTCATTAATGGTTCTGCTCTTATATTGGTAACAGTTCATAAGGATCAGGGTTCGGTTGCCCCTCGTGAACTCTTATTGTTTTTCTTCAGGATTTATCATTTTAAGGAGATTAAGCTTGAACGTCTTAAATTCACTTTCAGTCAGGCTGCCGCTTTCTTTAAGTGAAGATAGGGCCTGCAACTTGTCAACGGTGTTGTTGGGAGAACAATTATTGTTGTAAAGATAATGTAAACTCGGCATATTTGAAGAGAAAAAGTTGATGCTTGATATTTTTTTGTCCGCTTTCTTTTCCTTTTTCAAAAGCATCAATTCATGGTAGGCGTCCTTAATTTCCTTTAATAATCCTCTGTTTTCTCTGAACAGTTTTATTTTGTCTGTGGCATTATTTACCGCAATCCTTATCTCTTCAAGTTTACACGGCTTTCTGATGTAATCGTAAGCCCCTTCCTTTACAGCCATTATGGCGGTTTCTAATGATGCATAACCGGTAATAATAATAACAAGGACGTCGGGATTGGCTTTTTTAGCGTATTTTAATACATCCAAACCGCCGACTTTCGGCATCATCAGGTCAACGATTATCAGATCATATAAATTGTTCTGTATGTGATCGATGCCCTCAAGACCATCATGGCAAACATCTATAGATCTTCCCTCGTCAGAGATAAAATCTTTGAGAACATCCGCTACAGCCTTTTCATCATCTACAATAAGGATATTGATTTGCTGATCGGTCACATTTGGCATTTATCAGGCAGTAACTCCCATGAGAATATTTTTAGCCCTTTTGATCAAATATCATTCCAACCATTTCGTCAAATTTTTCTGCAAATTTGACGATTTCTTCAGGCGGGATTTCTCTGATGACCTCACCGGTATCCTTGTCCGTTACAGTTACCATAATTCGGCCGGAATCTTTATTCACCGAAAATTGCAAATCTACATTATGAATGATATTCACATTTTTCTGCACATCTGTTGCAAGTTCCGACAATTCAACCAAACTTAATGTTTGAACAGACTTTTTAGCGTCATCATTTCTCTGTGCCGCATCCTGATCTGTAGGAAGCTTTACCTGGGGCGACAAAGCCATGCTTTTTCCTGATCCTGTCACAGGCTCAACTAACATAATTATCACACCTCCTTATGATAATTATCGGATCTCTTATCAAAAACTTTAGAAAAAACTTTCCTATCTATCTTCTTGTGTCCAGAAACTTAGCAGGATATCTCTTTATAGTTTGATACCCCCTGGCGGCCTGCCGCATATTTCGCAATTTGAGAAGCTCTGTTTTTACACTCTCACCCTGTTCTGATACGATGGTCACCAATTCTCTGTCCATAAGATCCACCTGTGTCATAACGTCCTTTATATTTGACAGAAAATTTTCAACCAATCCTTTATATTTTTTAGAAATACAGGAAAATTTTATTGAACCGCTTTTAATTATCTTCTCCATGGACGAGTTGATTTTTTCTATGGCATTGATGCACTTCTGCCTTCTATGGATTAATCCAGAGAGTTCGTTATTTTCATCATTACCACAAACAGTTTGTTTCATCTTTTCTGTAACCGAT
>Ga0209928_1000004_pt1 | contig 45584 bp, 51 predicted proteins | sample SalPonF2_B_D2_MG_FD_185727 | JGI IMG/M metagenome (GOLD analysis project Ga0209928, IMG submission 185727) | Salt pond soil microbial communities from South San Francisco under conditions of wetland restoration - Salt Pond MetaG SF2_B_D2_MG... ...
CGGGTCATGCGTACACGTTTCGACGTGCGCCGGAAAGCTCTATCCCACATGTCGGCGTCGACGGGGGTCGAGTGCGGTCTTCGGGTGCTCGCGGGTGTCCGTGAGCATTTGTAAGTGTTTGTAATCTATTGTAATTCTATGTAACAGAACGTAATCGGCGGACTGCGGCCAGTTCCCACCGTTCGCTGAGACACACGGACGGCGACCAGCCGCCCCGCCCACGAACCCCGGACTTAAGCCGTCGCGGCCGGTTCCCTCGGCCATGAAGGCAGGCGGTGGCAGCGAGGAAGCGAAGCGCCGCGCCGGCGAGAGCGCGGCCGAGGCCGTCGCGGACGGCATGGTCGTCGGGCTCGGCTCCGGGAGCACGGCCGCCCACGCCGTCCGGGCGCTCGGGCGCGAGGTCGACGCCGGCCTGGACGTGCGTGGCGTCCCCACGTCGTTCCAGTCGCGCGAGCTCGCCCGCGAGGTGGGCGTCCCGCTGGTCGGCCTCGACGAGGTGTCGACGCTCGATCTCGCCATCGACGGCGCGGACCAGGTGGCCGGTCGCGACCTGGTGAAGGGCGGCGGCGCGGCGCACGCCCGCGAGAAGATCGTCGACGCGGCCGCCGAGCGCTTCCTGGTCGTCGTCGACCCGAGCAAGCAGGCGGACGCGCTCGACCACCCGGTGCCCGTCGAAGTGCTCCCCGACGCCCGGACGACCGTCGCCGACGGCGTACGCGAACTGGGCGGCGACCCGACGCTCCGGATGGCCGTGGCGACGGAGAAGGACGGCCCCGTCGTCACCGACAACGGGAACCTCGTCCTCGACTGCGAGTTCGGCCGTATCGCGGAGCCGGCCGCGCTGGCGGCCGACCTCTCGGCGCTCCCGGGCGCCGTCGAACACGGCCTCTTCGTGGGCATGGCCGACGAGCTCCACGTCGGCAGTGCGGACGGCGTGACCGTGACGCGGTTCGACTGAGCGCGAGCGGCCGCTGGCTCTATCGGGCGGGGGCTAGACTGGCGGGGACCGTCGCTACGCGGCGCGACATTCGGACCAGCGCCGTCGCTACGCGGCGCGAAAAATATGGAAGGGAAAGTGCCGATCTACAGGTCGCGGGGCTGGACCGTCTTGCGACCGTTGGCCTCGGCGCGGGCAGCGGCAGCGGCGAGGAGGTCACTGACCTCCCCGTCGAGCGCATCGTAGAAGTCCGAGGCAACGTTCTTGTCGTCGAGCGCTTCTTTCACGGCGGCCTTGACGATGAGGTCTGCCATACGGGCATCATTTTCCCGCCGTACTTAATAAGGCTTCCCAAATCGACCCGTCTGACGGCCGTTTTGAGGGGGTAGCGCGGCCGACCGGGAGCGACGAACTCGAATAGCCGGGGTGCCAACGAGGGGTATGCGAGACGTACTGGAGGCGCTCGCCGACGGCGAACTGAGCGTCCAGGCGGCCGAAGCGGCGCTGTCCGGCTACGCGACGGGCGAGGCGGGCCGGTTCGACGCCGCCCGGGAGACCCGCCGTGGCGTCCCCGAGGCCATCCTGGCCGACGGGAAGACGCCCACAGAGACGGCGGACCTGGCCGCGACCGCCGTCGAGACGGCCGGCCGGGCCATCGTGACCCGCCTGACCGACCCCGACCCGGTCGTCGAGCGACTGACGGCCGACCATCCCGACGCCTCGGTCGGGTACGACGACCGGGCGACGGTGCTGGTCGCGCACGCGGCGGACTTCGAGCCGCCGGACCTCGACGCGACCGTCGGCCTCGTCTCTGCGGGGACGAGCGACGCCCACCCCCTCGGCGAGGCGGCGGCCATCGCGGCGGAGATGGGCGCGAGCGTGCTTCGGGTCGAGGACGTGGGCGTCGCCGGCATCACCAGGCTGGTCGACCGGCTGCCGGAGCTGCGAGCGACGGACGTACTCGTCGTCGCGGCGGGGCGCGAGGGGGCGCTCCCGACGGTCGTCGCGGGGCTGGTCGACGTGCCGGTCATCGGGCTCCCGGTCTCGACGGGCTACGGCTACGGCGGGGAGGGCGAGGCGGCGCTCTCGGGGATGCTCCAGTCCTGTACGGTGCTCTCGGTGGTGAACGTCGACGCCGGGTTCGTCGCCGGGGCGCAGGCCGCGCTGGTCGCCCGGCAGGTGGCGGCAGCCCGAACGGCCTAAGATTTTACCAAGATTTCTTCGCAATTAGCCCAATTAATACTGCAACTCGCCGAAGTTGGTTCAGATTTGGGAAAGGGTATTTATCCGTGGATTGCCAACACGTACCTACCGACGGTCTCGGCCGTCGGGTGGATAGCACAATGCCAAGGTGCAACTACTGTGACGCGCACGTTTCGGAGCGATTCGCGCGCGTCTTCGCCGACGAGGACGGCCAGGTACGCGCCTGTCCGAACTGCTCGGCAAACGCCGGTATCGCAGAAGTGGCCCGCCATCGAGCGAAGAACGCCACATCGTAACGAACCTAAGCCGGCCACGCGAAGCCTGTTTCTGTGAGCCACTGGGTCTACGTGCTTCGGTGTGCCGACGACACGCTCTACACCGGCTACACCACCGACGTCTCGCGGCGCGTCGCCGAGCACAACGCCGGCGACGGGGCGCGGTACACCCGGGGTCGCACCCCGGTGTCGGTGGTCCACACCGAGCGCTACGACTCGCGGTCGGCCGCCTTGTCGCGGGAGTACGAGATAAAACAGCTCTCGCGGGCGGAGAAGGAGCGGCTGGTGGGCGAGGGGTAGTCCGTCGACCGGGGAGCGTTTCGGTCGGTGGTGAATGAGTAATCCGACGCTACCGGTAGAGGAACCCCACACCGGGTGGCGCAGCCGGTCCGCAGACCGGGACGCTATAGCAGTCAGTCGGTGTGGGCGAGCGCCTGGCGCGATCGTGGCTGGATGTTCGCGTAGCGGACGGCGTCGCGACCGAGGCGCTCGACCCGTTCTGCGAGGCTCTCGTCGACGAACTCGCCGTCCTCGTCGAACTTCTCGGACGCGTTCGGGACGCCCGCCTGGTGGGGGAGTACCCAGGCGTCGACCCCGCGGGCGACCGCGCGCATGTGGTCGAGCGTGCTCTCGAAGGTGCTCCCGCCCGCGACCGTCAGCAGGCCCACGGTCTTCTCCCGGAACTCGTCGTAGCCACACCAGTCCATCGCGGTCTTCAGCGTCGAGGAGTACGAGCCGTGGTAGACGGGCGAGCCCAGGATGACGGCGTCCGAGTCACGCACTTCGCTGGTGAACTCGACGACGACGTCGGGGTCGTCGTCGAGGTTCGGGTCGTAGACGGGGAGGTCCCACTCGCCCAGGTCGAGGAGCGCGACGTCGGCTCCCGCCGCGTCGGCGGCGTCGAGGGCGTGCCCAAGGGCGAGGCGGGTCTTGCTACCGTCGCGGCGACTGCCGCAGACGGCGACGACACGAGTCGGCTGCATGGACGGTGGTTGGAACTCGCCATTTATACGCGCATTGATGTGCGAACTGAAACCACGTAGATAGGTCACCGGCGTCTGCTGGCGACCGTAGCGACTTTCAGCCGGCGCGACCACGGGCGACCATGGACGGCATCTCGTTCGGGACCGACGGCTGGCGGGCGACGCTCGAGGAGTTCACGACCCCGCGCGTGCGGCGGGTCGCCCAGGCGGTCGCCACCTACCTCGCCGACGAGGGCCGCCCGAGCCGGCCCGTCGCCGTCGGCTACGACGCCCGCGAGAGTTCGCGTGGCTTCGCCGAGGAGTGCGCCCGCGTGCTCGCCGCCAACGGCCACGACGTGCTGCTCCCCGAGCGCGACTGCCCGACGCCGCTGGTCGCCTGGGCCATCGTCGAGCGCGACCTCGCGGGCGCGCTGATGCTCACCGCGTCACACAACCCGCCCGAGTACAACGGCGTGAAGTTCTTCCCCGCGGACGGCGCGCCCGCGCTCCCCGAGGTCACCGAGGCCATCGAGGCGCGGCTGGCCGACCCCGAAACGCTCCCCGAAGCGGAGTGGGGCACCGTCCGGGAGGTCGACCTCGTCACGCCGCACGCCGACCACGCGCTCGAGCTGGTCGGCGTCGGCGAGGGCGGCCTCGACGGCCTGACCGTCGCCTACGACGCGATGCACGGGAGCGGCCGGGGCGTCACGGACGCCCTGCTCTCCCGCGCCGGCGCGACCGTCGAGCGCGTGCGCTGCGAGCCCGATCCGACCTTCGGCGGCACGCCGCCCGAGCCGAGCGCCGAGAACCTGGCCCCCCTCGTCGAGGCGGTCCGCGAGTCGGGCGCCGACCTCGGCGTCGCCAACGACGGCGACGCGGACCGCGTGGCCGTCGTCACGCCCGAGGGCTTTCTCGACGAGAACCTCTTCTTCGCGGTCGTCTACGACTACCTGCTGGAGACCCGGACCGGCCCGGCGGTGCGGACGGTCTCGACCACCTTCCTCGTCGACCGCGTCGCCGAGGCCCACGGCGAGTCGGTCGTCGAGGTGCCGGTCGGCTTCAAGTGGGTGGCCGCGGCGATGGCCGAGCACGACGCCCTGGTCGGCGGCGAGGAGAGCGGCGGCTTCAGCGTCCGCGGCCACGTCCGCGAGAAGGACGGCGTCCTGATGGCCCTGCTCGCCTGCGCGGCCGCCGCCGAGCGACCCATCGAGGCCCGCGTCGCCGCCCTGCGCGAGGCGTTCGGCGAGATCCACCAGGGCAAGGTGAGCCTGGACTGCCCCGACGACGAGAAGCCCCGCGTGCTCGCCGACCTGGAGACGGCCCTGCCGGACGAGGTCGCCGGCGTCGCGGTCGAGCGCGTCAACACCGCCGACGGGTTCAAGACCCTGCTGGCGGACGGGACGTGGCTGCTCGTCCGTCCGAGCGGCACGGAGCCGAAGCTCCGGGTGTACGCCGAGGCCGGCAGCGAGTCGCGGGTCGCCGAGTTGCTGGAGGCGGGCCGGAACCTGGTGGAGCCGCTCCTGTGAGCGGGAGACCGGTCCCGACTACTCGCTACGCTCGTCCGTCGCCCCCAGTTACTCGCGGCCGTCGTGGGCCGGTCGCTCCCCCCAGCATCGCTCGCCGCGGCGCTCGACGTCGAAGCCGAGCGCGTCGTAGAAGGGGCGCACGTCGGGGTCGAACGCGGCGGTGAGCCGCCCCCAGCGGGCCGTCGCCGCGTCCACCAGCGCCGACCCGATGCCGACGTCGCGCCGCCGGGTGCGGACGGCGATGGCCTCGACGTGGGCGCCGTCGGGCCGCAGGGCCAGCACGCACGCGCCGACGATCCGGTCGTCGTCCACGGCGACGAGCACCGTGCCAGCCTCGATGCGCCGCTCGATGGTCCCGGCGTCGGCGGCGAGCATCGAGGCGTCGAGGACGGACATGACGGGGACCAGATCGTCGGGGTCGGCCCGGCGGACGGCGACGGTCATCCGCCCTGGACGAGCCGCAGCACCCGCACGTGCGAGGCGGCGACCGGCTGGTCCTCGGGCACCGGCCGGCCGTCGACCAGCACGGCGACCTCGTGCGGGCTGAGTCCGAGCTCCCCCAGGAGGTCCGCGTACGTCTCGTCGGCCACGTCGAACTCGTGGTGGTCCCCGCCGACGACCTCCAGCGTGACGCGCATGGGGAGCGGTTGCCGACCGACGGCCGTAAGCGTGTCGTCGCGGCCGCTCGTTACCGTCGTGTCGGCCTCAGCCCGACGTCGTGGCCGCTCAGCGCTCGTCTGACTCCTCGCGTCGCGACTCGTCGGGTGCGGACTCCTCGCCCGCGGCCTCCTCCCCGACCGGCGTCGACTCGGTCGACTCGGTCGATGGTTCGCCCTCGGTCGGTTCACCTGCTTCCGTGGGTTCGCCGCCGGTCGGCGGTTCGTCACCGGGTGGCCCCCCCGCGCCGGGCTCGCCGGCTTCGGACCCCGGCCGGCGGCGGGTCGTCCGACGCCAGAACCCGATGGAGAGCGCGCCCAGGCCGAGCAGGAAGACGACGAAGACGACGAACCCGCCGACGACGGGAACGAGCCCGACGACGGTGACCACGAGCAGGCCGAGGACGAGCGCGAGCCAGCGGCTCCGCTCGCGCTCGCCGAAGGTCAAAAGCCACGCACCGAGGGCGTACGCGCCGTAGACGTAGCCCAGCCAGAGCGCGATGGCGTAGAGCAGCCCGCCCAGGAGCGCGAGCGGGATGCCGATGATGGTGATGGCGATTATCGCGAGCACGACGGGGACGCCGACGAGGGCGAGCAGGCCGACGCCGCCCGAGGAGAGCGGCTGGTCCCGGAACGTCCCGCCGACCTCCCGCGAGAACTCGGGCACCAGCGCCAGCACGATGAGACCAAAGACGAGGTTGACGAGGAAGCCGTAGAACGCCGACACCCAGCCGGGGATGCGCGGGACGACCGGCACCGGCCCCTGGACCGGCTCCTGGACCTGCCGGACGGTGCCGCCGATCTGGGCGCCCTCGTCGAACTGGTGGGACTGGGCGTTCCACTCGACGTCGCCGGCCAGGTCCGCGTTCGGACCGATGGAGAACTCGCTCGCGCCGACCCGGGTGTCGCCGCCGACGGCCCCGTCGAGCTGGACGACGCCCCCGGCGGCGGCGAGGTCGCCGCCGATGTCGGCGCCGGGGTCGACGAAGACGTTCCCGCCGAACGCCTGGACGTCGTTCGTGACGCGGCCCGCGATGCGGACGTTGCCCGAGAAGGCGTTCACGTCGCCGTCGACCGTCCCGGTGATGACCACGTTGCCCGCGAACGCCTGCAGGTCGCCGTTGACCGTCCCCCGGATGATGACCGTCCCGCCGGAGGCCGTCAGGTCCTCGTTCACGGTCTGTCCCTGCTCGACGACGACGGTGCCGCCGGTGCGGTTCTCTGCGACGGTCACGCCGACGGCGAGCGTGAGGACGAGGAGGACGACGATCGCGACGCGGGCGGCTCGAACCATGTCAGATAATACGACAGGTCCGTGCATAAACGTTGGCGCACGAGTGCCAGGCCGAACAGCCCCCGGACCGGCGAGGGTGGGCGATATTCGGCGCGTGACCCCAGGTGGCTCGGCTCGTCACCCGGTCGCGTCGAGCTCGGCGGGCGGCGGCAGCCGCCGGACCCGCGCCCAGACGCCGAGCGCGAGCGCGCCCACCCCCAGCAGGACGACGACGAAGACGACGAACCCGCCGAGCACCGGCACGAACGAGAGCGCGGCGAGCACGAGCACCCCGAGCGCGAGCGCACCCCACCGGTTCGTCACCTCGACGAGCGAGAGCAGCCAGGTGCCGAGGGCGAGGCCGCCGAGGACGTAGCCCAGCCAGAGCACCCCGCCGTAGACCAGCGAGCCGAACGTCCAGGCGGGGAGGGCGACGAGGAGGAGTGCCAGGTACGTGAGCCACGGCCGGCCGAAGAGCACGAATCCGACGAGTGCGATGGGGAGAACCAGCACCAACAGCACCAGCACGGCGACGAGCGCCGGGAGCCCCACGGCCACCAGCAGGCCCGCACCGAGCGAGAGGAGGGGCTGGTCGGAGGAGCGCTCGGAGACGCCCTCGGTGAACGTAGGCGCGACGAGCAGGAATAGCAGGCCGACCAGCAGGGTCGCGAACAGGGCGTACACCACGGACGCCCAGTTCGAGAGGGGGACGACGGCCGCGGCGAGTGGAGCAGGCCCCTGTGCGAGCGGCGAAGGGGCGGCAGTCGTCGGTCCTGCGGCGACCGTCGGTCCCGCGGTGGTCGGACCGGCTCCCGCGGCGGCTGGACCGTCCTCGGCTCCCGCCGAGGGCGCGGACTGGGTCCCGACGCTCCCGGCGGGCGTGGACCGGCTGGCCGCGCTCGACCCCGCCCCGGAACTTCCGGTCTCGACGTAGCCGCCGAACGTGTTTATCGTGCCGTCGACCGGGCCGGAGACGACGATTGAGCCCCCGACGGCGTTCACGTCACCGGTCACCGCGCCGGTCACGCGGACGGTCCCGGCGGTGACGGTCAGGTCACCGTTCACCCGACCCGTGACGACGACGTTCAGGCCGACGGCGGTGAGGTCCCCGTCGACGGTTCCCCGGACGACGAGCGAACCGGCGACGGCGGTCAGGTCCTCGCTTACGGTCTCGTTCCGCTGGACGACGACCGTGCCACCGGTTCGTGTCTCCGCGGCGACGACGCCGACGCTGAGCGAGAGGACGAGCAGGAGGACGAGCAACCCCCGACTGAGTCGGGACATGACAGCCTAGACGGGAGATTCGTGGATAAGCGTTGACGCGTGCCAGTCAGGGTGGGGATGGTCGGGGCGAACGTGGACCGACGCCCGACGAACAGCGACGGGCAACGACCGACGACGGAAGCGGAGCGACGAGTGGCAGCGCGACGACCGGCAGTGCAACGACCCGGGCGGAGTCTCGGGGGCTTTAAGAACGGCAGGCGCCATCCATCGGACATGAGCGAACCGGCGGCCGCCCGGCGCGCCGAGATCTGGGTCGAGAAGTACCGCCCCCAGCGCCTCGCCGACGTCGTCGGCCAGGACCGCATCACCGAGCGACTCGAGAGCTACGTCGAGCGCAACGACCTGCCCCACCTGCTGTTCGCGGGCGAGGCCGGCATCGGGAAGACCACCTCCGCCATCGCCATCGCCCGGGAGCTCTACGGCGAGGCGTGGCAGAGCCACTTCCTCGAGCTCAACGCCTCCGACGAGCGCGGCATCGACGTGGTGCGCGACCGCATCAAGAACTTCGCCGACAAGGACTGGAGCGGCGACCAGTACCGCATCATCTTCCTCGACGAGGCCGACTCGCTGACCAGCGACGCCCAGTCGGCGCTCCGCCGGACGATGGAGCAGTTCTCGCACAACGTCCGCTTCATCCTCTCGTGTAACTACTCCTCGCGCATCATCGACCCCATCCAGTCGCGATGCGCGGTGTTCCGCTTCCGCCCCATCCCCGAGGAGGACGTCGCGGCGACCGTCCGGCGCATCGCCGACGCCGAGGGCATCGACCTCACCGACGACGGGGTCGAGGCGCTCGTCTACGCCGCCGACGGCGACATGCGCAAGGCCATCAACGGGCTCCAGGCCGCCGCCGTCACCGGCGACACCGTCGACGCCGAGGCCGTCTACACCATCACCTCCACCGCCCGCCCGGAGGAAGTAGAGGAGATGGTCACCAGCGCGCTCGCGGGCGACTTCACCGCCGCCCGCTCGGTGCTCGACGACCTCGTGACCGAGAAGGGGCTGGCCGGCGGCGACATCATCGACCAGCTCCACCGCTCGGTCTGGAACTTCGACATCGACGACGAGGCGGCGGTCCGCCTGCTCGACCGCATCGGCGAGGCCGACTACCGCATCACCGAGGGCGCGAACGAGCGGGTCCAGCTCGAGGCGCTCCTGGCGTCGGTCGCCCTGGAGAACCAGTAGGTCGGCGGCTGCTCGGGGCCAAGGGACCGCGGCCACGTGGGCTCCGGGACACCGCCGGTCGCGAGTCGCCCGCCGTCGGCGGCTCTCGCTCGCCCCGGCCGACTCCCGTCCGAGCAAAACGTATTTGTGACCGATGTGGGAATGGACAGGGAATGGCAGTACACGCCGCGCTGCTGGCGACCGACCCGACCGTCAGCTCCGTCCTCCAGGAGTTCGTCGACGGGCTGCTCCGCGCCGTGCCGCAGGTCCTCTCGGGCGGCGTCTTCCTGGCGGTCTCCTACCTCGTCGTCAAGGTCGCGCTGGCTGTCGCCCGGACCGTCTTCGACCGGATATACCCCGAGGAGGAGGAGCTGATCGTAGAGCTCTCCGTCGCCGTCGTCGGGCTCTTCCTCTGGTTCGGGGTCGCGCTCGCGTTCCTGAATATCGTCGGGCTGGGCGACGTGGCGGCCAGCCTCGGCACCGCCTCGGGGTTCATCGGGCTGGGGGTCGCGTTCGCGCTGAAGGAGATGATCGCCGACACAGTGGCGGGCGTCTACCTCATCCGCGACCCGGACTTCAACGAGGGCGACGTCGTGGAGACCGCCTCGGTCACCGGGACGGTGACGGGCATCGACCTCCGGAAGACCCGGATCCTCGCGGACGACGGCGAGCTGTTCGTGCTCGCCAACCGCGACGTCGAGAAGAAGTGGGCCAAGCAGTCGGCCACAGCGACCGAGGAGCGACCCGCGCCGCCGGTCGAGTAGCCGCGGGCCGGCCTCGCAGTCACCCCATCCGGTCCAGCATGTGCTCGAGGACCGCCGCGTGTTCGTCCTGCGGACTGAACATGACTATCTCGGAGGCCGCCTCGGCGCGGACCGTGTGGCCCGGCGGCCAGTAGAAGAGGTCGCCGGTCGTGGCCAGCTCCTCCGTGCCGTCCGCGTAGTTGACCAGCAGCTCGCCCTCGAGGACGTACCCCCAGTGGGGGACCTGACAGCGGTCGTCCTCGAGTCCCGCCAGCAGCGGCGCGACGTCCGCCCCGGCGGCGAGCGTGAAGTACTCCCCGCTGAGGGAACCGTACTCGCTCGCGTCGCCGAAGTCCATCTGCTGGCGGGCTACGGCGTCCGGCGTGTCGATCTTGGCTGGGATGTCCGCTTTGGCCTGTCGCATCGGTCTCACCTGTCTCGAGAGGCAACGCCGACCCGCCGGGCGGCGTCCGAGCCGTCCGCGCCCGAACGGCGACGCCCCACGCTTGGTCGCCGGCGGCCCGGTCGGTGCCGTCCGCTGCCTCCCAGTGCCCTAGTGATAGACCGCCGTCGTCCGAATAGGTACCTACCAGGTAGTCCAGTCTAGAACCGGACAGTCGAGCGGCGGGATGACGGTGGGCCGTCGTCCGTGGACCAGTGGCCCGAGTCGTCACCCCGTCCAGCCACCGGGCGCGTGCGGTACGACGGACGGCTCAGTTCAGCCACCAGATGGCCGCGTTCAGCACGGCGGCGAAGCACACCCATAGCAGGTAGGGCACGAGCAGAAGCGCCGCGACCCGGTCGATGCGGTCGAACGCGACGATGGTGGCGACGATGCCCACCAGGAGCGCCACGATGACGACCAGGCCGGCGGCCGGCGAGCGCTGCCCGAAGAAGGCCAGCGTCCACGAGACGTTGAGCGCGAACTGCCCGGCGAACAGCCGCAGGGCGGTCCGCCTCTCCTCGCCCCGCCCGTCCCGCCAGACCAGGTAGAGGGCGACGCCCAGCAGGAAGAACAGGGCCGTCCAGACCGGGCCGAACACCCACGACGGCGGGGTGAACGCGGGCTTCGTCAGCGTGGGATACCACTCCGCCACGGTCGGTGCGGTGAGGACGCCCGGCAGCGAGCCGACCACCTCGCAGAGGACGACGGCCGTGAGGAGGCCCGGCCAGTCACCCCTGGAGAGGTCGAGCGCGCGGGCGGCGTCGCGGACGCTCATCCCCTACTAGAGGGCGTGGGACACCGTAGAGGCTCGGCTTTGGTATCAGGGGGGAACGACGGGGACGGCCGTCGAACCGTCCCCGCAGCCAACAGTTAAGCGAACAGACGTGTTACGCGTCGGTATGACCGTCCCCGAACACACGAAGCGCGAGAAGGCGGTGCACGCGCTCCTCCGGGGCGGGGTCGTGTTCGTCGGCCTGCTGGTCCTCGGGGTCGCCCTGGCGGTCGGCCTGTTCAGACCCCTCACGACCCACAACCTCCTCCGGAGCGCCGCCATCGCGGCGGCGATGGGCCTGGCCGTCGCGGCGAAGTGGTACTGGGAGGCGACGGGCGGCCAGCCACTGTAGCCGGGGGAGACTCAGGCGGCGACGTCTCGGAGCGCCGCGGGCGGGCCGCCGGGCAGCCGGTCGCGGTCGTGCGGGGCGTCGAAGTCGAGGTCGGGACCGACGGGGACGATGCCCGTCGGGTTCAGGTCGGCGTGGCTCCGGTAGTAGTGGGTCGTGCAGTGGTCGAGCCGGCAGGTGGCGGCGACGCCGGGGAGCCGGTAGAGCTCCCGCGCGAAGCCCCAGAGGTTCGGGTAGTCGACGACGCGGCGGCGGTTGCACCTGAAGTGAGTGTGGTAGACCGAATCGAAGCGGAAGAGCGTCGGGAACAGGCAGACGTCGGCGAGGGTGAGCGACTCGCCGAGGAGGTAGCGCCGGTCGGCGAGCACCTCGTCGTACTCGGCCATGGCGTCGAAGAGCGCGGCGACGGCCTCGTCGTAGGCGGCCTGGCTGCCGGCGAAGCCCGCCCGGTAGACGCCGTTGTTGATGCGCTCGTAGACGTCTTCGATGACGGCGTCTATCTCCTCGCGCTGGTCGACAGGGTAGAGGTCGACGTCCCGCCCGGCCACGTCGCGGAAGGCCGTGGCGAACATCGTGATTATCTCCGCGGACTCGTTGTTCACGATGGTCCCCCGCTCGGTGTCCCAGAGGACGGGCACGGTCACGCGCCCGGTGTAGTCGGGGTCGGCCCGGGTGTAGACCTCCCGCAGGTAGTCCGCGCCGAACTGCGAGTCCGGCGTACAGCCGTCCTTCCCGGGCGCGAACTCCCAGCCCTGGTCGATGCGGACGGGGTCGACCACGTCCACGGAGACGGCGTCGTCCAGCCCGAGGATGGCGCGGGTGACGAGCGTGCGGTGCGCCCACGGGCAGGCGTAGGAGACGTAGAGGTGGTAGCGCCCGGCCTCGGCGGTGAAGGGGTCGGCGGCGTCGGCGCCACCCGCCGACGCGTCACCGGCCGGGTCGACCTCGGCTCCCGGCGCTCGCACCCAGTCCCGGAAGCTCGTCTCCTCGCGCTGGAACGCCCCGTCGCCGCCGTGTCCGCGGTCGGCGAGGTCCGCGTCCGTGTACCACTCGCCGTCGATGAGTCTGCCCATGGTCGTTGGGTGGGACGCGACGGGCTTAGGGGTTGGCCAGGGCGGGAGTCTCGCCGGTTCGGGGTTGGGAGTGGGCTGGGCGGTCGTGAGGTCGGTGGAGGCGTGTACGGAACGGGTTGGGCGGGGCTTCGTACGGAGGTGAGTCGGTAACACGGGAAGGTCGATGCAGCCGAAAATCGCTGGATTGCGGTGGCTTACAAGAACTTACAAAAACTTACAGCGGTTGTGAGCGCTACTCGTAATGGGACCAAAGACGTGCCGGTAATCGCTCGTCGACAACGTCCCACAAGATGCCGACAGGGTTCTCGACATCGAACGTCACAGATTCGTACTCGTAGGCCGAACCCACCCCATCCCGTTCTTGATAGTGGCCGAGGCCGTCTACGTGCTCGTTTGCTTGTCGATGCCAGCCACAGTCGAATCCAGTTTCATCGGCATAGTGTATCTGGAACCAATCCTGTTCGTCGTCTGGCTGCGGCCACCAGTTGGCATGGACGGATGCCTCCCCAGTAGGGATGACTCCGTTCGCGAACACCATCGTCTCTACATCAGCCCGAATCTTCCCCCCGATACCGGCCTCGCTCTCGACAAAGCGAGGTTCGACAAGACCTGGAATCCGCTTCAGATTCAAGTACAGTCGGTTTTGAATGCGGCTGCGAGCGTGCCCAATCGGATGAGTGAATGGACTGGGGCCGGGTTCTGGGAGACCGTTCATTATTACGCTGGTACGCGGCCCCTATCATACTCTTCGTAGCGTTTGAGCGCCTCCTTGAGGACATCGAGTTCTTGTTCAGCCTCCGCCCATTCTGAGGCGGCTTTTCGATATTTCTGGATGTACTCGATGGGCGTCCCCTCTTCGGCAGTCTTCGCCCGCAACCCGTCAGCCGTCTCGACATCGTAGCGGTCCCGCATATACTCGATCCGGGTTCGGTACCTCTCGACACGGTCCGTGAGCTCGTCCCGACTGTACTGCTCGACGAGGCTAGACACCTCTTTGAAGCGCGTCCACGTCGGGTCCGGCTGATACTTCGTGACCCCGCTCACCGTCGTCGCGGTCACGACACCGAGATCGGCGAACAGTTTCAAGTGCTCGCGTGTAGTCTGCTCGGAAACGAGTGCCTCCTCACCGATCCATCCTGCAGTCTGTGGCTCCTGCAATGTGAATAGCACGTCGATGACGCGCTCGATGCCCTTGGTTTCGGCCTTCCATTTTTCGGTCCCTCTGGGAGGGGCCTCCTGCGGATCCTGATCGTCTCTCACACCCATTTCAGTCATGGTACACCCAGTTATTCTACCCAGTTGGTTAATTATCTTGCGGTGGTGATGAATTATATCATCCTGGTGGTCATCTCCTTCCCGGCACCAGCATCATCCGGTCATCGACACTGACAGAAATAGACTGAGATTAATCGTTGACCGAGACGAAATCTGTACATTAAAATATACGGTGCTGGATAGTGTAGTGGGCAGATATATTAAGAAGGGGTGGTAAGACCGCTGTATGGCAGATTCCTCAGACAATAGCAACGACCTTACGAGCAGCCCCGATGCCATTACCACCCTGGAAGAAGGCATCCAGGCCGACCCGCTCATCAGACTGTTCGGCGACCACGCAAAGGCGCGCATCCTGATGGTCCTCGTCAACTTCAAGAAAATTCCGCTCAATCCCACTAACATAGTCCAGAAGGCGGGTCTCTCGTCCCGTCAGAGTTGGTATGACTACCGTGATGAACTGCTCAAGAGTGGACTCGTCGTCGAACTCGACGAGAAGGCAGGAAACTCACCGCTCTATGCTCTCGCCGATCCCGAGGATGACCCGCGGACCGAATGGCTTGAAAAAATCTACGACTGGACAGGTACGTACTACCGCGACCGGTCGACCCCTGACAAATAGCGGGACTCTCCGGGAGCCCCCACACCCCCATCGTGACGCCGATTCTATTCTCCTGGAGTATCCGCTCATAATTGCAGGTGTGGGACAATATCAATCGGGACCACTCCGGGAAGGGGGTGAAGACATCCTAACCCCCCCGAACACGACCACAGACACATCGAAACCCACCTAAGACGGCGCGTCCTCCTCCCACCAATGGCCAGCCGCCGCGACGTCGTCCTCTACCTCGCCCTCGCCGCCGTCTGGGGGACGGCGTTCCCGGCGACGAAGGCCGCGCTCGCCGGGTTCCCCCCGGTCCTCCTCGCGGCGGTCCGGTTCGACCTGGCCGCAGTCGTCCTCTTCGGCGTCGCCGCGGCGTCCGGGCGAGCGCTCCGGCCCCGCGGGTGGGGCGACTGGACGCCAATCCTCCTCGGCGGCGTCCTCAGCATCGGGGTCCACCACGCGCTCCTGTTCGCCGGCCAGGAGACCGTCACGAGCGCCGTCGCCTCGACCCTCCTCGGGCTGGTCCCGGTGCTCACGCCCGTCGCGACCTCGGTGTTCCGCCCGGACGAGTCGCTCTCGGCGCGGGGGGCCGTCGGGGTCCTCCTCGGGTTCGGCGGCGTCGTCCTCATCGCGAACCCGGACGCGGGCGACCTCCTCGGGAACGTCGGCGTCTGGCTGGTCCTCGGCGCGGCCGTCGCCTGGGTCGCCGCCGCGGTCTTCATCGACGAGGACGAGGCCGACCTCCCCGGGCTGAGCCTCCAGGCGTGGATGCTCGCCGTCGGCGCGCTCGCCCTCGACGCCGCCGCGCTCGTCGTGCCGGGCCAGGGCCTCGCCGCCGCCACGCCGACCGCGACAGCGCTCGCCTGGGTGGGCTACCTCGCCGTCGTCCCCGGCGCCGCCGGCTTCCTCGTCTACTTCCGCCTGCTCCACCGCCTCGGCCCCATCGAGATGGGGCTGCTGGAGTACGTCATCCCGCCCTTCGCCGCCGTCTTCGGCTGGTTCGTCCTCGGGGAGGGACTCGCCCTCTCGACCGTGGCCGGCTTCCTCGCCATCCTCGGCGGGTTCCTCCTCATCAAGTTTCCTCGGGTCGCCGGCGCGGTGCGTCGCTACCTCGACCGGCGCGCCGGCGGGCGTAGCGAGTCCGCGGGGGCCGACTGAGGGTCGGCACCGACCCGCCTCCGGGGGGACCGACGCCGCCCCGTCCGACCCCTGCGAGACGGCCCCAGGCCCCCGGATTATCGACCACAGCGGCGCCCATCCCGGAACTGTTTTACCCGCTGATGGGCGAGTTACGCACAACATGAGCGACCTCGAAGCGGAGTACCGACTCGAGTACTTCGAGGAGAACGAGTTCGTCCGGAGGGAGTGTACGGAGTGTGGTGCCCACTTCTGGACGCGAGACCACGACCGCACCACCTGCGGCGAGCCGCCCTGCGAGGAGTACCAGTTCATCGACGACCCCGGCTTCGACGAGGCCTACACCCTAGAGGAGATGCGGGAGGTGTTCCTCTCGTTCTTCGAGGCCCACGGCCACGAGCGCATCGAGCCGTACCCGGTGGCGGCCAACCGGTGGCGCGACGACGTCCTGCTCACCCAGGCGTCCATCTACGACTTCCAGCCGCTGGTCACCTCGGGACAGACGCCGCCGCCGGCCAACCCGCTGACCATCAGCCAGCCCTGCATCCGGATGCAGGACATCGACAACGTCGGGAAGACGGGTCGGCACACGATGGCCTTCGAGATGATGGCCCACCACGCGTTCAACACCCGCGAGGACGTAGACCCCGACGAGTACGCCTACTACGGCGAGGTCTACTGGAAGGAGGAGACGGTCGCCTACTGCGACGAGCTCTTCGCGAGCCTGGGCGTCGACCTCGCCGACCTCGTCTACATCGAGGACCCGTGGGTCGGCGGCGGCAACGCCGGCCCCGCCTTCGAGGTCATCTACAAGGGCGCGGAGCTGGCCACGCTCGTCTTCATGTCGATGGAGCAGGACGCCGAGGGTGAGTACGAGATGAAGGACGGCGAGCGCTACGCGCCGATGGACACGTACATCGTGGACACGGGCTACGGCCTGGAGCGCTGGACCTGGATGAGCCAGGGCACCCCGACGGTCTACGAGGCGGTCTACCCCGACATGATCGCCTTCCTGAAGGACAACGCGGGCGTCGGACTCGACGAGGAGGAGGAGTTGCTCGTCCACCGAGCCGCGAAGCTGGCCGGCCACATGGACATCGACGAGGCCGAGGACATGGCGGCCGCCCGCGACAACATTGCCGACCAGCTCGGCGTCGAGACCGAGCGGCTCGTCGGCCTGATGGAGCCCCTGGAGGACATCTACGCCATCGCCGACCACTGCCGCACCATGGCGTACATGTTCGGCGACGGCATCGTCCCCTCGAACGTGGCGACGGGCTACCTCGCCCGGATGGTCCTGCGCCGGACCAAGCGCCTCGTCGACAACGTCGGCGTGGACGCCCCGCTGGACGAACTCGTGGACATGCAGGCAGAGCGGCTGGGCTACCGGAACCGCGACACCATCCGTGACATCGTCCGCACCGAGGTCGAGAAGTACCGCCAGACCCTGGAGCGTGGCGGCCGTCGCGTCGCCCAGATCGCCGAGCGCTACGCCGCCCGCGGCGACCCCATCCCCACCTCGAAGCTCGTCGAGCTCTACGACTCCCACGGCATCCAACCGGACATGGTCGAGGAGATCGCCGCCGACGTGGGCGCAGAGGTCGACGTCCCCGACGACTTCTACAGCCTGGTCGCGGCCCGCCACGACTCCGGCGAGGCGTTCGGCGTCGAGGACACCGCCGAGAAGCGACTGCTCGACCTCCCGGAGACCGAGACGCTCTACTACGACGACCAGTACCGCACCGAGTTCGAGGCGGTCGTCCTCGACGTCATCGAGCGCGAGGACGGCTTCGACGTGGTGCTCGACCAGACGATGTTCTACCCCGAGGGTGGCGGCCAGCCCGCCGACCACGGCTCGCTCTCGACGGAGGACAAGACCGTACAGGTCGTCGACGTCCAGCAGCGCGACGACGTCGTCCTCCACCGCACGACCGAGGACCCCGGCAAGGGCGAGTTCGTCCGCGGGCAGATCGACGTGGAGCGCCGCCGCCGGCTGATGCGCCACCACACCGCCACCCACGTCGTCGTCCACGCGGCCCGGCAGGTGCTCGGCGAGCACGTCCGCCAGGCCGGCGCGCAGAAGGGCGTCGAGAGCTCGCGCATCGACATCCACCACTACCGCCGGCTCGACCGCGAGACGATAAAGCGCATCGAGCGGGTCGCCAACGAGCTCGTCATGGAGAACACGTCCGTCCAGCAGGAGTGGCCCGACCGCCACGAGGCAGAGGAGAAGTACGGCTTCGGGCTCTACCAGGGCGGCATCCCCGCGGGCACGAACATCCGGCTCATCCACGTCGCGGAGGACGTGCAGGCCTGCGCCGGCACCCACGTCCACCGGACGGGCGACATCGGCTACATCAAGATCCTGAACACCGAGCGGGTGCAGGACGGCGTCGAGCGCCTCGTCTTCGCCGCCGGCGACGCGGCCGTCGGGGCGGTCCAGTCGATGGAGGACGACCTCCTCTCGGCCGCCGACACGTTCGACGTCTCGACCGAGGAGGTTCCCGACACCGCCGAGCGCTTCTTCGAGGAGTGGAAGGCCCGCGGCAAGCAGATCGAGGACCTCAAAGAACAGCTCGCCGACGCCCGCGCCAGCGCCGCCGCGGGCGGCGAGGAGGTCGAGGTCGGCGGCGTCCCCGCGGTCGTCCAGCGCATCGACGGCGACATGGACGAGCTCCGCGCGACCGCCAACGCGCTCGTCGAGGAGGGCAAGATCGTCGTCCTCGGAAGCGGGCTCGAGGGTGCGCAGTTCGTCGTCGCGGTCCCGGACGGCGTGGACGTCGACGCCGGCGAGGTCGTCAGCGAGCTCGCCGCCAGGGTCGGCGGTGGCGGTGGCGGCCCCCCGGACTTCGCCCAGGGTGGCGGTCCCGACGGCTCGAAGCTGGACGAGGTGCTGGCCGACGCCCCCGAGGTGCTCAAGCGGGCCCAGAACGCCTGACCAGCAGCCCCACCTGGCGACGGTCGCCCGTCGGAACCGGCCGGACCGGATGACTCAAGAATCAGTCCAACCACAGGGTTTAAACGGTTCATCTCGGTAGCGGTGCCTGTGCGCGACGGGCCAACGGATGGATTCGCGCACCGGGCGCCGCGGTGAAACGCCGATACGCTGTCATCCCCCTACCCGAATGGTCCCCGTTCACCGCCCACGCCGACTGCACGAACGCAGGCCGCCGTTCGACCGCGAGGCGAGCAGTTACCTTCTCCGAGGTCTGACGTCCGGACAGTCGTGCCGACCGCATCGACCGACGACGTGTCGCTGTACTACGAGACCGACGGCGCGGGCGAGACGGTTGCGTTCGTCGCAGACGCCGGGCTGGGCGCGTGGAGCTGGGCCTGGCAGCACCGGGCGGTCGCCGGGCCGTTCGAGTCGCTCGTCTGGGACCTCCGGGGGACGGGGCTCCGACGCCGTCGAGCCCGACGCCGTCGAGCGACTGGCCGCCGACCTGGAGGCCGTCCTCGCGGCCGCCGGGGTCGGACGGGTCCACCTCGTCGGCCTCGGGCTCGGCGGGATGGTCGCGCTGCGATACGCATTTGATTTCGACCGTGCGCGTTCGCTCGCGCTCGTGGGAACGACCGCCGGCCCCGACGCCGCGGTGCCGGACGACGTGCGCGTGGCCCTGCTCGACGACGACCCTCGCGCGTCGGTCGAACCGCTGGTGACCGACGAACTCCTGGCCGACGAGGACCTGGTCGCGCAGATCGCCGAGTGGCGGGCGCGGGACGACCCGCCGCCGGCCGTCCACCGGGAACAGCTGGCGGCCGCCGAGGCGTTCGACGTCGCCGACCGACTCCACGAGGTGACCCTGCCGGCACTCGTCCTCCACGGGACCGAGGACCGCGTCTGGCCGGTCGAGGCCGGCCGACGACTGGCCGAGGGGCTGCCCCGCGGCGAGTTCCACCCCGTCGAGCGCGGCCCGCACCTGGTGACCGTCGAGTACGCCCGCCCGGTGAACGACGCGCTCCTCGGCTTCCTGGAGACCCAGAGCGCGTAGTGGAGGAACCACTACGTTCCGCGACGTCGAATACGCGGGCATGACGCTCGCCATCGACCGACTGGCGGCGCTCAGGGGGGAGCGGACGGCCGTCGTCGACGACACCGCGGGCCTCCGGGTGAGCTACGCGGGGCTGGCCGAGCGTGCCGCGACCGCGGCCGCGCGCCTGGACGCGCTCGGCGTCGGCCCGGACGACGTGGTCGCCGTGATCTCGCGCAACCGGGTGGAGACGCTCGCACTCGTCTTCGCCGTCCGCCTGGCGGGGGCCGCGCTCGCGCCCATCTCGCACCGGCTCGCCCACGAGCGAGTCGAGGCGCTCTGCGAGCGGCTCGGGGCCAGGGTCGTCCTCCACGAGCCGGCGACCCGCGACTCCGTCCGCGGGCTGGACCAGGCCCGGTCGTTCGCCGCGTTCGAGGGCGTCGCCCCCGCGGAGACGGTCCCGGACCGCGCCGACGACGGCGACCCGCTGTGCTACCTCCACGACGAGCGCGGCGAGCGGGTCGCGGGGTTCGCCGGGCGAGCGGTCGAGTGCAACGCGGCGACGGTCGCGGCGGCCTGGGGGCTGGGCCGCGCCGACGCCACCTCGCTGGTCCGCCCGCTCTCCAGCCCGGCCGGGCTGCTCCAGGTCGCACTCCCCCTGCTGTACGCCGGCGGCACGCTCGTCTGCCACCGGGCGTTCGACGCCGCAGCCGTCGTGGACGAACTCGACCGGTTCGACGCGACACACGTCGTCGGCTCCGGGCTCGAGCTCTCCAGGCTGGTCGCCGAGCCGGCGTTCGACGGCGCCGTCCGCGGCCTGGACTGGGTGGCGAGCGCCGAGGCACTCGACCCGGAGACGCGACGCTCCTTCGAGACGCGTGGCGTGCCGGTCGTCCGGACCTACGGGCGAGTCGTCGCCGGGCCGAACGGCTGCTGTCTGCCGCCGGTATGGAGGCGCGCGCCCGACGACCCCGACCACGTCGGCGTCCCGTTCCCCGACTGCGAGGTGCGCCTGCTCGACGACGACGGCGCCGTCGTCGCGGGCGAGGGGGACGGTGCGCTCTCCGTCCGCGGCCCGGTGACGGCCCGGTGGCTCGTCGACGAGACGGGAAAGCGACGCGCCGTGAAGGGCTGGCGACCGACTGGCGACCGGGCGCGCCGGCTGGCCGACGGCAGCTACGTCCGGCTCCCGGAGACGGAGTGAGTTTCTGGCGACGACCGGCAGCGCTGGCGGGCGTCGTAACGTCTTTGGCGCGGAACCGCGTTCCTCGAGACAATGAGCCAGCTCCGCTTCGCCCTGCTGAACGCCTCCCACGACGACGCGAACACCCCCCGGAACTTCCGGCGGGAGTTCGACGCCAGCCTCGAGGAGTTCGCCGTCACCGACGGGAGCCTACCACCCGACTTCGACTACGACGCGGTCGTCGTCACCGGCTCGCGGGCCTCCGTCTACTGGGACGAGCCGTGGATCGACGGCCTCGTCGAGTGGGTCGCCGAGGCCACGGAGCGCGGGCTGCCCGTCCTCGGGGTCTGCTTCGGCCACCAGGTGCTCGCGGCGGCGCTGGGCGGCCGGGTCGAGGACATGGGCGCCTACGAGATAGGCTACCGCGAGGTCACACACGAAGGCGACTCGACGCTGTTCGCGGGCGTCCCGGAGCGCTTCCTGGTGTTCACGACGCACTCGGACGCCGTCGTCGAGCTCCCGCCGGACGCCGAGCTGCTCGCCGAGAACGAGTACGGCGTCCACGCCTTCCGGCGGGGCCACGCCTTCGGCGTGCAGTTCCACCCGGAGTACGACGCGGAGACCGCCGAGGAGATCGCCCGGGGGAAGGACCTCGACGACGAGCGGCTCCGGGCGGTCCTCGACGGCATCACGCCGGAGAACTACGCGGCGGCCTGCGAGGCCAAGCGGATCTTCGAGAACTTCTGCGCCTACGTCCGAGAGAGGCGCGAGGGGCGCGAGGGGCGAGCCCCGCGAATGCGCGAGCGGCGAACGGGGTGAGGCGGTGGCTACTGCAGCGCGAAGTACGGCGCGAGGGCGAGCAGCATCACGCCGATGGCGAGCCCGAGCGCCCCGAAGGCGGCGAGCCCGCGGACCGAGTCCGTGCCCGCGCCGATTGCGGCGTCGAGCGAGCCGAGCTCGCGGTAGCAGATGGTCGCGCCGACGCCGAGGAGGAGGGCGGCCAGCAGGTGGTCGAACAGGCCGGTCGAGACGACGCCGTTCAGGGAGGTGCCGACCTGCGTGCCGAGCAGGCTCGTCGGGGCGAGTGCGGCGGCGACGCGCCAGTCCACGTCGCCCGACCGGGCGTAGATGACGCTCCCGGCGAGCAGGCCAACGGAGAGGACGGCACTCGCGGTCCCCGCGACGCGCGCGGTGGAGAAAGAGCCCAGGACGACGAGCGAGAGGAGCACCGGCACGCCGCCCGGGCCGCCCAGCCCGAAGAGGACGCCGCTCGCCAGCGCGACCACGAGGAGCGCGACCAGCACGGCGGCGCGGACGCCGACGCCGAGCGCGGGGAGGAGAGCGAGAGAGAGCACGTCCCGTCGTTGTGGCCCGGCGCACTCAACGACTGCGGTTCCGGGCGCGCATCTGCCGGAGCAGGCCCGCGATGAGCGCGGCGTAGCCGAGCGCCCCCGCCAGCGCGAGCAGGTCGCCGACGGTGACGACGACGCCCGCGCCGGCGACGAGGCCGACCACCTCGACCGCCAGCCCGCCGCCCAGGAGCGCGATGGTCGCCAGGGCGGTCCGGTCGTTCGCGCCGCGGAACCGCCCGGCGTTCGGCGGGTAGAACTGGTAGGTGACGCCGACGATGGTCAGCCCCAGGAAGCCCAGCAGGTTGAGCCGGGCGTGGGCCAGCACGAGCGGTCCAGAGAGGCCGTCCAGCGCGAAGTGAATGCCGAAGAGGACGGCGAGCGCGCCGGCCACGACCGCGACGAGGACCGCGTAGAAGCCCACCCGCCGGCGGTCGGAGGTGACGAACAGCCAGGCGTAGGCGGCCCCGAACCCGAGGACTGCGGTCGCTTCGAGCGCCGCGCCGACCTGGAGGAGCGAGCCCGCGGGGAGGCCGACGGCGATGAACGCGGGACCGAGCGCGCCGAGCGGGAGGACGAGGTAGACGAGCGGGCGGGGCGGGTAGGCCACGAGGAAGCGCGGGAGCAGCCGGAAGCCGACGGCGAAGATCAGGAGCGCCGCGGCGCCCGCCGCGAGCAGGTGGGCCTCGCGGGGGAGGTAGCCGTCGAGCAGGCCAGGGAGCGGGGTGTAGGCCGCAAGCAGCTCGTAGGAGCCGACGAGCAGGTAGCCCAGGACGACGGGGACGAAGGCGTTGGCGAAGCGGTCAACCCGGCGGCGCTCGGCCTTGTTCTCGCTGGTGGCCGTCTCCGCGCCGGTGAGGTTGTCCCGGACGGTCCAGCCCAGGGCGGCGACGAAGACGACGACGCCGAGCGCCCAGAGGACGGCCCCGACGGTCCCGACGGCGCGGGGGCCGAGCACGTTCGTCACGGGGTTGGCCGGCAGGACGGCGAGCGCGAGGCCGACGACCCCCAGCGCCGTGAGGGGGAGCTGGACGGTCGGGGCCCGGGGGACGGCGAGGTCTCGGTCGAAGTACGAGGGGACGAGGGTGTAGGCCTTGGCGAAGATGACGTGGAAGACGAAGCCGAGCGCGCCGAGCACCACCTCGGCCGAGCGGCCGACGCCGAGCAGGGCACCGACCTGCCAGGCGAGCAGGAAGGCGAGCGCGGTCAGGAGGAACCGGTGGGACTGTATCGTGCGGTCGCGGGCGCTCATTGCCCCCGCTTCGCAGGCCGGGCTTTTGAAGGTCGGGGCGAACGGGCTCGGCGGGGCACCTGTCGGACGCCGAACCGGAACGGGGAGGGGTGGCTTTTTGGTCCGGGCCGGCGGAGAGTGTCGCATGCTAGATTACGTCGACCTGGAGGCCGACCTCGGGGAGGAAGAGCGGCTGATACAGGAGACCGCTCGACGGTTCGTCGCGGACGCCGTCCGGCCCGACGTCGCCGACCACTGGATCGAGGGGACGTTCCCGACGGAGCTCGTCCCGGAGATGGGCGAGCTGGGCTTCTACGCGCCGAACCTGGACGGCTACGGCCTGCCGGGGGTCAGCGAGACGGCCTACGGGCTGTTGATGGCCGAACTCGAGGCCTGCGACTCGGGGCTGCGCTCGATGGCGAGCGTGCAGGGCGCGCTCGTGATGTACCCCATCCACCGCTACGGCTCCGAGGCCCAGAAGGAGCGCTGGCTCCCGGAGCTCGGCGCGGGCGAGGCCGTCGGCTGCTTCGGGCTCACCGAGCCCCAGCACGGCTCCGACCCGTCCAGCATGGAGACCCACGCCGAGAAGGACGGCGACGAGTACGTCCTGCACGGCTCGAAGACGTGGATCACGAACGCGCCCATCGCGGACGTGGCGCTGGTGTGGGCGCGGGACCGCTCCGCCGAGGACCAGCCGGTCCGGGGCTTCCTCGTCGAGACCGACCGCGACGGCGTCACGACCAACGAGATCCACGAGAAGCTCTCGCTGCGCGCCTCCATCACCGGCGAGATCGCCCTGCAGAACGTCCGCGTGCCGGAGGAGAGCGTCCTCCCGGGCGTCTCCGGCATGAAGGGGCCGCTCTCGTGTCTCACGCAGGCCCGCTACGGCATCGCCTGGGGCGCCGTCGGCGCGGCCCGCGACTGCTTCGAGACCGCCCGCGAGTACGCCACCGAGCGCGAGCAGTTCGGCCGGCCCATCGCGGGGTTCCAGCTCCAGCAGCGCAAGCTCGCCGAGATGGCGACCCAGATTACGACGTCCCAGCTGCTCGCCTTCCGCCTCGCGGATCTCAAGGAGCGCGGCGAGCTGCGCCCCCAGCAGGTCTCGATGGCCAAGCGCAACAACGTCCGGATGGCCCGCGACCAGGCGCGCGTCGCCCGCGAGATGCTCGGCGGCAACGGCATCAGCGCGGACTACTCGCCGATGCGCCACCTGGCGAACATGGAGACGGTCTACACATACGAGGGCACCCACGACATCCACACCCTCATCCTGGGCCAGGACCTGACCGGCCTGGCGGCCTTCGAATAGGCCCTCGGCGCGTGGTCGACCCCGCGACGGGTGACCGATTGGGCGGTGTGCGGTCACGCGTCGAACCACGCGGGGTCGTCGCGGAGGTCGGCGACGAACTCGCGGGTGGCGTCGGCGTCGGCGTCGGCCAGTTGAACCTCGTTCTCGGCGGCGGAACCGTACCGGAGCGGACAGTCCGGGTCGGCAGTCAGGTCGGCGACGAGACGGGCGGCGAGGTCCCGTTCACGCTTCGGGAACCAGTCGCGGACGGTCGAAACGGGGACGGACTCGGGCCGGGGGGCGTCCCCCCGCCGGGCGCTCCCGAGGGGTCGCTCATACGAGGGGCTACGCGGCGAACCCAGATAACTGAGCGTGGGGGCATCGTCGGTTTCGACGTTTCGGCGGCGCCACAGGCCGGGGGACGACCGCCGCAGACCGCCCGACGGGCCGAGCGGACGCGAGGCGGTCAGGGCCGAGCGTGCCCGAACACCGCCCGCGAGACGCCGACGAGGACGGCGAGCAGGACCGCACCACCGGCGACCCCGAGGAAGGCGGTGACGGCGTTCGAGACGAACGCCCGCGTCCACGCGCAGAGCCACCAGGCGCTCGGGTTCGGTATCCGGCAGGCCCACGGGCTCCCCGGCGTCGCCAGGACGGCCCACGCGAGACAGCCGAAGGCGACGACGGGGACGAGCAGGCCGGCAGCCCACGCCCAGCGCAGGGACTGCTCGTCGGGTTCGGTCGTCAGTGAGTCCCCGTCACGCGGCGACCGACGTGTCATGGGCAGGTAGTGACAACAAACGGGGTGGTAATGAGTCTCCGCCTCGTCGGCCGACTCGAAAGACCGAAGTGCCCCAGCGTCGAACGTCCGGTCGTCTTCTCTCGGCCGGAGCTACGGCACCGTGTCCGGCCGGTCGTCGCCCGTGACGCGACGGTACCATGACAGCAGACCCAGCAGTCAGAGACGCACTGGCATCGGCCTTCGACGACTCCGAGAGTCGCGGCGTCCGCCACGACGTGCCGCCCCACCGCGTCTACGAGGTCGCGGTGGACGGCCGGCGAGCCGTCCTCAAACTCGCGACCCACCCCGAGGCCGACCCCGCGACCGAAGCACGGGTGATGGCCTACGTCGAGGCGAACACCACCGTCCCGGTCCCGCACGTGCTCGCGGTCGGGGAGGACTACTTCGTCGCCGAGTGGCACGACGGCGTCCCCCGCGACGGGGCCGTGGACGAGGCGAAGGCGCGCGCGATGGGCGCGGCGATGGCGACGCTCCACGCGGAGACCGCGGGCGACTTCACCGCGACCGGCTTCCCCCGCGCCGCGGAGGACGGACTCGCCCTCGACGCCCACGGGTCGTGGCACGAGACGGCCTGCGCGCTCGTCGCCGACCTCGAAACCTGGCTCGAACCGACCGGCCACGCCGACGTAGCGGCCGAGACGCTGGCCTACCTCCGCGCGCACCCCGACTCCTTCGACGGCGCGGGCGACCCGGTGCTCTGCCACGGGAACGTCCACCCCGAGCACGCCGGCGTCGAAGACGGCGGGGGTCGCGAGGGTGACGCGGTCACCTGCGTCCTCGACTTCGAGCACGCACTGGTCGCGCCCGCCGGCTACGACGTCTGGCGGACCGCGCTCCCCCTGCTGGCCGAGTCGGGCGAGGCCATCGCCACCGCCTTCCGCGAGGGTTACGAGGCCGTCCGCCCGCTGCCCGACGGCTTCGACCGGCGGGGACCGGTCTTCCGGCTGGTCCAGACCGTCTCCTACTTCAGGTCGCTGTACCTCCAGGGGAACCTGACCGGCGAGGCGGCTGCGGCCCAGGCCGAGACGATGCGCGAGTACGCCTTCGAGACGCTCGCCGACCTGTGCGCGGCGGCCGAGTAGCGGGTGCCGGCGGCGCTGTGTGGGGTGGCGGGAGAGTTGCGGCGGCGTGCGGACCGAGCGGCGGGCGCGTGGCGACCGAACGACCTGCGGCACCGGCCGCACCGCCGGTTTCGACGGGTCGAAACCGTTTGTAAGCGTTTGTAAGTCCATGTAAGTGGTTGTAAGTTCGGGGACTGCGGCCGGGGCCCGGCTCCGACCGGGGTCCGGCCGATCTCCGGTCGGGGTCCCGACCCCGGACCCCTCCCACCGAACCAGGACGACGAATCCGAGCGACGAATCCGAGCGACGAATCCGAGCGACGAACGCAACCGCACCTGGCCGGGTCAGCGCTGGCCGTCGCCGACAGCAGGGACCACTCGCCGCCCGACTTCAGGGCCAGCCCTCGTCCGTCGCGTCGTCCCGGGGCGGCTCCGGGTCGCCGTCGGCCGTGAACGTGACGAAGCCGGCTTCGGGGCACTCGACGTAGAGCGAGCCCTCGACGGTCCGCTCCTGGCCTTTGACGCGGAGGGTCTTCCCGCGGCGGACGACGTGCGCGCCGCCGCAGTGCGGGCAGTCGAACTCGTCGCCGGCGTCGTAGCTCATGTCCGGGGCTTCGAGCGCGGGGGAGTCGAAGCTTTCGACAGCGTCCCCGCCGACCACGACACGCCGCGCCGTCCCGGCGTCCCGGCACCCGGTGCCACTGGCCGCCGACTCGAATATTCCTGGCCGCCGGGCTATTTGTGCCGTGCCGACCAACGGTTCGACATGGCCTCCGTCGCCGCGAGGGTCTCCGGGACGGCCGTCGGGCTCGGCGTGACCGTCCTCGGGCTGGTCTGCAGCGTCGTCCTGGCGCTCCCGGCCGTCCTCGTCGGCGCCGACGCGCCCGGAACCATCGTCGTCGCGCTGGTGCTCTCGGAGCTCGGGTTCGCGGTCGCCGCGCTCGCGTTCGTCTGGCTCACCGGCCGGGGCCTGGCCTCCCTCAACCTGCGCCGGCCTACCCGCCGCGACGTCGCCGCCGTCATCCTCGGACTGGCCGCGCTGTTCGCCGTCCGGACGGTCGGCATCCTCCTGGTCCAGCTCCTGGGGCTCCCCGTGGGCGGCAACTCCATCGGCCAGCTCGTCGAGCAGGGCTTCCTGGTGGTCCTGCTGATGCTGATACCCGTCTCCGTCCTCGTCGTCGGCCCGAGCGAGGAGCTGCTCTTCCGGAACGTCGTCCAGAAGTACCTCTACGGCTCGTTCTCGCGGTCCGGTGCCGTCGTCGTGGCGAGCGTGCTGTTCGCGCTCGCCCACCTGCCGACGACGCTCGTCGCCACGTCCGACCCCGTCGCCGTCGGGACGGCGGTCGGGCTCATCTTCGCCATCTCGCTGGTCCTCGGCGTGCTCTACGCCCGCACGGACAGCGTCGTCGTCGTGGCCCTCGTCCACGGGTTCTACGACGCGGTCGTCTTCGCGGCGGCCTACTTCGCGCTCGTCGGGCAGAAGTTGGTGTAGGGGGAGCGGACGGCGGGTGCGACGGGGAGTGGACAGCGGGTGCGGAGAGTGGACGGCGGGCGCGGCGGAGAGTGGAAGGGAAGCCGCCCGTTCCGAGGAAGGGACGTCAGTGGTACCGGTCCGTCTCGCCGTCGCAGGTCAGACAGCGGACGACGATGGCGCTCTTGTCGTCGGCGAGTTCGAGGGACTGCGGGGTCTCCTCGCCGCACGTCTCGCAGTAGCGGAGTATCTCCGTCTCGCCCGCGTCCTGGGGCGCGCCGAGCGCGAGCGCGACCACGCGCTCGTCGCCCTCGTTGACGCCGCGCTGGTACTCGCCCGGGCCGAACCGCACGACCTCGCCGGCCTCCACGACCACCGGCTCGCCCGACGTGCGGAAGGTGACGGTCCCCGTCTGGACGTAGAAGACCTCCTCCTGGCGCTCGTGGGCGTGGAAGCCGTAGGCGAAGCTCTCGCCGGGGTCGAGCTCGTAGAAGTTGAGCGCCATGCCGGTCGCGCCGAGGGCGTCGGTCAGCGGCAGGATGACGTCGGCCGGTCCCATCCGGGAGTCGAGGTCGTCGAGTCGGATCTTTCGCATACCCGGGAAAGGGAGACGAGCGCCAAAAAGGCCGTGGTCCGCCGCGTCTCGCCACCCGGGAGGGAGGTCGAGCCCCGGGGTCACTCGTCAGTCGTCGTCCTCGACGCGGGGGTCGAGCAGGACGTAGGCGACGTCCTGGACCAGGTTGCCGGCGATGCCGACGAACGCGATGACCATCGTGGTGCCGATGATGAGCGGCAGGTCGCGTGACTTGATGGCCTGGTAGGTGAGCAGGCCGAAGCCCGGGATCTTGAAGACGTACTCGATGACGAAGACGTCGAAGACGAGCACGGCGAGCGTCTCCACGAAGAACAACGAGAGCAGGGGGACGGCGGCGTTCCGCAGGACGTGGCGGGCGACGCGCCAGCCGGTCGCTCCCTTCGCCCGGAGGAGGGTGACGAACTCCGCGCGGACGTACTCGCTGGTCTCGGCGCGGACGTAGCGAAGCTGGCCGGCGACCAGGCCCGTCGTCAGGATGGCGGCCGGGAGGACGAACCGGAGGAGGTTCTCGCTCGCGAACACCCCCTTCTCGGGCGCGAAGCTGGTCGGCACCCAGGCGAAGTCGAAGCTCACCAGCAGGATGAGGACCGACGCCAGCCAGAAGTTCGGGACGCCCAGCCCGACGTAGGCGGCCGCCGAGCCGAGCCAGTCCGGGAGCCCGTAGCGGTGGGTCGCCGAGTAGAGCCCGAAGGCGACGCCGACGAGCCCCGCGAGCACCATCGCGGGCACGACGTACGCGAGCGTGTACGGCAGCCGCTCCGCGATGACCGCCGTCACCGGCTGGCCCGACCGGTACGAGGTCCCCCAGTCGAGCGTGGCGACGTTCACGAGCCAGTTCTCGTAGCGCTGGAGGACGGGCTCGTCCTGGTTCGTGCGGTCCCGGTAGGCGGAGACGGCGGCGTTCACTCGGGCGTCGAGGTTCGAGAAGTTGTGGGTGGACTGCGCGACGGCGAACCGTATCTGCGGGACGTTCGGGTCCGGCGTGAGCGCGACGAACCCGAAGGTGAGCGTGACGACGAGGTAGACCGCGAACAGGGAGAAGGCGACCCGGCGGAGCACCTGGCGGCGCTTGCTCACCGCGGACCACCACGGCGCGAGGACGGAGCGCAGTGCATGTCCAGCCAGAGGAACACGAACGCTTATAAAACGCGTGGACAAGGGGTCCGTCGATGGCGGTGGACGACCACGACGAGGCCCGGTTCGAGCGCGTCGACTGGGCGCAGATCGACGCGGACGCGAGGCGCGTGGACGTCCGGTCGGCGGCGCTCGCGGTCGTGCTCGGCCTGCTCGTGCTCGCCTTCGCCTACGACTGGCTGACTGGCGCGCTGGTCGTCGCGGGCTGGCATCCGGCGCCCCTCGACTGGCTCTACGCCCTCTCGGCGGTCTTCCTCGCGTTCTTCGTCGTCCTCCCATTGGTCGAGCGCCCGGCGCGGACGGCCTACTACTGGCGACGGCTCCGGACGAACCGGTGGGCCGTGGTGAGCCTGGCGTACGTCGTCGGCTTCGGCGTGCTCGCGCTGGTCGGGCCGGCGCTCCTCGGCGGGGGCCGGACCGACCTGACCATCGCGTTCCAGCCGCCGGCGTTCACCAGCGCCCCGTCGTCGGTCCCCATCTCCTGCGTCGGGCGGGTCGCCGACGGGCGGTGCTACGGCACGCTCCAGTACCCGTTCGGAACGGACGCGTTCGGCCGGGGGCTCGGGCTGCTGGTCGTCGACGGGATGCGCGTGAGCTTCCTCGTCGGGCTGGTGACCGCCTCGCTCATCGTGCCCATCGCGACGGCCGTCGGGACCGTCGCCGGCTACCTCGGCGGGACGGTCGACGACGTGCTGATGCGCTACGTGGACGTCCAGCAGTCAGTGCCCGCCTTCGTCGTCTACCTGATCGCTGCACACGTCCTCGGGCCGAGCCTCTTCCTGGTGGTGCTGGTGTTCGGCCTGCTCTCCTGGGGCGGGGTCGCCCGCCTGGTCCGCAGCGAGGTGCTCCAGCGGCGCTCGGCGGCCTACGTCCTCGCCTCGCGGAGCGCGGGGGCCGGGCGGGCCTACCGCATCCGCCGCCACCTCCTCCCGAACGTCTCCAGTACGGTGGTCACCGCGACGAGCCAGCAGATACCCCTGCTCATCCTCGCTGAGGCCGCCCTCTCCTTCATGAAGTTGACCGACGTCGGCCCCCACTCGTTCGGGGCGATCATCGCCGCCGGGCTCCAGTACTTCTACAAGGCGTGGTGGCTCTCGACCGTACCGGTCGTCTTCCTCGCGCTCCTCGTCGTCGCCATCAGCGTGCTTGGCGACGCGATGCGGGACGTCCTCGACCCGAGAGACGGCTGAGCGGGGCGCTCGACCCGGGAGCGGTCCACTCCATTGGTCGTCTGCGGACACGCGCATGCGGGGGAGCGACGTTCGCAAACAGTTTTAAGTCACTGTTGCACCACAGTTTTCGTATGCCAATCGACCCGCAGTTCACCGAGAACCGGGAGAAAGCAGGCGAGCACGAGGGCCACGACGTCTGGGGGCCAGTGAACGAACCCGAGCAACTGGGCATCCACGGCACGCACGTGGCGGTGGACTTCGACATCTGCATCGCCGACGGCGCCTGCCTGGAGGACTGCCCCGTCGACGTCTTCGAGTGGGTGGACAGCCCGGGCCACCCCGAGAGCGAGCGCAAGGCCGACCCCACCCACGAAGCGCAGTGCATCGACTGCATGCTCTGCGTGGACGTCTGCCCCGTCGACGCCATCGACGTCGACGCCGGCCGCGTGTAGGCCCTGGGCCGACGGTGAAGCCCGGGTACTCTTTGCTTCTAGAACGGTCTCGACTCCCTCGAACTGGTACTGGTCGTTCGAGAGCTGGTTCCCCGGCAGATTCGGACCGACGAGTGAAAAATCTCGGCCGGGGTCCCGCTCACTCGCGGTCGATGTCGAGCTCCTCGCCCAGCCGTTCGAGCGCGGGCGAGTCCGCGAGCTCCTCTAGACGCTCGCGGAAGTGCGCCTCGCAGAGCCCCACCCGGACCCCGTCCTTCTCGACGACCATGTCGGCCTCGCCGGACCCGAAGGCCGGGTCGGCGCGGCTCGCAAGCCCCTCGGTCTCGCGGGCGGCATGGTCGCAGTAGTGACAGCGCATACCCGTTCTACGCGTCGCGGACACCTGAACCCTGCGACTCCGGCATCCCGAGCCGCCTGCGGACGCGGTCGAACTCGGCGCGGGAGAGCCCCGCCAGGCCCAGTTCCGTCCCGTGGGCGTCGCTCCCACCGGTCGGCACCAGGTCGAACGCCTCGATGGCGCGCTCGATCGGGGTGGGGTCCACCTCGCGACCGTAGGGGTAGTAGCGCTCGACGGCGTCCAGGTCGCGCGTGAGCGCGAGCGCCGCGGCCGGGTCGTCGTAGCGGAAGGGGTGGGCCAGCCCGACCAGCCGGCAGCTCTCGCGGAGGAGGGAGACGCCGCGCTCGAAGGAGGGGACGTCGCGGGCGACGTAGCACGGGCCGTCGTCGGCGATGAGGTCGTCGAAGACCGCCTGCACCTCGTCGTAGCCGGAGTCCGGATGGGCGACGACGGCCCGGGCGACGTGCGGGCGCCCGGTGCCCTCGCGAACCTCGATGTCGAGTTCGACGCCGAGTCGGGCCTCCACGCGTTCGACGATGGCCCGGCCCCGGCGCACCCGGTCTGCCTGGATGCGGTCGAGTTCGGCCCGGAGCGCCGGCGTCGGCTCGACGCCGTAGCCGAGCACGTCCACCTCCTCGCCGTCGGTCGGACGGACCCGGAGTTCGATGCCGTGGACGACGGTGACGCCGTCGCGCCCGACGAACGGGGCGTCGAGGTCCGGATGGACGCGGTCGTGGTCGGTGACGGCGACGACCCGGACGCCGGCGCGTCTCGCCGCCGCCGGGAGGTCGGCCAGGACGAGCGTCCCGTCGGAGTTCGTCGTGTGCACGTGGAGGTCGGCGTAGACGGTCACGCCGGAACGAGGGAGGCCCGGCCCGAAAGCGTTTGCGACATATAATCCCAACTAAGGTGATGCCCCACAGATGGAGGAATCGAAGGTCGTTCATGGAAAACAGTTATAATTAACGTTCGCGATGTTTCGCTCGATGTCACTGCACGACGCGACCGCTCTGTTGACGGCCTACCAGTACCCCGCGACCGCCTCCGAGATCGCCGAGCACCACGGCGACTTCGTCCTCGACCTCCCCAACGGCACCGAGCGCCTGCAGACGGTGCTCGAGCGCACGGGCGAGCAGACGTTCCTGGACGCGGAGGACGCGGTGGCCACGCTCTACGGGTCGGTCTCGAAGAAGGCCATCGGACGACAGGGCTACTCCGACCGCGACCCCACCCCGATGGGCATCGCCGGTCCCGATCCAGTCTCCTTCTAACCACCCGCGGAGACGCCGATACGAAATTCGTCGTTATCATCCGTTACATTGATAGTCAATGGTTACCAAGGATGTAGTCGAGTAGCATGTCAATGGGTGCCTACGACGAAGACGAACACGAGCGCCGTGAACAGAAAAACAGCACCGTTGACATCGGCGCTGACGACACGCGAACGGAGTATCGCGGCAAGGTAGAGTACGACTCCGGGGACTCGGCCGAGGACCTGCTCAACCAGTTCAAGAAGATCAACTCGAAATAGCGCCCCTTCTGAGTCGCGCTACCGACAGTCCAGAGACTGTCACCACCGCTATCACGTGGCCGACGACGGCCGCGACGAGCAGCGGCTCCGCGGCCACGAAGGGGACGAGCGCGAGCTGGAGCAGGCCGAAGGCCGCGTTCCGCAGGTCGATGGCCCGGAGCGCCGCCGCGGTCTCGTCGTCGAAGGCGTACCGCGACGAGCGCCAGAGCGCGACCACCGCGGCCCACCACCCGGTTCCGATGCGGTAGCAGAGGTCCCAGAGCACCAAAAGGAGAAGGTAGGTCGGAAGCAACGGCGGCTCCGGCCCCAGGAGCGACCGGAGGAGCGGCTCGCTCCCCCGTCGCGGATCGTAGACGAACAGGTAGGTGACCAGCCCGACGTAGGCGAACAGGCCGAGGACCACCTCGATGCGCGAGGCGAACAGCAGACGGCGGTAACGCTCGGGGACGTCGAGGCGGCGGACGCGGCTGCCGAGGTCGAGCATGAACGCGCTCCCGAGGGCGGCGACGAGCACCGCGACGGTGCCCGGCACGACCGCGTTCCAGAGCCCGTAGGCGGCCGACAGGACGAGCACCCCCGCCTCGAAGACGCCGAACTGGACGAGGACCGCCTGGGTGTCGGTCAGCCCGAGGCCGGGGATGGCGCCGACGATGCTCTCGTAGACCCAGGTCTCGCCGAACAGCCGGCGCTCTGGCGGGACCTCACCGGCCATCCGGGTCGCCCTCCCCGCTCGCCTCCACCGGCGCGGCGGGTTCGGGAGTCGGCTCGACAGTCTCGTCGTAGGCGGCCAGCGCCCGCCGGACGGCGACGTCGAAGGGGGTCAACTCGACGGGGACGACGTCGCGGATGCGGTCCTCGGTGACGACCACCGGGTTGCGCAGCCCGAGGATGAGCGGCCGGGCGACGGTCGCCGGGACGTCGGTCACGAGGTCGACCCAGTACGAGGAGAGCGTCGGCGAGAGAACGGGCACCGGGACGATTTGGAGCCGCCGGCCCAGGACGTCGGCGGTCCGGGTGAGCATCTGCTCGTAGGTGAGAACGTCCGGGCCGCCGATCTCGTAGGTCTCCCCCGCCGTCTCCGGGTGGTCGAGCACGCCGACGAGGTACTCGATCACGTCGCCGATTGCGATGGGCTGGCAGGGGGTCCGGACCCACCGCGGGGTCACCATGACGGGCAGGCGGTTTACGAGCTGGTGGATCATCTCGAAGCTGGCGCTCCCCGCGCCCACGATGACGGCCGCCCGGAGCGTCGTCAGCGCGTACTCGCCGGTGGCGAGGATGGTCTCGACCTCGCGGCGAGAGCGGAGGTGCGCAGAGAGCCTGTCACGCGCCGCGCCCAGCCCGCCGAGGTAGACGACGCGCTCGACGTCGGCCTCGCTCGCCGCGCGGGCGAAGTGCCGCGCCGCCACCCGGTCGCGCTCCGCGAACGACTCCCCGGCGTGCATCGAGTGGACGAGGTAGTAGGCCGCGTCGACGCCCGACAGCGACGGCTCGAAGCTCCTCGGCTCCAGCAGGTCCCCCTCGACGACCTCGACCGTCGCCGGTCCGTCGAACCGCCCCGCGTCCCTGACCAGCACGGTCACCTCGTGGCCCGCCTCCAGCAGCGCGGGTACGAGTCGACTCCCCACGAACCCGGTCGCGCCTGTGACGAGAACGCGCATAGAACAGAGGACAGCGGCCGAACGCTTAACTGTTCGACCGCTCCGAGCCCCGACGAGGGACGAGTAGACCGACCGAACCCCGCGCCGGGCGGTTCGACCCCGGTCGCGACGGTTTGTAAGCCGTTGTAAGTTTTTGTAAGCCGCCGACTTCCGGCGGTTCTCGTCGAACCTCCCAGAACAGGTGGTTCGACGCGAACGTTTAAATCCGAAAACGGAACCAGGGCGGGCCATGCCCTGACGAGTCGTCGCGACGCAGCCGAGGCGGGAGCACGGCGCACTGCGTCGCGAGCGCGGGTTCGAGCTGTCCCGAGAGACCGGGCGGGACACCCGGCAACTGCCAGTGCCGTCTGTTCGCACACTCACCGACAGCGGTCGAGAGTCGTCTCTCGCGGGCTACTCCCAGCCCGGCGTGGGTGGAGCGCCCCACGCCTCCTCGGCGTCGGCAGCCTGTTCGGGGTCCAGGCACTCGCCGGCCCGCGCGGTCCACTCCTCGACGACCCGACCGGCCCAGGAGTCGGCCGTCCGCGCCCGCTCGACGGCCTGCTCGTAGTGCGCGGGGTCTATCTCGGTCGTCCCGGGCGCGCTCGCGGCGGCCGTGGCGACGAACTCGGCGTGCGTCTCCCGGTCGAGGTCGCCGGCAGCGACGCGGCGGACCACGCCCTCGAGGGCCGCCGGCTCCGGGTAGAGGAACACCTTCTGGCCGACCGCCTGCGGGCCGAGCATCAGGCCGGCCAGGCTGTCAGGCGGATCATCGTCTAGCAGCCGCGCGCCGCCGAAGCCGCGCTCGACGCGCTCGCATTCGGTCTCGGCGTCGAGCGCGAGGTTGTGCCCGGGGTACTCCGTGCAGTCGGTCGGGTAGAGCTCGGTATCGTGGATGCGACACTGGAGCGTTCCCGGGTCCAGGAACGCACAGGCAGGGAGCCAGGTCGCTGCCGCGCCGAACGGCCCGACCGGCTTGGGGGGCTTGCGGAGGCCGACGAAGAAGACCGGCTTACCCTCGATGGCCGCCAGCTCGACGCCGTCTATCTCGACGCCGTCGTCGGCGTGGAAGAGCCGCGGCGTCAACGCGTCGGCCAGGCCGGCGTCGAGGAACGCCCGGACGTCGTCGCGGGTGAGCACGACCAGGTTGTAGGTGTCGTCGATGGGGCGGTACTGGCCGCGACGCTCGTGGTCGAGATCGAGGTCGGGCGGGGCGATGGCGCGCCAGTCGACGCAGCAGCCGGCACAGCCCTCGCAGTTGACCTCCATGCCCGGAGTGTCGGCCGGCAGGGACAAAAATCGAGCGGGGACGGGGGCCGGGCACCCGCCACGAGCCCTCGATAGCGTCCACCAGGACCGGATTCTCGTGCCGACCGCTGGATATGACGACGTGCGCCTGGCGCCCGGCGACCCCTGAGCGTGTCGGGAAGGCTATAGGCCTGGCTCGCCTGGTCTTCGTATGGGCGACCGGTGTGACGGCTGCGGCAGCGAGGTACCGGTGGCCGGCGGTATCGCCGGCATCTGGTCTGTCTCCGGGACGAAGACCGGCGGGATGACCCTGGAGTTCGAGGACGGCACGGAGCACTTCCTCTGCTTTTCGTGCATCGAGGCGCTCCCGGACCACCCGAGTGCGGCGGACGTGGCGGCGCTGCCCGGCGGCTCTGACTCGTAGCGCGCTCGACGCGCATCGGACCCCCGCTTTCGGCCAGTCGAGAAGCGACTGGCCGACCCGCCGGCTTCGGTGGCTTTACGACGGTGGCGAGAGTCGCACCGAGAGTGAACCCCGCGCGCATCGAGACCGAGTTCCCCGCGCCCTCCTATCGCGGGAACCAGCAGACTGCGCTCCGGCGTATCCGGGCGGCCTTCGCGGACGGCAACGACGTGGTGCTGGTGCGCGCGCCGACCGGAAGCGGGAAGTCCCTGCTCGCGCGGGCCATCATGGGCTGTGCGCGCCGGGTCTCGGAGGCCGCCCCGAGCGAGGCGACCGGCGCGTACTACACCACCCCGCAGGTCTCCCAGCTAGACGACGTGGCCGCGGAGCCGCTGCTCGACGACCTCCAGATCATCCGGGGGAAGCGAAACTACACCTGCATCCTCCGGGGCGAGGAGACCACGCCGGTGAATCAGGCGCCATGCGCCCGGCAGGCGGGCTTCGACTGCTCGGTGAAACACCGCTGTCCGTACTTCTCGGACCGGGCCATCGCCTCGAACCGCGAGTTCGCGGCGACGACGCTCGCGTACTTCATGCACACCGCCGGCTCCGAGGTGTTCCGCAGGCGGGACGTAGTGGTGATCGACGAGGCTCACGGCCTGGCCGAGTGGGCGGAGATGTACGCCACCATCGACCTGAACGCCCGCACCGTCCCCGTCTGGGACGACATCCGGGTGCCGGCCATCGACGGGCCGGACCGCGCGGAGCGCTTCGCCGAGAACCTGCGGGCGGTCTGCGAGCGGGCGAAAGACGACCTGCTCGCCCAGCCCGAACTCACCGCCGAGGACGCCGCCCGGCGCGACCGGCTGCAGGAGGTCATCTCCGAACTGGGCTGGTTCGTCGAGGACTACCGCGACCCGGAGAGCCCGACGACCTGGGTGGTCGACCAGGCCGGGTCGGTAGCCGCCGCCGACGAGTCGGCGGCGAGCGACGGCCACGCTGGCGGCGACGTCACCATCAAGCCCCTCGACCCGGAGCGCTACCTCCACCACACGGTCTGGGACCGCGGGAATCGCTTTGCGCTCCTCTCGGCGACCATCCTCGACAAGGCGGCGTTCTGCCGGCAGGTGGGCCTCGACCCCGCCCGCGTCGCCCTCGTGGACGTCGGGCACACGTTCCCACTGGAGAACCGGCCCCTCTACGACGTGACCCAGGGGAAGATGACCTACGAGCACCGGGAGACCACGCTCCCGAAGATCGCCCGAACGGTCGTCCGCGTCATGCAGGCCCACCCGGACGAGAAGGGCATCGTCCACGCCCACTCCTACGACATCCAGGCCGAGCTCGCCCGCCTGCTCCGGAACTTCGGCGTCGGCGACCGGGTCCGCGTCCACGACCGCGAGCACCGCGACGCCGACCTCGAGGCGTGGAAGGCCACCGACGACCCGGACGTGTTCCTGGCCGTGAAGATGGAGGAGGCCCTCGACCTGAAAGGCGAGCTGGCCCGCTGGCAGGTGCTCTGCAAGGCCCCCTTCCTGAACACCGGAGACTCCAGCGTCGCAAAGCGCCTCTCGGAGGGGCAGTGGGCCTGGTACTACCGGACGGCGCTCCGCACGGTCATCCAGGCCTGCGGGCGGGTGGTACGCTCCCCCGAGGACTACGGCGCGACCTACCTCGCCGATTCGAGCCTGCTCGACCTCTTCGAGCGCGCCCGGAGCGACCTGCCGGACTGGTTCGCAGCGCAGGTCGAGGCCATGGAGCGGCCGACCCTCCCCGCGTTCGATCCGGCGGCGGCCGTCGTCGAGGTGTCGGGCGGTTCGAGCCGGAACCGCGAGGGGGCGAACCAGCCGGACCCGGGCAGCGACGACGGCGGGGGGGCGGCGCAGAACGGGGTCGAACAATCCGGGACGAGCGAAACGGGGGTCTCGGGTCGCCGCTCGCGCCGCGGCGGTGACGAGCGCGCCGGTCGCCGGAGTCCGATGGCGGACGTCTGGGACACCGAGTAGCCGACCGTCCCGGCGGCGTCAGCCACCCGTCAGACGCGGGGTCGACCGGGCCGCCATCCCACAGTTTCACTTTCACTCCGCTTGCAGGAGGGTTATGGTCGAACCGGGTCTCGGACACTCCGTATGGTGTCCAGCTACCACCTCCGCCGCGCCCGACGGCTAGCCCCGGGCGAGTCGCTTACGCTCTCGCCCCAGGAGTGGGTCCGGGTGCCGCCGGGCTTCGCGGCGTCGTCGCTCTCGCGGCTCCCCGGTGTCACGGTCTACCGCGAGGATCGCCCCGACCGACCGCTCGTCATCCGGCGGTCGGCGGAGCACGTGGTCGTCACCCGCGAGCGCTACCACCCACGGTACCATCCTGCGAAGCACGTCGCGTTCGACACGCTCCCGTCGCCGGTTGCCACCGGCGTCGGGCGCGTCGGCGCCGCGCTGGCCGGCACGCAGTCGCGGTAGTGGTCGAGGGGCGCCCCGCAGCCACCCGCCGCTCGCCCAGGCGACCACCACGTATATCGTGCTCTCGTGCCCCACCGATGGTATGGTAGACGCCACTGTCGAGATACTGGACCGCGGGCACATCCTCGGTGACCCGAACGGGATGGTCGAGGGAACTACCGTCGCCTCCGAACGCGAGCCGAACCCGGTCGTCGAGCGCGTCGAGACCAACGTCTTCAACCTGGTCATCGACCACCCCGAGGGGACCATCCTCTGGGACACCGGCTCGCACCCGGCCTGCGGCGACGGCCACTGGCCCGACCAGCTCTACCAGGAGGTCTACCACTACGACGCTCGCGACCACCACCTCGAAGACGACCTGGCGGCCGTCGGCTACGACCTCGCGGACGTCGACTGCGTCCTGCTGTCCCACCTTCACATCGACCACGCTGGGGGGCTCTCGCTGTTCGACGGCACCGACGTCCCCGTCCTGGTCCACGAGGAGGAGGTGAAGTACGCCTACTACAGCGCGAAGACCGACGAGGGCAGCGGCGCCTACGTCGCCGGCGACTTCGATTACGACCTGAACTGGTCGGTCGTCTTCGGCGACCGGCTGACGCCGTTCGAGGGCGTCGAACTCGTCCACCTGCCCGGCCACACCCCCGGGCTCCTCGGCGCGGTGCTCCACCTCGATGACCCGGGCACCGTCGTCCTGACGAGCGACCAGGCGTACCTCCCGGCGAACTACGAGGACGGCGTGCCCCTCGGGGCGGGGCTGCTCTGGGACCGGACGGCCTGGCGGCGGAGCCTCGAGCGCGTCCGGGAGCTCGAACGGGTCAACGACGCCGTCGAGGTGGTCTACGGCCACGACGCCGAGCAGCTCGCGCGGCTCCGCGCCGAGTGGGGCTGACCCGGCAGGGGAAGACCACCATACCGGAAAACAGCAGGTGCTCCCCGGAGCTACGTCACGCGAGCGTCGACGACCACGTGCTGTACGCCCTCGCTGTGGCTCTTCACGACGCGGCGGTCGAGTACGTCCACGGCACGCCCGCGCTCTTCGGCCGCCGTCTCCAGCCGAGACACCGGGCGCTCGAAGCCCAGCGGCTCCGGCGTCGCCTCGTGTAAGTGGACGACGCCGCCGGCTTCGAGCGCGTCGAGCGCGGCGTCGAGGTAGTCGTGGGCCTCGTAGTAGCCCATGACGACGCGCTCCGCGAACGGGGCGTCGCCGCGGTCGACCGCGGCCGCGACGGCGTCCCGGCAGTCGGCGCGGATGGGGGTGATTCGATCCTGGACGCCGTTGAGGACGGCGTTCTCGAGGAGGAAGCGGAACGCCGTCGGGTTGCGCTCGACGGCGGTGACGCGGGCGCCGGCGCGGGCCATCGGGAGCGTGAAGTAGCCGATGCCGGCGAACAGGTCGAGGACGCGCTCGCCGTCGGCGACGACCTCGCCCATCCGGGCGCGCTCGGCCTTGTTCCCCGGCGAGAACATCACCTCCGCGAGATCGAGTCCGTAGCGGGTTCCGTGTTCGGTGTGGACGGTCTCCGTCTCGCCCGACCCGGCGACCACCTCGACGGTCGGCTCGCGGTGCTCGCCCGAGACGCCGCCGTTCGCCAGCACCGTGTCCGCCTCGCCGTGGAGCTCCAGGAGGGCCTCGCCGACCTCCTCGCGGCGCTCGCAGTCGCCGAACGTCACGAGAACGACGGAGCCGACGACGGCCCAGGAGCCCGGTGCGGCGTCGATCTCCTCGTCGGTCCAGCCGCGCTCCCGGAGCAGGTCGTCGAGTCCCCCGCCGCGGAACGCGGGGTCGGTCTGCCGGACCACGTCGAGGACGGCGACGGTCCTCGGGGGCGCGGTCACCGGCAGCTCGACGGTCGCCTCGTCGTGGGTGCGGACCCGTCGCTCGTCGTCGTAGACGCCCTCCTCGCGGAGCGCCGCGATGACCACCTCCGCGTCGGGCTTGCGGACGAGCGCCGCCAGCGAGTCACGCATCGGGGAGGACGTGGAGGCCCGCGCGGCTTTTCAGTACCGGTACGACCTCGGCGTCGGGGTCGAAGAAGTCCGGCCGCGGAACGGTCGTCGCCCGGTAGGTCTCGGGGTCGAGCACCTGGACGGCGTGTGCGTCCTCGACCGCGACGACGGTCGTCTCCTGGGCGTCGTCGACGCTGCCGAGTTTGCGGGCGTCGGGGTGGTCGCCGTCCTCGTAGCCGGCCTCGTAGGCCTCGCCGGTCGCGAGCCGGACGCCCTTGAGGTTGCCCCGGACGCTCCTGACGAGGACCGGTCCCCCGTCGTCGTCCCGCAGGTCGATGACGTCGCCCGGGACGAACGGCGGCAGGCGGACGGCGAAGGTGACGCGGTAGACCTCGTTGCCGTCCTCGTCCTCGGTGACGAGCGTCTCGGAGTCGGAGACGGTCCCCCCGAACTCCTCGACGAGCTTCCGGGCGACCTTCGTGCCGATCTTGGTCGTCGAGAGCTTGAGGTCGAGTCCGTCGGGCGTCTCGTCGACCTCGGTGACGAAGGCGTTGCGGTCGCCCGTCGCCTCCATGTCGGCGACGATCTCGGCCGCGACCGTCTTCGCGCGATCCACCTCCTCGCTCGTCGGCGTGCGGTCGGTCGCCCGCAGCTGGACGACGCTCGCGTAGTAGTCCCCGGCGATGCGGCCACACCGGGTGCAGGTGCCCCGCGAGATGCGGACCGGGACCGTCACGGACTCCTCGAGCAGGGTGCCCCGGACCTCCCCGGAGAAGTGACAGTGCATCCGGATGGTGTTCTGGTCGACCTGCTCGGGGTCGACCACCCAGTTCACGTCCTCGGCGTCGGCGTGGACCGCGAGCGCCCCGGTCACCTCGTCGACGGCGACGTCGGTGTAGTCGCGTGCGCCGACGTCCACCCAGCGGTTCCCCCGGTGGACCGCACCACAGCGCGCACAGACCTGCACGTCGACGCGCTCCGGGGCGTCCACGAGGTCGTAGCGCTCGAAGTAGCAGGCGTCGCAGAGCGCCCGCTCGCGCCGGGTGCCGGCGCTCCCCGGGTCGCCACGGTCGTCGTGGGCGGCGGCCTCGACTGGCGCGCCACAGGAGGGACAGAACTCGCCGGTAGTCATTGGCTCCCGTAGGCAGGGCGGGCTTTTACCGTTGTTGACCCGGGGCCCACTGACGGGCGGTTCCGAGAACGCGTGGCCGGTCAGTCCTCGTCGCCGTGGTGGTCCTGGTGGAGCTGGTGGGCCTCCTCGGGGGTGACCGTGCGCCACTCCTCGTCGGCGCCGAGCTTTATCTGGACCATCCCCTCGGGGATGTCGGCCTCGACCTCGGTGACGTGCTCGTCGAGCAGGTGGTCGACGTACTGCTCGCGGGCGGCCTGCTCCGTCGGCGCGATGGCCTGCCAGCGGCAGCCGGGACGGGTACAGCGGTACATTGCCTGCTTGCAGTGAAGAGGACGGATATAGGTCTTTCCAATCGCCGAGGGGGTGGCGGCGTCCGGTTCCGACGACGGGGAGTTTAAGCCGCCCCGGCGGTTACGTGGGGCCATGCAGTGGAAACCGGACTGGGGACTGCGGTTCCGGATGGTGGTCACGATGCTGCTCCTGTTCGCGCTCACCATCGTCTTCGGCTACGTCGTCGTCTGGTACTTCGGCGGCGGGCTGTTGCTGTTCGGCCTCATCGTGGTCGGCTTCCAGTTCGCCAACTTCTACTTCAGCGACCGCATCACCCTCTGGAGCATGGGGGCCCACGAGGTCTCCGAGAGCGAGGCTCCCGACCTCCACGCGATGGTCTCGCGGCTCTGCCAGCAGGCCGACCTGCCGAAGCCCACGGTCGCCGTCGCCGACAGCCGGGTGCCGAACGCGTTCGCCACCGGACGCTCGCAGAACCACGCGGCGGTCTGCGTGACCAGCGGCCTGCTGAACACGCTCGACGACGACGAGCTAGAGGGCGTGCTCGCCCACGAGCTCTCGCACGTGAAGAACCGCGACATGATGGTGATGACGCTGGCCTCGACCATCTCGACGCTCGCGTTCATGGTCGTGCGCTGGGGCTGGCTGTTCGGCGGCGGGGGGCGCGACCGCAACCAGGGCGGCGGCGCCTTCATCGTCGCGTTCGTCGCCTCCATCGCCGTCTGGCTCGTCTCCTTCGTCCTCATCCGGACGCTCTCGCGCTACCGCGAGTTCGCCGCCGACCGCGGCAGCGCGCTCATCACCGGTCGCCCGGCGGCGCTTGCCTCCGCCCTTTTGAAGATCGACGGTCGGATGGACCGCGTCCCCCAGGAGGACATGCGCGACAACGCCGGGATGAACGCCTTCTTCATCATCCCGCTCAAGGGCAGCGGCATCATGCGGCTGTTCGCGACCCACCCCTCGACCGAGGCGCGCGTCGAGCGCCTCCGCGACCTGGAGCGAGAACTGGAGTCCGCGTAACTCCGGCTCGACACCAGCCCGCACCCCGAGCAACTAAAGTCCCGACTGTGCATACCATCGGGCAATGGGAATCCTCGACGGCATCCGCGAACTGTTCGGCTTCCGGGCCGAGTCCGACTCGTTGCGACGGGCCGACCCCGAGGACCTCTTCGGCATGAGCACCGCCTACATGACGATGGCCGCCGACCTCGACTACGAGCCCGACGAGGAGGCGGCGCTCTGCTTCGCGCAGGTGGACAGCACCGACTTCGCCGACGCGCTCCGCGACGTCGAGGACATCATGGCGGCGACTCGGGAGGAGACCGACACGGAGACCCGCGTCGTCGAGGACGACCACGGCTACCACTGGGTCGTCTTCGCCGACGAGGACTTCGAGGACCTGGTCAACGGCCTCTACTTCGCGGCCGACACGTTCATCGAGCGGGGCTACGGCAACCGCCTGCTCGCCGCCGTCTTCACCTTCCAGCGCGACGGAACGCGCGCGTACTGGATATACTCGTTCCGCCGGGGCGGCTACTACCCGTTCGTCCCGTCGGGCAGCCACGAGCGCGACAGCCAGACGGAGTTCAAGCTCCAGTCGATGCTCGACGGCGAACTCGACGTCGAGGACGACGAGGCCTACTGGTACCCGCTCTGGCCGGAGAGCCCGGGCGCCCACCCCTGGGGGTAGCGTTGGGGCGGTCGCTTCTCCAGGACCGCCGGACGGTCGATGGGACTGGCGAGACGGTCATCAGGCCGCCGGAGCGGTTCTCACGCCGCGACGACGTTCCCACCTAAACCTTCGGTCGACCCGCCCGACCGGCCCGCCGTCCGCGAGTAGTTTCACTTTCACTACGGTGTTAACGAACCTTTATGGGGGACGGGGAGCAAGGTCGGGCTACGATGCCAGACGCAGACCTCGAAACCCTCCCGGGCGTCGGCCCGGCGACCGCCGAGAAGCTCCGCGAGAACGGCTTCGACTCCTACCAGGGACTGGCCGTCGCCAGCCCCGGGGAGCTGTCGAACACCGCGGACGTCGGCGAGAGCACGGCCGCCGACATCATCCAGGCCGCGCGGGAGGCCGCCGACGTCGGCGGCTTCGAGACCGGCTCGGCCGTCCTGGAGCGACGCGAGAAGATCGGCAAGCTGACCTGGGGCGTTCCGGCGGTCGACGAGATGCTCGGCGGCGGCGTCGAGACCCAGTCCATCACCGAGGTATACGGCGAGTTCGGCTCCGGCAAGTCCCAGATCACCCACCAGCTCTCCGTCAACGTCCAGCTCCCGAAGGAGCACGGCGGCCTCGGCGGCAGCGCCATCTTCATCGACTCCGAGGACACCTTCCGGCCGGAGCGCATCGACGACATGGTCCGCGGGCTGGACGACGAGAAGATCCAGGCGCTCATGGACCTCCACGAGGTCGATGGCGAGCCGGGCGACGAGGCGGCTATGGACGACCTCCTCGAGAACGTCCTCGACTACATCCACGTCGCGAAGGCGTTCAACTCCAACCACCAGATACTCCTGGCCGAGAAGGCCCAGGAACTCGCGAACGAGCACCAGGACGACGACCTCCCCGTTCGGCTGCTCTGCGTCGACTCGCTCACCGCCCACTTCCGCGCGGAGTACGTCGGCCGGGGCGAACTCGCCCCCCGCCAGCAGAAGCTCAACAAGCACCTCCACGAGATCGACAAGGTCGGCAACCTCTACAACTCCGCGGTCGTCGTCACCAACCAGGTCTCCTCGAACCCCGACTCCTTCTTCGGCGACCCGACCCAGCCCATCGGCGGGAACATCCTCGGCCACAAATCCACGTTCCGGCTCTACCTCCGCAAGTCGAAGGGCGATAAGCGTATCGTCCGCCTGGTCGACGCCCCGAACCTCGCCGACGGCGAAGCCGTCATGCGCGTCCAGGACGGCGGGCTGAAGCCCGAGTGAGCCAAACAGCGACGCGAACGACCGAACCGGTCCCACTCCGTTCCCCCGTGTCTATCGACAGTCGGCACCGCGAGCGACTCGACTGCAGGTGCCGAGACTGCCGGCCTGCTCCGCCTGTAGACTGCGTGATGGCGGTGAGTCCCGGAGTGGGACGGACGGGAGGACGGAAGGAGAGACGAAGACAGTGAGAAGATAGAGACGGGGGGTGACAGCGCGTCCGATGGCGCCTACTCGTCCTCGACGGTCGTCTCCTCGATGTCGAGGTCGCCCGTGTAGATCTTCGCG
>Ga0209928_1000010_pt1 | contig 37149 bp, 36 predicted proteins | sample SalPonF2_B_D2_MG_FD_185727 | JGI IMG/M metagenome (GOLD analysis project Ga0209928, IMG submission 185727) | Salt pond soil microbial communities from South San Francisco under conditions of wetland restoration - Salt Pond MetaG SF2_B_D2_MG... ...
AGGTCAGTTTGGCTCGAACATCTTTCGCGAACTCGTCGTCGGGATTGGCTTCAAGCCATCGGCGCATGGTGAGCCATTTGGCCGCCTCGTATCTGTCCCAGCCGTCTTGGTCAGCCAGAACCATTTCAATGACGTCGTAGCCAAGGTGGCCGAAAGACGCGAGAAGTTCTGGAAGCATGAGAAAGTCGGAGATTGAGTTGGCAAGACACCCCTTGGCAACATCTTCCGTCGGCGGTAATTGCCACCAGTAGGGCTCGCCGATGAGGATGATCCCTCCGGTGCGGAGGCTCTGCGCCAGTAGCTCGATAGTGCCGATGACTCCCCCAGCGATCCATGTAGCACCGAGACAGGCTGCCACACCGACCTTGTCGTCCGAGACGTAGCCGGCAGCATCGCCATGGATGAACTCGACTTGATCGGCGACACCGAGTTCTATAGCGCGGAGTTTCGCTTGCTCGGTGAACAACTGGCTCATGTCGATGCCGGTGCCGATGACTCCGTAATCGTGTGCCCAGGTGCACAGCATCTCCCCCGAACCGCTGCCGAGGTCGAGCACTCGGGTCCCCGTTTCCAGACGCAGCGCCGCGCCGAGAGTGGCGAGCTTTTCGGGTGTGAACGGGTCATGGATGCGGTGAGCACTTTCGGTGATGTTGAATATTCTTGGGATGTCCATTGTGAAAAATCTCCTTACGGGTGTGAATAGATTCGGTCACGGCCTAACGGTTTAATCAGCGGCGCGGTTTTTTGCGTCCGCTGGATTTATTTGTTAGCCATCTCTCCAACTTTTTTTGCTCTTTCCATTGCAATCAAAACATTCCGATGGAATAGATTGTAAGGAATACCTGTATTAAGATGACCAAGCTTTTCTCTATATCCTTCTTCTGATAAATCAATTAAATCAGGTAAGAAAAAAAATGTTTCCCAATCTTCAATTTTCTTTTGGAAAGATTCCGTCATATTCGTTGCTAAAGGATGATCAAGATGTTTTTTGTTCCACGGACATGCTTCTTGGCATATTTCACAATCACCCACTCTGTTCTCTATTACTGCTTGAGCTTCCTCGGGCAGATGTTCAATCTGCAAAAGATTTGAAAGGCAGTTGCTTCTGTTCAAGACATATGGCTGATCCAACGCCCTCAAAGGGCAAGCTTGTTGACACTTTTCGCATTTGTGGCACCGGTTGGGTTCCTGGTCGGTGTTGTACTCCAAAGTGGCGTCGGTTATGATTCCTCCAAGGGCTAAGAAAGTTCCGTACTTTTTTGATATGAGTAAAGTATGCTTGCCTTGCCAACCCAAGCCTGCTCTTATTGCGGCAAGTTTTAGCGGAAGGATAGACCGGTCTTCTTTAGAATCATCACAAACAATGGCTTTATAGCCTTGATTTTTTAGTAAATTGACAATGGGTTCAAGCGGTTTCACAACATCAAGGAAAAATTCTGAAAGATAGAGCCTGCTCGTTCGGCCATACCAGGCATTTGTCCAAGCTGGAAGGGTTGATCCCCCAATATAGATGCCTGCGACAATGATTGTTTTTGCGTCCGTTAAAGATATTCTTGGATCTCGTCGTCGAGAATCGCTTAATGCATAGTCTGTAAATTCGGCTGCCTCAGCAAATCCCAAAGCATCTATTCCTATAGAATCAGCAAGATTTCTGATTTGTTCCGAAAGCAAGTCTTTTTTAAATTTTCTTATCACTAACTCCTCATCATTTTTTCAGCGTAGGCTAACCAGTTAGTAGATAGTTTCTGCATAACTTACAGAAATTAAACGCTTGACAAATATTTTTGAGATATTTTATAGTTTTCTAACTGCATAACTCCAAATATGCATGTTATGCAGAAAAGGCTATTATCCCATGAAACCCATTCCCTCTGAAATCAAGATCCTTTATGACGCTGCTTTGATTAAAAAAGGTGTGGCTCTGCCAGCCCATTTTCATTACAGAAAATGGCTGCGGTATTATCTGGATTTTTGTCTTAAATATCATCACGAACCGGTAAATAAGGAAAGTCTTGCGCCTTTTATTCAAAAACTCAAGGACAAGAACCAGACCGAGAAACAACGAAAACAGGCATTTGATGCCATTTCCATTTTTTATCAAATAGAGAGAAAGAAGACTGTTCAGGGTAAGACTCAGACATTAAAGAATAAAAATGAAAGTATTTCAAGAAAAAAAACTAAATTAAAATCAACCAACGCTGATTGGAGCCCTGTGTACAATGGTTTGGTTTCGGAAATTAAATTACGGCACTATTCCCCCAAGACACTGGAAGCCTACAGAGGATGGGTCAGACAATTGCAGGGCTTTACCAGGAGCAAAGCCCCCCAATTGTTATCCTCAAAGGATGTAAAAGAATTTTTAACCTATTTGGCTGTCAAACGAAAGGTATCCGCATCCAGCCAGAATCAGGCCTTTAACGCCCTTTTGTTTTTTTACCAGCATGTTCTTAAAAATGAATTCGGCGATATTAAGGACATTCCCAGGGCCAAGCGAAAACCTTACATTCCGACAGTCCTATCTCGAGAAGAGGTTGACGCGATTATTACACGGCTTAGAAATCCATACAATTTGGTCGTCAAACTGTTGTACGGTTGCGGGCTTCGCCTCTCAGAATGTCTCCGACTCCGTGTTCAGGACATCAACTTCGACACCGGGATCTTGACCGTCCATGACGGGAAGGGAAAAAAGGACCGGACGGTTCCCCTGCCGGAAACGATCATACCGGAACTCAAAGCTCAACTTGAATCGGTTATCTCTTTGCACCAGAAAGATCTTGAAACGGGTTATGCCGGTACGTTTCTTGTCGGCCTGCTGGAAAAAAAATATAAAAATGCGGCAAGAGAATTGGTCTGGCAGTGGTTTTTTTCCGGCAAGACCTTGACCTTTGTTCCGGATACAAAGGAATACAGGCGGTATCATCTTCACCACACCCATGTTCAGAAGGCCATAAAAGGGGCTGTCAAAAGAGCGAAGATCCCGAAACGCGCATCCGCCCATACGTTTCGCCACAGTTTCGCCAGTCATCTATTGCTGGCCAACTACGATATCCGAACGGTTCAGGAGCTTTTGGGGCACAGCGACATAAGGACGACCATGATCTATACCCATACGATTCAAAGCCGGACAATCAAAGAGGCCAAAAGCCCCCTTGATTTCTCCTGACTTTATCAGCCGGGGGATAGAAGGGGCCAACCTTCACACAATTAAAAAAATAAATTTTGATTCAACTATTAAATATGAACATATTTACCTACGGAACCTTAATGATACCTGAAGTCATGTATGCCGTTACAACCCGTATGCTTCGTTCTAAAAACGCAATCCTGAGAGGCTATGCGCGCTTTACGGTCAAAGGAGAATCCTATCCGGGAATTATCCCGGCAACAGACGCAGTTACTGAAGGGATCGTTTACTTTGATGTGGATGAATTATCGCTGAAGCGGTTAGACGCATTCGAAGGCGATCTGTATCGGTGTACTCCGGTACGGGTAGAAACGGAAAAAGAAGAAATGTTGAACGCCGAAACGTATGTTATCAGGCCCGAATATCGGGGTTATCTTTCCTCGAAAGAATGGAATGTTAAGGAATTTGTCCAAAAACATCTTAAAGCGTTTTTAGAAATTTATTCGGGTTTTCAGAAAAATTCATGATTTTTTATTACAGGAACCATCCTTTTTTTGGTGGATTGCCGTTCGGCAAGCACCGGTCAAACCCGTCTTATTGTTTATCCATTGAACCGTAAAAGTGAAATTGAAAGTAAAATGGATAACATTTCTTTACTCACCTAACCATTCGAAATACACATAAATTTTTAGTTCGATTTAAAAGCACCAGTTTTAACAGTCCAAAACATATAGGTCGTGTCCGCTGCTTACAATGGCGTTATCAGCGGGCGCGACTTTCTTTCAACACCGATCGTTATGACATCTTCGCTGACAGGCGCGGCCCATTCCAAAGAAACAGCAGAGATCTCCATTTCCAGATCCTTTCGACGTTTAAAGTCCAGCAACCCATAAAAACTACATAAATGTAATATATCGATCTATTTGTTACAGTTATGTTTAATGTCATTTTTGCTGGCACGCATAGAAATGCTTGTAACATTCTGAAAAGTTAATGTTTTTAAAGGTTATTTCATTATGGCACAGCTATTGCGTTAAGGAGCCTAAAGTTGAATGTGGTCAAATCGTTGAATGGTCGAGTGGTCAAATTGTCAAAACCATTTAACGATTCAACGATTTAACTATTTAACCAAATCCGATTCGATACGGACTAAAAAAGGAGGAATGATTACAAATGAAACCATTTAGTTATGTAGTTACCGCTGTCTGTCTTCTTTTTCCATTTTCTTCAGCCTTTGCTGCCGATGCATTAAATTCCGGGGATACCGCCTGGATGATTGTCGCTACCGCTCTGGTCATGGTAATGACGCCGGCCGGTCTGGCCCTGTTTTACGGCGGCATGTCGAGGTCTAAGAACCTTTTGAATACCTATGCCATGACCTTTGTTGCGTATTGTCTTGCCAGCGTGATCTGGATGACGTGGGGCTACACCCTTGCATTCGGGCCGGACAAGGCGGGAATCGTCGGTGGGCTGGAAAACCTGTTTTTAGGCGGAATCGGTGTAAACAGTCTGACCGGAACCATACCCACCTATGTGTTTGTCGTTTTTCAGATGACATTTGCTGCAATTACCGTAGCCCTTGTCCTCGGTTCCATCGTCGACCGCATGAAATTTTCTTCGTGGATTGTTTTTACGGTGTTGTGGTTGACGTTCATTTATTGTCCCATCGCCCACTGGGTGTGGGGCGGCGGTTGGATGGCAAACATGGGGGCACTTGATTTTGCAGGTGGCACCGTGGTTCACATCAATGCCGGTGTTGCCGGTTTAGTTCTGTCTCTGATTCTCGGAAAACGAATCGGATACGGTAAGGAAGCCATGTTCCCGTCCAGCATTTCCCTGACCGCACTGGGAGCCGCCCTGTTGTGGTTCGGGTGGTTCGGTTTTAATGCAGGCAGCGAACTGGCTGCAGACGGTGTGGCTGCTTCGGCGTTTTTGGTCACCAATACTTCTGCTGCAATGGGTGCCCTGGGGTGGATGTTTGTCGAATGGTGGGTCAATAAAAAACCAACGGTACTTGGGATCGCCTCCGGAGTTGTTGCCGGACTGGTGGCCATTACGCCTGCGGCCGGATTTGTGGATTTGTCCGCTTCGCTGGCGATCGGATTGGTAGCGGGCATTCTGGGCTTTTTCAGTGTTGCCGTATTTAAAAACAAAATAGGTTATGACGACTCCCTGGATGCATTCGGTGTACACGGCATGTGCGGCATATGGGGTGCATTGGCGACCGGTATTTTTGCCAACCCTGCCATAACCGAAGGCGCTAAAGGATTACTTTTCGGGAATCCAAAACAACTTTATATTCAGGTGGTATCCATCGTGGGCACCATCCTTTTTACGGCGGCGGGAACGGTCATCGTGGTTTATGTGACCCGATTTATTACCGGTGGGCTGAGAGTGGATGAGGAGGATGAAATTATTGGACTGGACAACACCATACATGGAGAAAGAGCGTTTGAGATCGATTGATCATTGAAAGGAGCTAAATCATGAAAAAGATCGAAGCCATCATTAAGCCGTTCAAACTGGATGATGTCAAAGAGGCCCTCAATGAAATCGGAATTCAGGGGATGACGATTTCAGAAGTCAAGGGATACGGGCGCCAGAAAGGCCATAAGGAAATTTACCGGGGCGCTGAATATGTGGTGGATTTTATCCCAAAAATAAAGATCGAGATTGTCGTCCAGTCTGACAGGGTCAAGCAGGTGATGGAAACCATACAAAAGGCCGCTTATACCGGAAAAATCGGAGACGGCAAAATCTTTATTCTATCCATGGAAGAAGTGATTCGGGTGCGTACCGGAGAAAAAGGAGAAGATGCCATATAGATCCGATCACGTTTGAAATCTCCCAATTTGAATGATCATTTGGATTTCCCTCTATTTTTGTTTTAAAGCCATTTGAACGGGAACAATTGGACTCGAAGTGTTCTTACCGGTAATGACGATAATCGACCCCGTATTTATTGGCCTTGTAAGCGAATTTTCTTACCGTTGTTTTCAGGATGCCGGCTGCTAGGGTTGTATTGCCCCGCGTGTTCTTAAGGGCGTCGATGATCATTTCCCTCTCAAGATTCCCTATGGCATCTTCAAGGGATAGGGCAGGGAGGGTATCGGTTTCCATCCCTGTCTGAAGGGTGGGCGGAAGATGATAGCTGTGAATGACACCTTCCTCACACAATAACACGGCCCGTTCGATACAGTTTTCGAGCTCCCTAACATTTCCCGGCCAGTGGTACTGCATGAGCATATCGATGGCAGGGGTTGAAAATCGACGGATATCTTTATGGTTTTCTGCAGCGTATTTTTCGAGAAAATGGTCGGCCAAAAGCAGGATGTCGGTCTTGCGTTCTCTTAAAGGCGGCATATAGATGGGAAAAACGTTGAGACGGTAATACAAATCGCCCCTGAAACTTTCATTCTCAACGGCCTGTTCGAGATTCTTATTGGTTGCGGCGATAATGCGCACATCCGTTTTGATGGTTTTATGTCCGCCGACGCGCTCAAACTCCTTTTCCTGTAAGGCCCGCAGGAGTTTGATTTGAACAGTAAGTCCCACTGATCCGATTTCGTCAAGGAAGATGGAACCCTTGTTGGCCATCTCGAATTTTCCGATATTTTGACTGATGGCCCCTGTAAACGAACCTTTTTCATGCCCGAAGAGTTCACTCTCGATCAGGTTTGAGGGAAGGGCTGCGCAATTGACTTTAACAAATCTGTTTTTAGCCCTGAGGCTGTTATAATGGATGGAATTGGCCACAAGTTCTTTTCCGGTACCGCTTTCACCTCGAATTAAAACCGTGGCAGTGCTCTTTGACACCTGCGAAACCATCTGAAAGACTTCTCGCATTTTGTTGCTATTGCCGATGATATTCGTTATGTGGTATTTATTCTCAAGCTCATTTTTCAACCGGATATTCTCTTCACTGAGCCGTTTTTTTTCCAGGCGGATGGTTTCCAGGTTGATCACATGCCTGGCGACCATGGTTGCAATCACGGACAACAGTTTTTCACCGTCACTCAAGGCATAAGACGGGTCATACGGCTTATCGACACTGAGTGAACCGATAATCTGATTGCCCTTTTTTATCGGAACGCAAATAAAAGAGAGTTCTTCATCCTTAACAGCTTTGCGAGAAGCGGTTCTGTTTAGAAATAGCGGTTCATCGCTAATTTTGGGGATGGTAATGGCTTTGCCGGTTTCAATCACCCGTCCGGTAATTCCTTCCCCCAGTTTGTATTTAACCCGTTGCACCGCACTTCGAGAGAGACCGTGGGCCACTTCGATGTAGATTTCGTTACGTAAAGGGTGCAAAATGGTTACGGTGCCGCGCACCATGTCCAGGGAGTTGGAGAGAATTTCCAAAACCAGATATAAAGACTTTTTAAGATCCAGGTGTTCATTGAGTGCTTCGCTGATTTCATACAGCAATGTGATGTCTTCGATGCGTTTCATCTTGTTCCGATATCCTTAAGGGCCTCGGCAAGAAATAATTATACATCTTGCTTGTCTTTTAGCCCGTCTACCGTGTTACATCCACCGGCACATATCCTGATATGCACCGGCGGATGTGCCTTGTAGACAAACCAAAATCCGGCGCAATCTTGTGGAACTATTTCTTGCCGCGACCCTAAAATAAAATTTACAATTTTGTAATAAATCGCATCTATAGGGTTAATGCAAGGAATATTTTTTGAACACACAAAATTCTCTTTAACGGTCAAATCCGATTCCAAATGATAAAGGCTGAGAGTACGATGAAATATAGTAAGGCTTCACCCCTTCTCGGCGCCCATTTTTCAATTGCAAAAGGATTGCACCATGCGCTGTATGAGGCCGAAACATACGGATGTACTACCCTTCAGATATTTACAAAAAACAACATCACCTGGAAGGAGCGAATACTGACCCGGGAAGAGATTAACCGGTTTGATCAGGCCAGAGAACAGACAGGTATCACCTCAATCGCATCACACACTTCTTATCTAATCAATTTGGCAACGCCTGAAAGAAAAAAGCATGCCATGTCGTGCAATGCACTTAAACAGGAGTTGATACGATCATCCATGCTGAATATTCCATTTGTTGTCCTTCACCCGGGTGCTCATTTGGGGAAAGGAAAAGACAAGGGAATTGAAAAAATTGCCCTCAGTATCAATGAAATATTCGCTCAAACCCCTGACATACGAATCCGGCTTCTTCTTGAAACCACAGCCGGTCAGGGGTCCGGACTGGGACATACCTTTGAGCAACTGGCATCGATTATGGATAAAATTAAAAACCAAAACCGGATCGGAATTTGCCTGGATACCTCCCATGTCTTTGCGGCGGGTTATGACATTCGTTCACCAGAGTCCTACCGAAAGGCAACAGATGCGTTCGATGCCATCATCGGCTTTGAGAACCTGTATGTTATCCATTTAAATGATTCAAAAAAAGAATTGGGCTCCCGGGTGGATCGACACGAACACATTGGTGAAGGATATATCGGAATCAAGGCATTTGAATTGTTGATGAACGACATGCGATTTTGGGATGTCCCTAAAATTATTGAAACACCCAAACAAAAAGACGGCCCGGATACGGATAAAATGAATTTGAACCGATTAAGGTCGCTGGTATTAATAAAATAATTACTTAACTTCAATATATTGTTGTCCTTTTTATGTTAAACACAATATACGGATTTTATTTTGCTTGACACATCCTATCCTTAATCCTATATTAGGAATCTTAATTCTTACATAAACAGGTTTAAAATTTAAATCTAAAATGGATAAAAAAATCAACATACAGATACTATTGGTGGAAGTGATCCGTTTTTTCTTTATTTTCACTATGATTCTGGGGGTGTCTTTTGTCTCGATAAATAACGGAGCTAAAGATGCTCAGCTTATTAATAACACTCGAGATATTTTACAGAAAGCGGACTTTCGTTCCATATTTAGACATAAAAAAGAACGCTTGTTCCACCCCATCATCCTTCAGGAAGCCAGTCGTCATGAAATTGACCCCGCCCTTGTAAAGGCGATTATCATGGCCGAGTCCGGATATAATCCCAACGCCATTTCAAAAAAAGGTGCAAAAGGTCTTATGCAGCTGATGCCCTCAACCGCCGAGGCTCTCGGCGTGGAAGATGCTTTCAACCCCGAGCAAAACATTAGCGGTGGTGTTCGCTACTTTAAACAACTCGTGAACCGATTTGACGGAGACGTCAAACTGGCACTGGCAGCTTACAACGCCGGAAGTAAAAAAGTCCGACGCTATCAAGGTATCCCTCCTTATAAAGCCACCCATTATTACATTGAAAAAGTGTTTAAGTATTATGAGTTGTACAAAGACCAGATGACAGAGAAAATGAAAGAAGTTTAATCTGGTTGTTTATCGTTTTAATGCTCTCTTATCAGAGCCTTTTTGAGCCCCCTTTTCGATTTTTTCATTAAATATTCAGGCTAAGGGCCTCGGCAAGAAATGATTACACATCTTACTTGTCTTTTGGCCCGTCTACCACGTTACATCCACCGGCACATATCCTGATATGCACCGGCGGATGTGCCTTGTAGACAAACCAAAATCCGGCGCAATCTTGTGGAATTATTTCTTGCCGCGACCCTAAAACCCCAGATCCTTGTTAATCAGGATGACTTTCACCCTTTTTTTGGGGAATGACTTCTCTGTAATTGTCCAGGTGTTGCATATACGATCCGGGCTTTTACAATCCGCACAAAAGGATGTTTTGGCACAGGGTGTTTTTTTGCCAAGTCGCATGGTGTTGACCGGTGCCGCATAATTTTTAATACGAAACATGGCTTCATCCAGATCCGGAACAATCTTATTGCGACCGACAAGAATAACGACAGTTTTGGGTCCAAAAGTGAGTGCACCGATCCGGTTGCCAATCATATCCAGATTGACAAGCTGCCCGGTTTCGGTCACTGCGTTGGTTCCGGTAATAAAAAGGTCGACCAACAAAGACTGCCGACGCCGCTCCAGACTTTCGTCAGGAGACAGGGTTTTGTCATAGGTGTCCAGTATGCTAAGATCGTTGTTGTTTTTGAGAACATCATAAAGTCCGGTGGCAACAAAGGTTAAAGATCCGCCCCAAGAGACACTTTTGGGTGCAATCTCGGGGATTATTTTTTCAAGCACAATCGATTTGGCTTCATCGGTGTTTTCCGCGACAAAGACTTCAAAATTATTTTCGGTCAGGGTTTCTTTAAGTTCCGCCAACCTTGTTTTCCAATAGTTCTCAATGGGATTTTCCATAAAATTCCTCCTGTTTCAGATTTGGTTATTGACATCATTAAGCCGTTAAGTCTTTGTTCTTGATCACATCCATTTATCTTTATTTAAATGGTCTTGACCGTTTTAAATGGAGGTGATATCTGTCCACACCCGTATATATAATCTATTTAACAATCCAAATTTTTTTTCAACAATTAAAAAACTGATGAGGTGTAAAATGAAAAAAATCGTCTATCTTGGAATTATTCTATCTGTTCTAATGCTTTTTGCATGTGGAAAAGCCAGCGTTGAAGATGTGGCCAAGGATTATTTAAAAAAACAGTGTGCATTCGATAACGATTTTAAAATTGATACATCGAGATTAAAATATACTGTCACGAAAAAAGAAGGCAAAAGGGCCACTGTAAGGGTATCGGGTACGATCGATTTTGACGGCCAGCTCTTTTTGGTCAAACGAGGCAAAAAATGGAAGATCAGCAAAAAAGAAGATTTATATGCCGCACAGAAAACAGTAGCTTCGCCTACCGCAAAGAAAGAGGTGGTTTCACATACTGAACAGAAAAAGGCGGTTTCACATACTGAGCAAACAACTTCGCATAAATAAACCGCGCAAAGCATGCGGGAGCCAAGGTCTCCCCCACTGCTAAGTAATGTCCATCCATAAATGGTCTTTTTGCCCGGCTTCTGCGTTATGCTCAAAAAATAAGCCTATGAATATCAAGCATATGCCTGCCTGTCCCGGTATTTTAACGGGGTGGTTATTTTTTTCGCATGCCTCGATTTTGAACAAAAGGCCTCATTTATGGATGGACACTAAGTCATTGAAATGAGGAAGTCATTTTGGCAATATCGTTACGCGAAGAAGCAAACCCCGTTAACACGTACTCCGAATATTGTTAAAAAACCAATAATAAAGCAGGCCGAAATAAAATTGTTCTTGTCCGCCCTCCAGAGGCGGATAAACCTCACCGCCCTGCAAGCGGGATCTTCGACCGGTTAGAAGGCAAAATCATAATGCTTGATGAATTCAAATCTTTACGTATTCATCGTACTGGCATTTTTATCCGACAATACCTGTTAATATTCCAGAATCATTAGGAGAGTCGAAATAAATGCGTTGAAAATCCCTGACGCCTGCACTGGTGAGCATGGTGATGAGTTGTTCTTCAGAATAGGCCTGTCCGCCGGGTGTACCCAAAAGCATGTTCAAAGAAAACAGTGCCGGGAAAAGCGGACCGTCCATGGTATTGTTTAAAATAAACTCATGAATGAGGATCAAGCCGCCGGGTTCAAGAGTGGAAACGGCCTTTTGAACGATTTTACGGCCGTATTCGAAATCTTCTCCATGGAGAATATGTGACAGCCAGGCCACATCAAAGACCCCTTTAATATCTTCTTCGAGATAGTCGACATCCTTGAAATCGATTCGATCCTGCAAATTAAATTTGGCAATGGTCTTTTCAGCAAAGGGTCGTGTCGTTGGGAGATCATAAACAGTGGCTTTAAGCTGGGGATTGTTCAAACAGAAATGAATTGCATAAGTTCCGGGGCCACCCCCCAAATCAAGCAGATGATGCCGATTGGAAAGATCTATTTTCGGGACCAGAACCGGTGCCAGATTCATCGCAAGATTAAACATTCCCATGAGAAAGCTTTCCCTTCTTTCTTCGTCTGTATGCGAGACTTCTCCTCTCACGGGTTGGCCTGTCCGAACAGCGACATCCAGCCTGTTCCAGGAATCCACCAGATGATAATGATGCATGATGATATGACCGATATACCGGGAAGAGTTCCTGTCAAGAAACGCCAGGCTTAAGGGCGTGTTTGAATAGGTGTTTTCTTTTTTTTCCAGTAACTCCATGGCTGAGAGGGCATTCAGAAGCATCTCAACGCTTCTTTGGTTACCATGAAGCATATCCGATATATCATCGCTTTTCAGGCAACGGTTGCCGATGATGGTAAAAATATCAAGTTTAACCGCGGCATGGAGCGTACATGTTTTCCAGTAACTGCCAGATATTTCTAATAAATTTCCAGGGTTCATTTCTTGTTTGTGCATGGTTGCGATACGATCTAATTAAGGACAATTTTTTTTATCATTCAATATATAACTTTATGTGGATTTTTTCTATTTACCCATCGCATTCATATGATGTTACCTTTCCGCCCGAGGCGGACAAGAAAAAATTTTTCCAGCCTGCTACATTGTATTGGCGTTGCTGAAAGTTAAGGGTGCGAAACTTTAATTTTGAACTTTAACACATATGTTATGTTTTATTCAATTCCAAATATTTTTTCAGGCATAAAGATTCTGGCATTCTTTCGTAAAAAAAAGTTGGGCGGTTGGAATAAAAGAGTTGAAAAATTATGTGAAAAACGCTTTACATTTTCCAGTCATGAATTATTGTCATGTCTGATAAACTTGTCGCGTGGATTTTTATCGAAATCTTAACATTCGATGTGCTCACGCATAAACATTATCTCCTGCCACAGGCGGGATTACATGGTGTTTAAGAAACTTTTAATGATTTCATTTAATTGAATGTTTATTTAGATTGTATCCAGGAGAGACGATGACAGAGAACTTGAATATCCCGGACGAGCTTCAAGGAACTTTTAAACGCTTGATGTATCGGGTACCCGAAAAACTAAGAAGTGACAGTCATACTCAAAGAATCATTCAATTATATTTAAAATTGGGAGGTGAGAAGCTGGCGAAACAACAGATAGAGATCATCAAATTGCGTGTTCGTGAAGAGGAACGCCAAAGTAAAGCTGAAGCCGATGCTTCAGAAGGCTCCGATATCGAGGATGAGTCTTCTGACCCCAGTTCTTCTGAATTTGATAGCTTTGGATTTTCATTTAAGTAATTGAATTGGTTGAATAGATCGATTTAAAGAAAGGACAAAAACAAATTCTTCGATTACAAGCTGTTTTTTAGAAAAGGAGAGATACCCAGGTATATGCCGAACAAAACCATGAATAGTGCACAACACATTAAAATCCCGTAATATACTTTTCGGTTCATATGCCTCAAACCAAAGAATGCGAGTGTTGAAACAAGTAAATACCAAATCAGATCTCCAGCTTCATGCCCTAAAAAAAATGCCAATAGTTTTGGCCATTTTTTAAAAGAAATATCAAACTGGACCATAAAGGCAAACCCTATTGTGGCCCACCAGACCCACCAATAAGGGTTTGACATGGAAACCATAATACCCCCGATGACAGGATTTTCGATACCTTTATTTTCAATCAACCCCGTATCTTTATTGGATTCATCATGTGAATTCAAGAAGTTGGTAGAAATATTTCCATTTAATATATCCTTTATGATGGATGCTCCAAAAAGGATAAGAATAAGACCTCCTGAAACGCCAATAATGCGGACAACAGCAATGTTTTTCAAAACAAAAGAAAAACCGAAAAGCAAAAGAATGATAATGCCCATTTCAAGGATTGCATGTCCTGTTATGATCCAAAGCCCCATCAGATAACCGCGCCTGTTTGTTTTGGCAGATTTAATAATGGTATAGGTTAGAAGGGGGCCTGGCGACATGGCTCCGGTTAAGGCTACAAGGAATGAAAAAGAAAAAATGAGCCAGAATTCAGATATAAAGTTGATAAATCCGTTGAACATGATCTAAACAATTCCATGTTTAAGGTAATAAAGGGAGTTTTTCTATGAAAGAGAGCAAAAATATTGAATTTCAACTGCCGGAAGATCTAAAAAAATGCATTGAATTTCATGGTCATCTTTGTCCGGGTCTCATATATGGTTACATGGTTGCCAAAACAGCCATGGATCTTCTCAAACTCAACCGATCAAGGGATGAAGAGGTCGTTGCCATCAGTGAAAATGATTCATGTGCGGTTGACGCATTACAAATCCTTTTAGGGACCTCAATCGGCAAGGGCAACCTCATCTTAAAAGACTACGGGAAAAATGTATATACCATCTTGAACCGCCAAAACAAGAAGGCTTACCGCTTTTCACGTAAAAAACATTATCAATATCAGGGTAAACCCAAAGACGAATTTGTTCAACTCGATGCAGCTATTTCTTCAGGCACTGCAACGGAAAAAGATAAACGGCGCCATAAGATGCTGAAATCAAATGATCTTCTCCAAAGACCCTTTGACGATATCTTTTCCACAGAAGAAGTTGACTCTGTTATGCCGCCCTATGCACCGCTGGCACGCTCAGAAGCCTGTGCAACGTGCGGTGAAATGACCATGTCGACCAAAATGGTCGAGACAGAAAACGGTGAGCACATATGCATTCCCTGTGCTACTTAGTGTCCATCCATAAATGGTCTTTTTGTTCAATCCGCCGGAGGCGGCCAAGTCTCTGCGTTATGCTCAAAAAATAATCCTCGGAATATTAAACATATGCCTGCCTGTCCCGGTATTTTAACGGGGTGGGTTAAAACTCGTCCCCGCCTTTTTATCCCGCTGGGTTTTAGCGGGGGATCTTGAACAAAGATCCTCATTTATGGATGGACACTACTTAAAACAGGAATCATGCATGAAAATTAATGAGAGTCGTTATAATTTTTTGACTCGTACTAGATTCAGCTGTTATTTTCTTGGAACAATCATAAAAAAGGGCAACACACATGATGTGTCGCCCTTGAAATAGAATTGGTTATATGCTCAACCGCAGGTACTTGTTGTTCCGCAGCCTGAACATCCTGCCCCGAAATCTATGGCAGAATCGAGTTTAAAACCCATTTCAGAAAAATCCACCTTTATAGGTTTTGCCTTTTCCATGAAATCTTTATCGACAATATATTGAAAACCATCTATATCGAAAACATTGTCTGTGTCTTTTGGCTCATCCAGAGCCATGGCAAGTGATGGACCGCCTCATCCTCCTGAATTTAAAAAAATTCGAATGGGTGAAACTTCTTTACCTTTGAAATATTCTGCAATCTGTTTTGTGGCTACCTCTGTGACTTCAACCATTATGTTCTCCTTTTTTCAAAATAATCTATGTATTCGACCTGTAATAGAATTTCAAGTAAAATAGTGCTGACAATGGGATTTGTCAATGCACGGCGTTTTAAAATATCAATTTTCAATCCGATAAACGTTTTAGATATTCTGTGTAAACATTATAGCCGTTAGCAGAAAAGAGGATAAAGACAATTTTTTGCAAAGAGCTGTTTTGTTTTAAAAAATAACATGTTGTATCAATTGCGATTCTGCACGCTTTTTTTACAGGGTAACCGTAAGCGCCGCAACTTATTGCAGGAAAGGCGATGGAGGTAATACGATTTTTAACAGCGAGTTCCAGGCTGTTCAAGTAACAACTCGAAAGAAGCCTTGGATCTTCATCCGTCCCCTGATAAATTGGTCCTACAGTATGGATGACATATTTTGTTGGGAGATGGTGGGCTCCCGTTATTCTTGCTTCGCCGGTGGGACATCCGCCGATTTTACGACATTCATTTAAAAGCCCTGGACCGGCAGCTCTGTGGATTGCACCATCCACACCACCGCCGCCCAGGAGCGATATGTTGGCTGCATTGACAATAGCGTCTGTTTTAAGGGTGGTAATATCCCCCTTCATAATTTCTATGCGGTCAAGAATCTCCTTTTTCACGAGACTATGCCTCACCAAGTTCCGATTTAAAGTTCGATGTTTGTATTTTTATTCAATTAAAAAATATCCTAGCCTGCTACACTGTAATAGCGTCGCTGAATTTGGAAACGCTCAGCTTGGGTTATAGTTTGACGATAGTTACCCATTTCCGGTAAGATAATTTTTATCCAAAGATCCGGAGACAATGGGAAGCGATTCCATATCCGGCGGCCTAAATCCAAAGACAATTTCAAGAAAAGCCATTGTGATGCGAAAGGTGGCACCCCAAAGCACGTCACTATTATCTTTTTGCTTTTGGATAAAACAGGGATAATCTTTCACATCCGGATTGTTTCCATCTTCCCGAGATGTTTCAATTTGCAACCTATATCGTGCATAATGAGAAGGGTTTAATAGATTTTGGAGCGGAATGTAAACAACCCTTTCTACTTCCCAGTTTGGGGAAAATTGCTTTTGACGGTTGATCCAGCAAACCATTGGATAAATTACCCTGTGAAACATGATAAGCTGTTGCTGCGGAAGTGGCCCTAAAAACTTTACTCCCAGGGGATTCAAACGCATTTCTTCAAAGCCTTCTCGTAAACACGTGGCGAACAAAAGGGCCAAATTTTGGGCTTCTTGACGCCGTTGTTTGTGCCACAGCTGCCAATACGGCCAACGTGTGAGAGGAGAACCCGGTAAGTATAAAATTTTTGACAAAAAGGCATCAACACGGGACGATATGCTTCCTCCGGGACAGCATAAGTCTCCAGGTTGTTTCACCTTTAAGGAGCGTTTGTTCAAAATCAAACACGGCGCATTGGAAAAGTCTTTTTCTTTACAATTCATGCCGATCAAAAAGAGCACGGCGGATGTCATCGAAGAATCAGTAACGCCTTTTGAAAAAAATCGATCATGATGATTTTTTTTATAAAGACGATGCATTACCCGGTCAATAAAGGTAGGAATTTTTCCGATAGAATTCATAATTTCATTTATTTCCTAAAATTGCTCAATAATATTACTTTCAAAACTATACCATGAAAGTGTACAAATAATAAACTTTATTACTCAAGTTTCACATCTCTATTTTTAAGCAACGCCAAGACAGCGTAGCTGGGCCGGGAAAATGTATTAAGGTAGAATCATGCTAATGCAACTTATTTATCTTATTCATTCTTGCACTTTTTGCAAGTTTACGTTAGGTCGCATGCCCAATAAACTTTAGGAGAGACGTTATGAAAGTGGTCAAAATCGGTGGTGGCTGTCTAAAAGGGAAAAAGAATATCGAGAAGATTATTGAACTGATTGTCGATCGTGGCATGGGTCACATCTTTGTGGTTTCAGCCCTTAACGGGGTTACTGATTTTCTCATTGACAGTATGTCCGCGGCACTTGAGAGTGACAAGAATATACCCAATATCATGAGTCGTTTAAATAACAAACATATGCTCATCGCCCGTCATCTTATGCCTAAAGACAACATTCAAAAAAAATTTAAGCAGGATCTAAACAAATCTTTAAGTAAACTCGAGCGCCTTTATTATGGTCTCAGTTTTACCCGAGAAACCACACCGAGAATGCTGGATATTATCAGCAGTTTCGGTGAACGTTTTTCCGCATTGCTTCTTTCCAGTGTGCTTCGTTCCATGGGGGTTCAGGCCACTTGTCGTATGCCTGACAACATCGGCCTGATTACCGACGGTAAGTTTGGTGATGCTACGGTCAATTTGCGCAAAACAACCCATAATTTTCAACAAAATCTAAAGCCTTTAATAAAACGGAACGTTGTTCTTTTTATTCCGGGCTTCTTTGGGGTGAGTGAAGAGGGTGACATCACAACATTTGGTCGGGGCGGCAGTGATTATTCATCGGCAGTGGTGGCTGCAGCGATGAAAGCGGAAATTCTGGAAGTCTGGAAAGATGTTGATGGTTATATGAGCGCTGATCCGGATTTTGTTCCAGAAGCACAACTTATCCCGCGACTATCATATGACGAAGCTGCCGAACTTTCTTATTTTGGGGCCAAAATCCTTCACCCGAGAACAGTGGAGCCACTGAGAAGCAGTCGTATAAAGATTGCCATCAAAAACACTTTGAATCCGGACGCTACCGGGAGTCTGATTGCCTCAGGAAGCCAAAAATCAAAAAATATCATAAAGAGTGTGGCCCATGACGACGATATCGGTATCATTAAGGTTCATGCTTCGGGGGTTGGTGCCCGGCTGGGCATTCTTTCTATCGTTTCCAAGCAAATCGCTGAAAGCGGCATTAATATTAAATCTGTAGTGACGTCTCAAACCTGCATCAGTCTGCTGCTTGCTTTGAAGGATTTGGAGCCCGGTTGTCGCGCTATTAAAGCAATTCATCCTAAGCCTTTTCGACGGTTAGAAAAGATTGAAGATGTGGCCCTGATAAGTATTGTTGGCGCCGGCCTCATTCAAAGTAAAGGGATTGCGGCAAAATGTTTTTCAGCCGTTGCTGAGTGCGGCGTTAATGTTGAGATGATTTCATTCGGACCTTCTCCGGTGGCCCTCTACTTTTTGGTGCACAACAAGGATTTACACTGTGCGGTCAATGCCATCCATAATAAATTTTTCCCCAAAGGGTTCTGAACGTTTATGGCATTCAAACGACCCGATTTGACAAAAGCGTTTATACAAGGCAAGCTATCTTTTGCTTGAGTTTTAAGTAACTGAGGGGTCGGGGAGTTTTTCTAAATAGTCGCTCCATGGATAATCTTTTTTTAAACCGCGTGAACTCGCGGCAAGGGTTCGTAAAGAAAGAGCAGGAATCAATCTTTGAAAAATCAATAGGTTTGCCCTACAATCTTCAATTTCTTTTAAAGATGCGATTTCGGAATGCGCCTGTTCTTTCTAACGATCCCTATGCCACTCAAACAGCACCCGCTTTAAAAAAAGATCATCCATTCCGCTAATACTAAAGGATTTAGAAGAAAAACTCCCCGAGGGCTCAAGTAACTATCGATTTTCAATCCTGTATGGTTCTGTGATTCATAAGAATCCGGGGTGGGAGGTATAACATGTCGACAACATTGCCGGATGATTTTTCAAAATGGCTTGTGGCGTTGCGTCGCTGGTTTCACCGGTTCCCGGAACCGGCCTACAAGGAAGTGAAAACCGCAGCTAAAATTTGTGAGACTTTAGATACTCTCAAGGTTCCTTTTCAGACGGGTGTGGGGGGAACCGGGGTGGTGGCGAAACTGCGTGCAAAACGCACTGGACCTATGGTTGCATTCCGGGCGGATATGGATGCTCTGGCACTGGAAGAAAAAAATGATATCCCCTACAAATCCCGGAACCCGGGATTTATGCATGCCTGCGGACATGACGGGCACATGACCATTGCCCTGGGTGTCATTCGATGGTTGATTGAAAACCGATGGCCTCAGAACGGCTGCGGTGAAATTGTATTTATATTTCAGCCTGCTGAAGAAGGTGGCGCCGGTGCGAAAGCAATGCTGAATACCGGAATTTTGGATAACGAACCGATAAGCGCTGCTTTTGCCGGGCATATGTATCCTGAACTGCCGAGAGGACATATTCGACTGGCGCCGGAGATCAGCAATGCCGCTGCGGACCATATTATCATAAATTTAAAAGGCAAGGGCGGGCATGGTGCCCATCCGCACCATTGTAAAGACCCTATTGTCGCAGGCGCGTATCTTATTACACAACTGCAGTCGATTATCAGCCGAGAACTTCCCCCCCTTGAAAGCGCAGTGATTAGCATTGGACGTTTTCACGCTGGAACGGCATCAAACATCATCCCTGAGGAAGCAGTTTTGGAGGGAACCCTGCGAACTCTGAAACCGGACATTCGTATAGAGATAATAAAGCGCCTTGAAGATATGGTGGAAGGCGCGGCCCGATCATTCGGCATTTCAGCAACACTGAACATCACAGAGGGATATCCTGTTCTGGTCAATAATCCCGTACTGGTGGAACATGTTGTGACCTGCGCCAAAAAAGTCTTGGGTGCCGACAATGTTCATAGCGGACTTCCGAGAATGGGTGCCGAAGATTTTGCTTACTTTTGTCAAAAATGGGGTGGGGTAATGGTGGGGATTGGTTGCCACGATCCAAGCAAAGGTTTTCAGCATGGTCTCCATTCTCCTTATTTCGATATTGATGAAAGGGTCCTGGAAATAGGGGCCCGGCTTTTCGCAGATGTTCTTACGCGATATTTAGAAAAATCGTAAGACATCCAGGCTAATACTGATGGTTAAAAAATATTGGTGAGATAATCTTCTTTCCCAATGGCGGTGAAAGAAGACATGTCTGGGAGGTTAAGTGATTTTTTAGCGAAACGCATGAGTTGATTATAATCGAAGCGCAACCCCATCTTTTCATAATATTTTTCTAAAATTCTTTTGGGTCTGAAGTCTCTGAAGCTGCAAGGTATTGAAAGTGTCGGGAGGTTTTTCCGGGTGATCATTTTCAGGATATCGTCATTGTTGTATTTAACCAAAGGTCTAAAAATTTGATATCCCTCTTTCATTGTTAAAAATGGATAAAAACGCTGAGATGTTTCCTTGAATCGTTTATTTTTTTCAATACTCATCCTTTGGTCAGGGTTAGAAAAAGTGTCGGCTAGCAAATGCTCTACGGAATAGCTGACAATATCCCAAAGAGAGTAGCTGACGATGAGGACAAGGCTTTCCCAATCTTCTATCGAGCGGGCCAAAACAATGTTCATCAAATTTTTTCTCAATTCTTGACACGGGAGGCATGGATTCTCTGAATTCACAAGGCAGTCATCCTTCTCTCCTGTGTCATGCCATATGATCTTCACACCTCGTCTAAACCAATAGGATTCTATCCTTAACTTTTCTGCGTCAGTGTATCTGTGATTCGGAAATGTCGCTGAATGTGCCGTAAAATCGAACCCGAAATCTTCTTTTGCCATAGTGATAAGATCCAAAGCGACAGACGAGTCCTTGCCTCCTGAAAACAATATGATAATATTTTTATCACAAAAGCTTTCAAGAATGGGTTTGTGTTCCTTTTTCCAGTGACCATAGTTTAAATCTGAGCACATACTTGCCCTCCGAAGTCAGGGAGTTGATATTAAAATCATATCGGAATTGTAAGTTACGTTTTTTATGCCTTGGGGACTGACTGTAACGCCCAATCCAGGGCTGTTCAAAGGGCCTGCCTTGCCTTTTTCTCCAAAAGATACATTTTCAAATGTAACGTTTTCCTTGAGCAGGAATTTATCATAAGAACCGTCATAGTAAGCGGCATCCCGACACAGAAGACACAGCACCCTGCCTGCAGCGGAAAGAATGCCCGATTCGCCCAGTTGACATCCGACTTGAAATGGAATCCTATTTAACCTTAAATAATCGATTATCCTGGATGAATTTTTAAATCCGCCACACTTGGATAATCTTACGTTTATCATTTTATAATACCCCTCTTTGACAATCTTTTCCACATCGTTGAAGGAGCATGCCGATTCATCGGCCATTAGGATGACCCCTATCTTTTTCATAAGGTCGGCAAAATCAGCAATATCCGGGTCGTCCGGCATCATCGGCTGTTCAATGGCCTTGACATTGTATTTTTGGATCAAAGGGATATGCTTAAAGGCAAGCTTACTATCCCAGGCACAATTTATGTCCACCCTTAGATCAACATCTCCTCCAAATACAGCGTGAACGGTCTCGAGTATTGTTTTATTTTGTTCGAGATTTTTTCCAAGTTTCAGCCGGAGCGCATTTATTTTCATTTTCTTAATCAATCGACATATTTCCATTATCTTTTGATTATTGTCGAGGGGAATTGGGGCGCCATAATAAACGTTGCCGGTGATAAAACTTTTTGAGAAATAGTCTATGATGTATCGGTTTTGGCTTTTGCCTAAGGCATCTAACAGGGCTGTCTCAAGTGCGCAGATCGAAGCGTTGTGCTCCCGTCCACGGGTAATATCATCGATAAAATTCCATATCTGGGAAATATCATTCAATTTTCGGGGAAACGTATCACGTTTTATGAAATGGCGAATGCTTTTGACAGTGCTTTCGATCGACTCACCCGTTACGTAGGATCTGGGTGCGCCCTCTCCGTATCCGATGACTTCCTCCTGTTGGGCGATGATTTCGACAATGATATTATCAACGTAAGATCTTTTTCTAAGAGAATGAGAAAAATCGAATGAAAATGGGAGCTTTACCTGATGTATGATGACCTTGTCTATCCGCACTACCCTTTCCTTGAATCGAGCGAGTGTGAAGAATCATCGGAATTGTTGACGGGCATGGTCAGTGTAAAGACAGCCCCCTCATTAAGATCGCTTTTTACGTCTATGATTCCTCCATGATCCTGCATATTTTGATAAGCGATAAACAGGCCGAGACCGGTACCGTTATGCATGCTGCTTTTGTGTTTTGTGGTAAAATAGGGATCAAATACATGGTCAATCATCGATTGAGGGATCCCGGGGCCGTTATCTTTGATTTCAATACAAATGGTGGCCGGTTTCCCTTTTTCAATAGAGTGTGTTGTAACAAACTCGATTTTACCGCCTTCAGGGGTAAATTCCACTGCATTTGAAAGCAGGTTCAAAATAACCTCTTTCATTTTTTCACCGTCCATCCACACCTGTCCGATGTTGGGATCAAATCGACGGGAAACTTTGATCTTCTTGGCATTACTCTGGGGCGAAATAAGGAGAATCATTTTATCAATGAGATCGTGAAGGTTGTTTAATTCAAAGTTTGATTCTCTTTTCTTGACCAGATCCAGCAGTTCTGTAATGAGGTTGTTAATCCGGTTTGTCTCTTCCATGGCAATACTATGAAAGTTTTTCCGGAATTCTTCATCATGATATTTCTGGGGCATCATCTGGATAAAGGTTCCGATTGCGGTCATGGGATTCTTAATTTCATGGGCCAGCCTTGCGGCCAGGTTGCCCAAAAAGGAGAATTTTTCAGACCGGCTCAAAAGCGCTTGAGATTTTTTCAGCTCCGCCATCTGTTCTTGGAGTCTGCTGTAAAGTCTTGCGTTTTCTATGGCAATGGCGATCTGAGGTGTGAAAACTTCGAGTGTTTCTCGGGTTTCTTTGGGGACACCCTTTTCATCAACTGCATCCGTTGCGATGACGCCGATCACCTTGGAACGGGTAATGAGGGGGACCACATATGCCGAAGTGGGTCTGCTAAAATTTAACATTATGTTTTTTTTCCTCAAACTTGAGCTTTTTACCTCAGGCACATATTCCGGCCGGCCGGTGTTGGTTACCCTAACCAGAATGTTACTCAAGCGATCGAGCGGCACTTTGTAATTTTTTACCGCTGCTGGAATTTTGCCGTCAAAACCGGTGCCGTGGATATACTCAAGCACGCCCTCTTTTTCATTCACCAGCATGATAATGGCACGATGAATTTGGCAAACGTTTGACAGAATGTTCATGATAACAGTCAAAAGTTGCTCCAGGTCCAGCAACGAGAGGATCGCCTTGCCCGTCTCATGTAAGGCCAGAAGTTGTTTGATTTTATAATTCAAATCCAGATTAAGACGATTGACTTCTTCGTATTTTTCTTCAATGAGTTTCTTGTCTTCCTCCATTTCAGTTATGGTTTCCATAAGAACGGATTTAGATGTATAAAATCTTGAAAATATTTCATATAATCTATTTTGTAAAGGCCATCTTAAATGGTATTCACAATATGGTGCATGGTTAAAATAACAACATTCTTCTTTGAGATCGAGGGGCTTCCCTCCCCATATGAGCGGCAAGTAACTGTACGTTCCCTGGTTCATCAGGCATAAATCTTTTGATAAAACCATATTTTTATCCCAGTGTAATCGAATGACGGCTCCGTTTCGCTTAATGTCTAAAACTTCTACTTTTTTACTTCTATTCCATTTGTCATTTAGTTTTTGGGCATGTTTTAGGCCGGTTTTATATGACCAGAACCCCTTGGCGATGATTCTCTGAGCATAGCCCAGAGAGGTTTTTTCAACAGCATATCGGGCTATCTTGAAGGCTGCCATTTCATCATCAAGAATTGTTCTCGCCCGCTCATATAATTTGCAAGCAACGGCACAGGAGATCCAGTTGTTGGGATCTGTTAAAAAGCTCTCGGGGTCTGAAAGGGCATCGATTTCAGGGTCAAGGTTTACCAGAAGGCCGGAATAGTCACCGTTGTTGTGTTCCTTTACATATCCTAATATAACTTTGGAGTTTAAACAGCTTACTTCCTTTTCCATGACTAAAAAACCAAATCTCTCACGCTTCGCTGTTCTGACATCAAGTTTGCGTATTTGTCTGTTAATTTGGGTGTCAATGGCCTGAAAGCCGCAAGACTTTTACTTTGTATGCTAAAAATCTGTCTGTCTTCTCCCCTGAAACAGGTGTTAGGAATCAAATCATCTTTTAATGCATGGGCAGGGAGTCGAAAAAAAGGCATAATGTTTAAAAGAGTATCCTGTAATTCTGACGTAGGATTGGATAAGTTATAGATTTCTCTCATATAAAATAAAACCGTGTCAAAGTCAAAATTTTTAGACGGCTGTCGGACAATATTCTGTCCAAAAACACCGTCATCATCAAAAACAACATCCGGCAGGGAGAGAGCGAGGTCATAAATTTTTGTTTTTGGGTAAACTCTGCATTCCCCGATTTTAAAGATATGTCCTCCCGGCCCCTTGTGTTTAGATAAACTTTTAGCAAAGACAAGGCTTTCTTTAAGGTCTTCTTCCGTGTCACCCGGATACCCGGCAATCATGAAAACCACTAAAGGGATCTCATTTCTGGCGGCTTCTTTGAATATGGCCATGGTATTTGAGATATATTTTTCATAGTGCGATCTGTCTTTGACCTTATTCATCCGCCTTAACGTATGATAACTGGCCGACTCAAACCCAAGGGCCAAAACCCCACAAACATCCGATATATCAGGAATGATAGAAGGATTGAGAACATCACAACGGGTCTCAAAATTAACTTTTAAGTTTAATGATCGAAGCAAGGGGAAGATATCAAATGACTTAAAAAGAGCATCGCTGACCAGTAGTGTATGGGCGTTCGTCTGACCCAATAAATTTTTCAAATCGAAATGGATAATATCGTTGGGGACTTCTCTCCTGTAAGGCCGTATAGATTCTTCCATACAAAAATTACATTTATAGGGGCATCCCCTACTAAAAGCGTACGGCAGAATATCGTATCTGCCCGGATGCCTTAACAAGTCTGGATTTAGCGGCGCTTTTCTGCTGAGATCAAAAGGTTTTCCTTTTTGGGTTAAGTGGATCTTTCCGTCTGTTTTCCAGGCCAGATTTGGGATATTGTTGTTGATCGGATTTTGGTCTTTATTCAAAAGTGTAACGATTTTTAGAGCAGGCACTTCGCCTTCTCCCAGCACGATCAAATCCACAGCCGAAGTTCTGGAAAATATCTCTTCATAATACAAGGTCGGGAAGTATCCTCCCAAAAAGATGAAAATATTCGGATCGAAGCCCTTGATAAGATTGCATAAATTGATAACTTCTTCCGCCTGGGAAATTGCCGTGCATGAAATACCGATCCCTTTTGGTTTTATTTTGGAAAGGTCTTTAAGGAATTCGTTTTCTATCTGTTCTTTTCCTTTTTTGCCAAGGGGCAAACCGTAGTCCATCGGTATGGAGATCACCTTTATTTCTACGTCTGGCAGGTTAAATTTAACATAGCTGGCAACCTCCATGACGGGCAATGGATAAGCAGGAACATACATTCCCGTATTTTTTGAAATAGGCTCGACAAATAAAATCATTATACATTTTCCTAAAAGGCGAAAGGAACGTTTACATCTTTGCGTTAACCAAAGTTAAGCAGTGGAAGGTTCCAGCACAGGAATCGATGCCGGTGCTTTAACATCAGCACTATAGGGAGCGAACAAATCCAATGCCTGGTATTTCTTCCACAGATACCATCCTTCAGGATATTTGTATATGTAATGTTCCATAAATTTCAACACTACCGCTCCAATAGACATATCCCGGGACCGCTGAAAACGTTTTGCCATTTCTTCCCATGAAGTTACAATAAATTTATATCGGTGCTGTTGATTTCTGTGCATCACACCAAAAACAATGGCGGCAGCACATCTTTTAGATAAAAGGTTGATGGTTTTGTCCAGATGAATCTGTTGGCCCAAAAAATGTATTTTTTTATGAGGACAGGGCCTCCATTCATCTATTTCATCACACTGGGTAATTACAATTCGATTTTCTCTAAGGTCAGCAAAAATGGCCTTTGCGATATTGGGGGTGTGATCCCCATCAATTACTTTTACTGAAAAATTGTCTGCTTGATGAAAGCATAATTTCCGCAAACTATCTGATGAGAACCTTGCAATAATTGTTACCGGATAGTTTTTTGCACCCAGGAAAGCCGGGATAAACTCGAGCCCCCCATAATGACCCGTAATTAAAAGAACGCCGTTTCCTTTGGCAAGCGCTTTTTCCAGGTCTGTCATACTTTCGCCCTCCACGTGTATTTTAAAAAAGGTTTTCAACGCTTCAGGGGCGCCAAAGGCATTAACAAATTTTTCGTAGTAATGAAATACGATTCCCCGAAACACATTTTTGGTTAATGATTTGATTTCAACCTGGTGTTTATAATCGCTAAAAACCGTGTTAACAGCCTTTTTGATTTGCCATTTTTCTTTTTTGTTAAAAAAGAAATAGAGTTTTCCGAGAATGCTGATGTAATAAAAAGTTATCCTTAATCCAAGAATCTTGCACATGATAATGTTGCATCGCCACTGCAGAAAAGAACTTAAGTTTAGACTCATGGTACACCTCCTCAAGATTTTAAGAATATCTCTTGTAATAATAGACCTTGACTTAAAAGAGAATAGATAACATCCAGACGGAAGTATTGAAAGTGAGGTGGAAGCAACAGATTGCCTTAGAACTACAGTCATTGGTTACGAAATATCGGTGGTGAATTTTTGATGTCTATCAATCTATTTGTTTAGATTTCTTTCTCTCAAAAAGCGTGCCAAAGTGTTCATCTGAAATCAACATTTGAAATAAAAACGGTTTTTCTTTATAATGTGTTATCCATATTGCCGTAACTCTTTGTTGTATGGGTATTTTCAATTTCAATGACCGACCGGCGGAAGGTTTTGTTAAGTTCAAACGATTTGGTAAACTTTGTTTATTTTGACGGCTAAGGATCAGTTATGCACAGAAAAATGTGCATTCATGCACATTTTTCTGTGCATAACTGATATTCAAACCGCTTAATTGACGCATCTGAAATTTTATGTTGATATAATTTTTCACATTTTTTTGTTCAAATTACATCTGTGGAACATGTAACTGTTCTAATTGAACTGAGCGGTGGAGGAGTCTTCATTAATTGTAGAATGTTGTTTGTCGTTTACGATCTGGCATAGAGTTTGCTTAATAAATTCAGGTAGGTTTAATATCGGACGACTTTTACCGACGATTTATTTTATTGGATCGGATTCGAAAAAATCTATTTTACTCTCTTTTTAGAATATCGGGATGATTGGGTATGAAAAAAAAGGATACAATTCTAGTTGTTGACGATGAAAATGGCGTACGCCAGTCGTTTAACATGGTCTTAAAAGATGATTACCATGTGCTTCTCGCCGGAACAGGTCAGGAAGCGATGGATATTTTTAAGAAAAACTCGGTAGATTTGATTCTCCTCGACATCCTTTTACCGGACATAAACGGCCTTGAACTCCTTGAAAAATTCGTCGAGACGGACCCGAATACGGAAATTATCATGGTGACCGCTGTCAATGAGATTCAATCGGCAGTGCAGGCGATTAAGTTGGGGGCTTACGAATACGTCATTAAACCGTTTGTCGTGGATGATGTTTTAACTGTAATTCTGCGAGCCTTAGAAAAGCGAAGTCTTGTGAAAGAAGTGACGTATCTTAGAAACGAACTGGAACGGTATCATCCATTTGAAAAAATGGTGGGTAAAAATAAAAAAATGAGAGAAATCTTTGAGTTGATTTCGACGATTGCTCAGAGTGACGGTACCGTACTAATACAAGGAGAAAGCGGAACAGGAAAGGAACTTGTTGCCAGGGCCATACACAATCGTAGCTATAGAAAGAATCAGCCGTTTGTGGTTGTAAATTGTGCAGCCATACCGGCGACATTGATGGAGAGCAAAATTTTCGGACACAACAAAGGCGCTTTTACCGGGGCAAGCAGTACCCGTATCGGAAAGCTGGAACTTGCCGATACCGGCACCGTTTTTTTTGATGACATCGATCTTCTTGATGTCAACATGCAGGCAAAACTTTTGAGGATTATCCAGGAAAAGGAATTTGAAAGACTCGGTAGTTCGAAGGTTGTCAAAATCGATGTCAGGTTTGTCGCGGCTTCTAATAAAGACATTAAAAATTTGATTTTAAACGGTGAATTTCGTGAAGACCTCTATTATCGGCTAAATGTTTTTCCAATCGGGCTTCCGCCCTTAAGAGAGAGAAGGGATGATATTCCCTTGCTCCTGAAACATTATTTGGAATTGAACTCCACTGAGGCCGGGAAACCACCCAAAACGTTTGCTGAAAAAGCGATTAAAACGTTAATCGAATACGATTGGCCTGGAAATGTTCGAGAGCTTAAGAATTTGGTGGAAAGATTGTTTACCATTATTAAAGGCCCGATCATCCATCTCGAAAATAACGCGGCCTATAATATCGGTAAAAAGAAAATTAAGGACATGCCCCTTAAAAAGGCCGTAAGCATATTTGAGAAAAAATATATTTCTGATGTCCTGGAAAGCGTAGATGGAAATAGAACAAAAGCGGCTAAAAATCTCGGCATTCATCGGAATACCCTGTTGACGAAAACAAACGAATTTGGTCTTTAATGGCGTTTTTTGATGATAAACAGGACCGATGACCTGTTAAGAAACCGATACTCCAATCACTGATGCACAAAAAAAGTTGCACTTTTGGATTTGATGGCTGAAAAACTGATGAAAAATCAATCCCCCTAATTTTTAAAAACCTCGTAGAACATCTGTTTCCCATTTTTTCAACAACACCAGAGGGTGAAGGCGCGAGTCTGGATCCTGTCGTAAATAAAAACATCATAAAAAAAAATGGTGTAAAACACAAAAAGTCACATAAAAATATGGGCGCAAAACTTGTGTTTTTACATTTGACATCTTTTTTTCATTTATCCTTGACATGAATATATAAAATGTCTATAGGACTTCTCTTAAATGTAATGATTCTAATTGTTATTTCCATTTAGAACCGTCGATTAATAAATTTTGGATCTTTTTTAATTTCCATTGCGGATCGGCGATAAAATTTGGAGTTCGGAGCAGTCCTGAATATGAGACTGAATACATTACTGGCACAGAGAAAAACCGCCATTGTAAAAAAGTGGTTTGCCGCAACGGTTGAGACGTATCCATCCGATACGGCAAAATTCCTTAAAAGCCAGAAAGATCCTTTTGCCAACCCTGTGGGTCGGACCATCTATCAAGGATTGGCGGGATTGTTTGACGAACTCCTTAAGGAAACGGATCATGATATCATGCGATCCTTCCTTGACCCGATCGTCAGAATCAGAGCGGTTCAGAACTTTTCCCCCTCCCAAGCCACAAGTTTTATCTTTTTATTAAAAAATGTTATCAGAAATAATCTGCAAAAAGAGGAATTCCAAGCGCAGCTTTTTAGTGAGCTGTTGTTGTTTGAGTCTAAGATTGATGAACTCGGTCTGATTGCGTTTAACCTTTACATGAATTGCCGGGAAAAGATATATGAACTCAAAGCCAACGAGATGAAAAACAGGACTTTCAGGGCTTTTGAGCGGGCGGGTTTGGTGCGTGAGACGCCGGCGGATAAGCCGGATTTAGATAATATTAATATATGTAAGGAGGCTTCAAACGATAAATAGATTGGATTTTTTGCAAAATCATGCTCGAGCTTTTTTTATCAAAACAGCTCGAAATAATTTTTGGATAAATTCTATCTCGTCGTCATGGAGCCATCAAGTGAGGTAATGATATAATGAATATTAGTTACATGTATTCCCTCATAGCGGTTGTCGTTCTATTTCTGCTGGCTTATGTAGGTGTTAAACTTCCGGGGGGTGAGGTATTTTTCGGCGTTATCATACCTTATCTGGCGATAATTATTTTTGTTTTGGGATTTGTTAACCGCGTTGTAGACTGGGCGCGTTCACCGGTGCCTTTCCGAATTCCCACCACATGCGGTCAACAAAAAACACTTCCCTGGATTAAACCGGCCAGTATCGACAACCCCTCCACCACCGGCGGCGTTATCGTACGAATGATACTGGAGGTTGTTTTTTTACGGTCGTTATTCAGAAACACAAAATGCGAGTTAAAAGAGGGGACAAAAATTTCCTATGAGTGGGAAAAGTGGTTGTGGCTCTTTTCACTGATTTTTCACTGGTCATTTTTTACCGTGGTGTTCAGACATCTGCGATTCTTCACTGAACCGGTGCCGGCTTGTTTGCAGTTGCTGGAAAAACTGGACGGATTTCTTCAGATCGGTCTCCCGGGACTCATGTTGTCCGGCGTGGCACTGCTGGCGGGTGTAACCTTTTTATTTTTAAGAAGAATATGGATTCCACAGGTAAAATACATATCCCTGGGTTCAGACTTTTTTCCGCTTTTTCTTATCTTTGGCATCGCGTTTACCGGTATTCTGATGCGGTATTTTACCAAAGTGGACATTGTGGGCATCAAAGCGTTCACCATGGGACTCATAACCTTCAAACCCCACATTACCGAAGGGGTTGGCAGTATTTTTTATGTTCATCTCTTTTTTGTCAGTGTATTATTGGCGTATTTCCCGTTCAGTAAACTCATGCATTTGGGGGGTATATTTATGAGCCCCACAAGAAATCTGGCCAACACCAGCCGGGTCAAAAGACATGTCAATCCGTGGAATTATCCGGTTAAGATTCATACCTATGATGCTTATGAAGATGATTTCAGGGAAAAAATGATAGAGGCAGGACTTCCTGTGGAAAAAATGATGGCGCCGGAAACGCCGGAAGAACCCGAGGAAAAGGAGTAAATAATGTCAGATGTTCCAAAACCTGATGAATTGTTTTCAAGTATAAAATATGGACCTCCCCGCACGGGATGGATGGACAACCCGGTTGATATCAAGAAGGGGATCTATTCTTATGCTGGAAACCCCAAAAGTCTCGAGACCGTCGGTCTCCCGTTTGCACGGCAGTGGAATCCCATAGATGAAGACTGGAACCTTCCCGAAAACTGGAAAGAGATTATTTCCAAAGGTTTCAGGGAACGGCTCGATCGGTTTCGCTCCATAAAAGTCTTCATGGATATTTGTGTCCGTTGTGGGGCTTGTGCCGACAAATGCCATTTTTTTATTGGTTCCGGCGATCCCAAAAACATGCCGGTTTTACGGGCGGAACTTCTTCGTTCGGTATACAGAAACGATTTTACAACCGCCGGCAAAATTCTCGGATCCTTGGGAAAGAACTTTAAAAAAATTATCGGCGCCAGGGAACTGGATCTGCAAGTCTTGAAAGAATGGTGGTACTATCTATTTCAGTGCTCAGAGTGCCGGCGCTGTTCGGTTTTCTGTCCCTACGGCATCGATACGGCCGAGATTACCATCATGGGCCGGGAGCTGTTGAATCTAATCGGCCTAAATATAGACTGGATCATCACACCTGTGGCCAATTGTTACAGAACAGGTAATCATCTCGGAATCCAGCCCCATGCCTATAAGGATATGATGGACTTTTTTGCCGATGATATTGAAGAGATCACCGGTGTAAAGGTGGAACCCAGTTTTAATAGAAAGGGCGCGGAAATCCTCTTTGTCACGCCTTCCGGTGATGTTTTTGCCGACCCCGGCACATATACCTGTGTGGGGTACATGATGCTGTTTCATTATTTACAGGAAAAATATGGGTTTGATATTACATGGAGCACCTATGCTTCCGAGGGTGGAAATTTTGGTTTTTTTACCTCTCATGAGATGATGAAACGGCTGAATGCAAAGATGTACGCTGAGGCAAAGAGATTGGGCGTAAAATGGATCATCGGGGGAGAGTGTGGCCATATGTGGCGGGTCATTCACCAGTATATGGACACGATGAACGGCCCGGCTGATTTTTTGGAAGAGCCGGTTTCTCCCATCACCGGAACCAAGTTTGAAAATGCCAAATCGACCAAGATGGTTCACATTACCGAGTTTACCGCCGATCTTATCAAACACAATAAACTCGAACTGGATCCCAGCCGCAATGATCATTTGAAGGTGACCTATCACGACTCCTGCAACACTTCCCGAGGCATGGGGCTGCTGGAAGAGCCCCGGTACGTTATTAAAAACGTATGCAATAATTTCTATGAGATGCCTGCAAACACCATCCGGGAACAAACCTTCTGCTGTGGCAGCGGGTCCGGCCTCAATGCCGGCGAAAACATGGAATTGAGGATGCAGGGCGGGTTGCCCAGGGCCAATGCGGTCAAATATGTTCATGAAAAACACGGGGTGAATATGCTGTCATGTGTTTGTGCCATTGACCGGGCGGCGCTGTCTGCATCCATGGAATACTGGGTACCTGAAGTGGAGGTGACCGGCGTTCACGAGATGGTGGGCAATGCACTGATTCTGCCCGGTGAACATAAAAGAACGACAGACCTGCGCAGTGAACCGCTGCCGGGAATGGAGGATGACGATGCCGAATAACAAGAAGATGTATGATAAGGGAAAAGTCGTTGCAGGTCTATGCATCTTTGTGGTGTTGATAACGTTTCCTTTCTGGTTCAACCTTGGAAAGGCCGCTCCGGTGCCCGAACCCAAACTCAGCGATAAAGCCAAAGCCGCCAAAGAATGTGTTATGCCCAAGGCATACATGAAGGCGGAGCATATGCAGATCTTAAACGAGTGGCGGGATACGGTTGTACGGGACGCCAAAAGGATCTACACGAATCCCAGCGGGAAGAAATTTAATATGAGTCTTTCCAATACCTGTTTGGACTGTCACGTAGAAAAGGCTGAATTTTGTGACAAGTGCCACAATTATGCTTCGGTAACCCCTTACTGCTGGGATTGCCACATCGATCCGAAGGAGGCAAAGTGATGAAAAGCAGTAGAAGACGCTTTTTAAAAATAGCTGGAATTTCAGCGCTGGGTTTAGGGGCCAAACCGGTCCTCGATGTAATGGCTTCCTCAAGTGAAACGGCGGCACCGAAAACCACAAGGGGTGAAAATGCCCTTAGAGCCAAACGATGGGGAATGGTCATCGACACCCGGAAATTGCAATCAGAAGAAGATCTTGAGCCGATGATTGAGATCTGCGATAAAATCCATAATGTTCCCAAGTTTGAAAATAAGAATCATGAGATCAAGTGGCTCTGGGAAGAAGAGTTTAAACATGTGTTTCCCATGCAGGAACCGGACTTTTTAAATGACAGACTCAAGCACATGTCTTTTTTGACACTTTGCAATCATTGTGAAAAGGCGCCATGTGTCAGGGTGTGCCCCACAAAGGCAACCTTTAAGCGCGAAGACGGCATTGTACTGATGGATTTTCACCGATGCATCGGCTGTAGATTTTGCATGGCGGCGTGTCCTTACGGGTCGAGAAGTTTCAACTTTAGAGATCCACGCCCCTTTATCAAGGAGACCAATCCCGATTTCCCAACACGGACAAAAGGGGTTGTTGAAAAATGCAACTTCTGTGCGGAAAGACTGGCAGTTGGGGAAATTCCTGCTTGTGTGGAAGTGTCAAACGGTGCGCTGACTTTCGGAGACCTGGATGATCCTGAATCAGAAGTTACTAGGGTTTTGAGAAACAACTACACAATTCGTCGTAAACCGGCCCTGGGTACGGGCCCATCAGTTTTCTATATTGTATGAGGTGGTTATGCTTGAAAAGGCGTTGACAGGAACAAAAAAATACTATGGATGGATGGCGGCACTTTTGGCTGTTATCGGTGTTGGTTTTGCCTGCTACCTGTGGCAGTTTCAATTCGGTCTGGGAATTACAGGCATGAGCCGGGATGTATCGTGGGGATTCTACATCGCCCAGTTTACCTTTCTGGTCGGTGTTGCTGCATCTGCGGTAATGGTGGTTTTACCCTACTACCTGCATAACTATAAAGCATTTGGCAGGATTACCATTTTGGGAGAATTTCTGGCGGTGGCTTCTGTTACCATGTGCATTCTGTTTATATTTGTGGACCTTGGCCAGCCGACACGGGTTGTTAATGTTCTTTTGCACCCCACGCCCAACTCGGTACTTTTTTGGGATATGATTGTGTTAAACGGTTATCTTTTGCTGAACATCATTGTCGGATGGAAAGTGCTTGAAGCGGAAAGAAACGATGTTGCCCCGGCAGGCTGGCTAAAACCGTTGATATACCTTTCCATCCCGTGGGCAGTTAGTATCCATACGGTAACAGCCTATCTTTATTGCGGCCTTCCCGGACGAGGGTTCTGGTTGACGGCCATATTGGCGCCTCGCTTTCTTTCTTCGGCGTTTGCTGCAGGCCCGGCATTTTTAATTCTGCTGTGCATGATTGTCAGAAAGCTTACTAAATTTGATCCCGGCAAGGAACAGATTCAGTCGCTGGCCAAGGTCGTGGCATATGCCATCACGGTTAATGTATTCTTCTTTCTCTGCGAGGTGTTTGTTGTATTTTACAGCAACATACCCGAACATATGGACCATTTAAAATACCTGTTTGTGGGACTGCACGGACATGGTGTTCTGGTGCCCTGGATGTGGGCATCTATGATACTGATGGTGGTATCGATTATTCTGCTGGTGAATCCGGTCACCCGCAAAAACGAGACCGTTCTGATTGTTGCCTGTATCACCGTTTTTGTCGGCACGTGGATTGACAAGGGGCTTGGAATGATTTCAGGTGGGTTTGTACCGAATCCGTTGCATCATGTGAATGAATATGTCCCGACATTACCCGAAATCCTTATCGCTCTCGGAGTGTGGGCCATCGGATTTCTGGTATTAACCGCCCTGTTTAAGATCGCAGTGACGGTAAAGGAAGAGGTTGCGGGATTGGCGTAAAATATTACGGACACAGTTTTTAATAAAGGGGTCATCTGTAAAGATGGCCCCTTTTTTTATGTGTAATTTGTCTTGTGAGGGGAACATCGTTGAGACATTACCCTGTCACCCGGGCCGTACGCTTATTACGGACTGAAAAAATCGATTTTATCCCGCATCTTTATCCGTATGAGGAACATGGCGGTACGCGCCAAGCGGCTTCAGTCCTAAAGGTACCTGAGCATGAAGTGATTAAAACACTGGTGATGGAAGTCGATATACGACGGCAACTGCTGGTTCTGATGCACGGTGATCGGGAAGTATCAACCAAACGACTGGCCCGTGAACTCGGTGTAAAACGTGTCAGTCCCTGCGATTCAATGTCAGCTGAAAAATATACCGGATATATGGTAGGAGGAATCAGCCCCTTTGGAACACGAAAATCGTTTCCGGTGTGTGTGGAATCATCGATTATGATGCTTGACAGAATATTCGTCAACGGCGGCAAGCAAGGATTTATGGTTGAAATCGATCCCCACGATCTTCAAAAAATGCTCTTGCTCAAAGAAGTTAACGTTGCCCTTTGACATTCAGGTTACTTATGTTCATGCACATATGCCCCATGGGGATGTGCATGAACATGCTGATGTGCGTGAACCTCCTGATCAAAAAGGATCTTTCCATTTTCCATGGCATAGATATGATCGGTTATTTCAGAAAGAAAATCGATTTCATGGGATATGATAACATACGACAGATCGAGGCCGGACAGGACGTTTTTGAGCGTTGTTTTTGTTTTTTCATCAAGACCGCTGGTGGGTTCATCAAGAAGGAGCACTTCCGGTTCCATGGCTAACACCGTGGCCAGTGAAACCAGCTTCTTTTCTCCTCCGGAAAGCTTATAGGTGATCCTGTCCTCGAAACCCGAAAGGCCTAAAAAATTTAACGTATTAAGGGAAATCTCCATGGCTTCATCCCGGGACTTGCCCAGATTCAGCGGGCCGAAGGCGACATCTTCTAAAACCGTGGGTGAAAATAACTGGTCGTCGGCATCCTGGAAAAGAAGACCTATTTTTTTTCGAACGTCTATAAAGTCTTTTTCCGTTTTACAAGGAGTATTGTAAATTTCAATTGAGCCGGAGGTCGGCTTTAAAAGGCCCATGATGATTTGGAACAGGGTGGTTTTTCCACTGCCGTTTGGTCCCATCAGGCCGATCCGATCCCCTTTGAAGAGTTGTAGATCGAGGTCGGCGAGAACCTTGGGACCGCCTGTATAGTTGAAACCGATATCTTCAAGGTTAAGAATTAAATGATTTGGGTCCACTCCATGACTCCCATAATAAGGATCATCGCCGTCATAAAAATAATGGAAACGATGTCATTTGTTTTAAAAGAGAATTTTTTCAAACTGTAAAGATCTCCCTTGAAGCCCCGGCACAACATAGCGTTGTGGACCCTGTGAGCCCTGTCAAAACTTCGAACCAGAAGCATCCCCACCATATAGGCAAATGTTTTGTAGGTGTGAAGATTAGTTTTGGGGATAAACCCTCGAATTTTTATTGAGTTTTTTAAACGAAGATACTCTCTGTATATGGCATGAATATAGCGGTAAGTAAAGAAAAACAGGTGTACAATATTTTTGGGAATTTTGAGTTGGTGCATAGCGTGGCCCATGAAAAAGATGGGCGTTGACGCAGCCAGAGCAATCAACATCAGCATCATGGCGTTGGATTTAATGCTGATCCGTGTCGCATAGAACACGCCTTCTCGGGTGACGGCCAAAGACCCCACAAAAAAAAGCGGCTCTCCTCCAAATGTAAAGGGGAGAAAAAGCCAGAGGAAAAGAATCAGCATATTAACGGGTATCAGTCTTTTGATAAGTTCTCTTGCCGGCACTTTGGCTGTCAGTACAATCAACAAACCCAGCGTCAAAGACACCAAAAGAACCGGAAACCGTTTGGCTGCTGCCACAACAATAGAAAATAGAAACACGACGATGAGCTTGCCGCGAGGATCAAGCCCATGGAGAAACGAATTATTGTTTGCAAGTTCTTCAAACATTAGCGGTTTCTTTTTCGGTTTGCAAAATAAAGGGCAATACCCACCAGACCCAGAATATAGCCGATTCCCCCCATAATTTCTGTAAAACCGGG
>Ga0209928_1000011_pt1 | contig 36000 bp, 34 predicted proteins | sample SalPonF2_B_D2_MG_FD_185727 | JGI IMG/M metagenome (GOLD analysis project Ga0209928, IMG submission 185727) | Salt pond soil microbial communities from South San Francisco under conditions of wetland restoration - Salt Pond MetaG SF2_B_D2_MG... ...
ACCGGCCCCCAGACGATCTTTCAATGGCCGAATCCACGGCTTGACCAAATCGATGGGGAAAGAATCATGACCGGCTGCAACCGGGGTGTGGGTGGTAAAGACCGTGCAGCGGGGTACAATTTGTAACGCCGTCTTCAAATCGATGGGGTAACGCTCCATGAACAGTGCAAGGCGTTCCATAGCAGAGAAGGCCGAATGTCCTTCATTCATATGACAAACGGAAGGGAAGAGGTTCATGGCCGCCAACGCTCGCATACCCCCGATGCCAAGCAGCATTTCCTGGGCCAGCCGGATTTTGGGCTCAGCCACATAAAGGCGGGCCGTAATTTCCCGAGCTTCCGGAGTATTTTCAGGTAGGTTCGTATCGAGCAAAAACAGCGGCGTGCGGCCCAACCAAACTCTCCAGACAAACGCGTGAATCTCACCTTCGGGCCCGGCAATTGAAACTGTGATTTCATTGCCCTTAGGATCCCGGGCGCGCTCCAGCGGAAGATAATAAAATTCTATTCCCGGATATTCTTCCTGTTGCAATCCTTCTTGATCAAGATATTGAAGCAAATAGCCTTTGCGATACAACAACCCGACTCCGACAAGAGGCAGCGCCATGTTAGAAGCAGCCTTCAAATAGTCTCCGGCAAGGACACCCAGTCCACCGGCAAAAATGGGAATATTTTCATTGACACCGAATTCCATTGAAAAATAGGCTACCGGCCCCATTTCCTCGCAAAGAGAGTTATAGGGTTCCACATCATCGGCAACCCGTTTTTCATAACGATCCTTGACCCGTTGCAAATGCGCCAAAAAACTGTCATCTTCGGCAAGTTCATCCAAACGCGCCTGACTGACATGGGACAAAAGATAAATCGGATTTCCTCTGGATTCTATCCAAAGTTGCGTTTCAACACGCCGAAACAGCGTTATTGCATCCTGTTTCCAGCACCACCAGAGATTTCGAGACAGCACTTCCAAAAAGGCCAGCGATTTGGGTATAGAAGGATAGATCTGGTATGTGAGAATGCGTTTCACGGATGTTTTCCAGTATTGCGGCAATCGCTGAATGGTAAAAGTTCAGCGGTTGCCGTAAATTTTTAGAAAATTGGAAAATTAGGACTCATAAAAAATCGGATCTCCGAGATCTTCGAATGAAAAGTTGTAGAACACATGATGTCCGTCGTAGTCGAGAACCCGCAAGTCATCCGTCTGGCGCAGGTCACCCAGGATCACCTTATATTTCATTCCGTATTTTTCCTTTACCTTTTCTTCAGAAACTTCATAAGCGATGAATTTCTTAATCCCTTTTGCCAATAGCTTTTCAATCAGCCTTGGATTATCAAGAGCCTCATACGCGGTCAAAATCAGAATGGGGCCTGTACCCGTGAAAAAAATGCCTGCTTTCATGATAAACCTCCTTTCTTTTGTTTTTTAATCATATACACACATAAATCCGGCACTTTGGAAATTGCGATTACGTAAGACTTTTTTCGACATTGCCCGGTCTCTCATATTCGTAAACAAACCAGTATATTGCGCCGACAAAAAAACTGCCGCCCACAATGTTTCCCAACGTCACCGGAACGAGATTTATAACGAAAAATTGCGCCCAAGTGACGTCGGCACCATAAAAAATTCCAACCGGGATAAAGAACATGTTGGCAACAGAATGCTCAAACCCTAAAGTGACAAACGCCATAATAGGAAACCAGATGCCTAAAATTTTTCCCGCAGCATCTTCTGACGCCACGGCCAGCCAGATGGCCAGGCACACCAACCAGTTGCAACCGATACCTTTTAGGAACAACACCCAAAAGTTTTGAGTGACCTTAACCTTAGCAATACCTATTGTAAAACTCAGCCAGGGATCGCTACCCAGCAAATTTGTCTCGTACGCGAGAAAAAAAGCCACGAAAAGAGAACCGATGAGGTTCCCTGTATAAGAAAGAAACATGTTTTTGACCCATGCAAAACACTTGATTCTACCGGAAAGCACCCCCGGTACGCTAATGGCCGTATTGCCGGTAAAGAGCTCCGACCCGGCAATGACAACCAGCATCAGGCCCACGGGGAACGTTCCGCCAAACACAAGCTTCTGGAAACCGGGATTGGTCATTTTAATACCTGGTAGACCGCCTCCTACCATAATGGCCAATAATCCGCCAAAGGCGATAAAGGCGCCTGCCAGAAATCCCATGACCAAGGTTTTTTCGATTCTCATTTTCGCCTTGTTCATTCCTGCCGTATTGATGACCTTAATGATGTCCTCGGGCAATTTTGTTACCATTTGACGCTTCTTTCGATGATTTTGAAAAGAGCTAATTTTTCATCCTGAAAAATAATAGGCGTTTGTTCTTATTTATATGATGGAATCGATTTTCCATAGAACATCATGTGATCTACGATTAAAGACACCCAATGTTCTTCACCGGGTTTTATTTCTTCATGCACCGCTTCAATCAATTCATACAGCGTGGTTTTTAAGACGGTTGTTCCTGAAAATTCCGATCCCGATATAAAAAAGCTTTGTGCCATTTGTTGCATATTCTTCTCCCTTCCCCAGAATCTCCAAGTCAATATTCCTATAAACAATAACGCAAAAGATATGCCAAGAAATGTCCTTAAAGGTAACAAGAAATAACACTTTGATAAGTCGCAATATTTTATATTATTTTATATAGTTTTCACTGGGGATGGGAAGGAATCGGTGTCGGACTTCTTTACAGGGTGTAAAAGAAACCAGGTTTGAATGGAAGTGACGATCCGTGATTCAAAATGAAGCTATCTCAAAATAATCTTTTGGCCCAACCTCGGCGTTGGTGCCTCGTTTTAAATCCTCGACATACTTGAGTATGTCTGCGGGTTAAAACTCGGCCCCGCCTTTTTATCCCGCTGGGTTTTAACGGGGGATCTTGAACCAAAATCTTTATTTTGAGATGGCTTCATAAAGGGTTTATGGAAACGACGTCTTTCACGGCATCAAGAGATACCTTGGCAGTTTCTTCCTCAGAGCAATTATAATTCGACATGATTTGATTTATGGCTTTTTTTTGGAATCGATATCTTCATAAGCCTCATTCGTCACCTCGAGAACGAATGAGGAGCAGAGGACGATCGATACGTTGCAGCACACCGGCTGCAATACTTCCATAAAATGTTCTGGACAAACCGGTGCGGCCGTGACTGGCCATCGCCACAAGATCTGCATTTTCGCGTTCGGCAGCATCGACAATCGCCTTCACCGCCGAACCATGGCTGATAAGCGTCCGGACCTCGATACCCTTTTGGGAAAACTTTTTTTCAAGAGAATCAAGATACGCCGCTGTTTTCTCTTTCAGATAATCGTTTTTTTCCATAAACTCCGACATGCCGATTATCTCATTATATTCCAACATTAACACCGGTTCAATAGCGACAAAGAAAATCACTTTGCCTTTGAAACTTCGTGCAAGGGTCTCCACGTGGGGCAATATGGATTCAGCCCGTTTCGAGCCGTCCAGGGGAACCAATATGTTCTTATACATATCTCTCTCCGTATTTACAGAATTAATAATTCCATTTTTCGACCTCATTATCACTCCGTGACCGGATAATTAACAAAAGTGGTTTTTAGATGGCATTGTTTTACTTAAACGCAAAAGCTATGCCATGGATGCGTTTGCGACGTCGGGTTAATTAACTCTTTATTATGTTAAACTATTTTTTGAGCTTGGTGGAGTTTCCTTCTTCATCGGAAGACAAAATAAGTGTAAATGTTTTTTACAAGATGTAAAAGGAATTTGTAGCGAAATTTAATACGGATAAAGTTTTACTCGTATGGTTCGAAAACACGAGACAACCATTCATAAACCGGTGCCAGGTATGCTTCAATGGGTTCTTGTTGAAGACCCATAAGAATAAATCCCTTTCGTTGATCAGGGACAATGGCAATGTGCCTGATCGGTCCGGGGTTCGGCAGGGACTCGATAAGTTCTTTGAAGCGGTCAATCATTCGGTCTTGTTCGTAATAAAGGAGGAAGACCAAATCGCCCCACTGGAATTCCATCTCATGAAGCCGTGAAATATTGGTGATTTCAGGTCCTTGGAATCCGGTATACCCCTTTTCGATGATGTGACCTTCGCCTGGCGGAGGATACCTCATGTAAACAGAAATAAAGAGCCGGTCATTTCTCATAAGGAACTTTGAGATGGGCATATACAGGGGCGCCTGCCGCGGAAGCAGGGTTAGCGTGACATCGATTCGAGAGACCAAACCTCGCTCTTTGAAAGAAAAAGTGCCATGATGTCCGACAACGCCTCCGATATTGGTGAAGGTCTGGTCGTCCGGTTTAAAGACCTTCATAAGTTCGTTAAAGATAGCGGTGCAAATCTCTCTGTTTTTTCGTTTGCCGGAGTGAAAAGAAAAAACGATAAAAGCGCCGATGGCCACGATGACGATCAATACAGAAACCGTTGCGGTATCTCCAAAAGTCCCCATTGACTTTCCTTTTTCGGAAGTTTACCCTATCGTTGCAAAAGTCGGAGGGCTTCAGAGCCAAGGCGCCAAGAATGAAGCCGTAGTAAATCTACTGCGAATCCTTGGCGACGCCGGATCTGGAGTCCTCCGGCTTTTCCGCAGGGTAAACAACATGGCATCAAATAGGCCCTATCCTTTGAATTCATCGTGGGTTGGAAATCATAAAGGGAAGCATTTCTGTGATTTTTGTTTGAAACTCGAATAGTTAATCTCCCTTTTGCCATGTTGCTTATGCAAGGGTTTATTCTTTTACGATCGAGGGCAGCCAGTGATAGATCGGAGCGAAATAGCGTGCGACCTGATCGGGTTTTGGAATCATGAAGATGAAGCCTTTTTTCTGTTCGGGAACAAGAGCGATGTGCCTGATGATGCCCGGGGCAGGATGTTTTTTAATAAAGGATCGCATCTTCTCGAGCATCTCCCGGCTGCTGTAGTAAAGGTGAAAATCGAGATCTTCCCATTTGACGGTTTCATGATGCAAATGATGAGCATTCTCGATCTTCGACCCCATGAATTTGCTGTATTTGCTTTCAATCAAATGCGCCTCTTCTGAAAACGGTTTCTTCAGGTAGAGGGTGATGAAAAGGCGATCATATTTTCGTATCAATTTTGAAATGGGCAAATAAAGCCAGGATTGTCTGGGCAACAGCGTTATGGTTGCGTCTACACGGGAAAAAGGTGCCCCCTTTTTCTTAACGAACAAATTCGCGTGAAACCCGACGGCACCGCCGATGTTCGTAAACGTTTGATCATTCGGCTTGACGACGTCTGCAAGATCGCTGAAAGCGGATTGGTAGATTTTTCTGTTTGAACGACGTCCCCAAAAATACCCCAGCGTCAGCAAAAAGCTGAACCCGATAAAAAGAAAAAATATCGGTTGATGGACAATGTTCGCATAGTTTTCCATTTTTGTGCCTTATTTCATTTCAAAGGGAGATAGAATGGTTTCCTCAATATTGTATAATGTGCTGTTTTGCCCGTCAAGGAGACGCTCCGAGAAAGCAACACGCTGGATGGGAACCGCCGGTGCGAGAGGCTGCATCGCCGAATCCACGTGATCGGCCATGGCCTTATACTTCTTTTGAGTTCTATTGTTGATCAAAAGTCGCAGCGGAAGTTTCAACTCTCGAAGACCCTCAAGAAGCCGCTTCGACTCTTTCAGCGATAGGATGTCAGGATTATAAACGAGGACGATTCCGCAGTCTTTGCCTTGAAGGACTGAGGATAGGGCCTGATAATTCCCTTTGAGTGTTTTAAGGCGCTTTATAATATCATCGTCATTTTCATCGTAGCTTAATATGGTTTCCTTATCATCGAGAATCCCGCGGATTCGATATATGGTGTGCCGTTTTTCCAAAATATCCCGTCTGATCTCTATAAGCCGGTCGACCCATGTCATGGTTATCCACGGAAGCGCAAAGAATCTGAGGGTCAATCCTGTGGGCGGCGTATCAAAGACAATGTAATCGAAGTCTCTTTCGGACCTGACGGTTTCTTCGATACTGGTCAGCAGAGCATATTCTTCAATTCCCGGTGAATATTTCAAAACCGAGAAATAGTTGTCCAGGTTGATGGTTTGAAGATAGCGATAGGTGTTGGTAAACACACTGATTTCCCGTTGGAGATATTCCCGGCACAGCTTCTTTAGATTCACCTCTTTGAGATAGAGGGAATCGGTGAACCGCTGTTTTTTATGGTTGAGCACAACACCGAAGACATCGCCGAGATTGTGGGCCGGGTCCAGTGAGACAATGAGAACCCGATACTTTTTGGACAATTGCCACGCCGAAGCTGCGGACATCGTCGATTTGCCCACCCCTCCCTTTCCGGTAAAAAAGAGAATTTTCATCTATTCCAACCCAATGGTACCGCACATTTCGGCCAACATGTCGTTGCAGTCTTTTGCCCGCTTGCAAAGGACCTGTAGTTCACGCTCCATATAAGGAAGCAATTCCACAGCTATAAACGTCGGGGGGGATGGAAAACCGGCAAAGGAACCTAAAAGAAGGAGCGCAAAAATATTTTCCAGTTCCTCCATCTCCATTACAGTGAGTGCTGTGGCCTTCTCTCGATGCGTTGCATCAAAATCGGCGAAAATGCGACGAATCCTTTGAACAATCGACGAAATCATAACCCATCCTAATTCTTAAGAAAACCGGTGCACGGCATAACCAACACCGTGCACCGGAATGCTGTGTAACATGTTCATTCAGGCGTTTTATCCCGCCTTTTTAAAGGACTTCGATTTAATGAAATCAAACACAAAGACAAAGTTTAAGATGAACATAACCACCAGAATCACCGTCACCGTCCAGCCGGGAACGGGTTTTGCAGCGATCGCACCGGGCTGAACCACGATGATGAACCATAGGAGCGCCGCTGTTACGGTGATCCAGAGCAACCCGGCAGGAATCAGGGCAGCATTGGCAAATCCGGATTTCAGTTTTTTCGCCACATAAGCGGCACCGGTCATGAGCGCAATAGACGCGATCAACTGGTTTGAAGCGCCAAAGGAGCCCCAAATAATAAGCCAGTTGCCGCTGGCTGCAAGGTAGATACCGATGGCGGCAGGAATAACCGAGGCCACCCAACGATTGGCCAGAAAATTGTATAATCCTGTGGCGCTTTCCTTCAACGGTGCGGCCATTTCCGCCAGGCAATATCTGGCCAGGCGATTCGTCGTGTCCAACGTGGTCATGGCAAAAGACGCGACCCACATCCCGGCAAGAACTTTAACATATTTACCGGGAATGAAAGAGAGCCATGTGGCTGCCGCCATGTCAGCGTAAGACTGGACAAAGAGGTTGGCCTTGGAAAGGCCCAATTTCCCGGAGATGCCTGTAAAGGTTGCTCCCCAGTTGGAGGCGTTGAGGGTGAATTCCACAGCTTTTGCCGCAGCAGCCGTCTTGAGGGCCGTATAACCGAAACCGGCGATAGCAACAATAACAATTGTTGAAAGGAATCCTTCCAGAAACATGGCGCCGTAGCCGATTAGAAGGCCGTCGCTTTCCTTGTCAAGCTGTTTTGAAGAGGTTCCCGAAGCCACCAGTGAGTGGAATCCGGACAGCGAACCGCAGGCAATGACAAGGGGGATCGCCGGCCAAAAGGGTGTCGCCTTGCCACCCAGCAGTACTGGGGAAAAGCCGGCAAATGCAGGAACTTCGAAACCTCTGAATGCAAAGATGGCCGCCAAAAATCCCAGTACAAGTCCGGCATAGAGCAGCCAGGAGTTTAGATAATCTCTGGGCTGGAGGAGAACATTTACGGGGATTGAAGATGCAACGATAATGTAGAAAAAGAAGACCCACATCCAGGTCATATAGGACGCTTTGATGGGTGTGACAGTGCCGAGCCAGATGGCGAAGCCAAGCATGACGATACCGATGATCGTTGCCAGGCTGAAGTTCATCTTCGCCCGATAGATCAGCACACCCAGAACCAGAGCGGCCATGATTTTATAGATATAAGCCGATGCAATTGCCGGCGTTCTTACGAACATTCCGCCGATAATGGCTGCAAAGGCGGCGACGACAAGGATCAACAGGAAAAAAACGATCCAGTAAAACGCATAACCCGTCCGCTTGCCGATAAGATCGGTGGCAACGAATTGCACCGATTTTCCATCATAACGGACCGATGCCATCAACGACAGATAGTCATGGACAGCGCCGATAAAAATGTTACCGAGCCAGACCCAGAGGAGCGCCGGCGCCCAACCCCAGCAAATCGCCAGTGCCGGACCGATGATCGGGGCCGCACCGGCAATGGAGGCAAAATGATGCCCTAAAAGAACCTCCTTTCGTGCCGAAATATAATCGACACCGTCATAAAGGCGATGAGACGGTGTCGATTGCTCGTTTGAGGCCTTCACCACATCCCGTTCAAGTTTCTTCCCGTATGTTAGGTAAAGGATTAAATAAATGGAAAAACCAAAAATGATAATAAGCGTTGTCATCAGTTCCTCCTTTCTTTTGTTTAAAATCAGAGACGTATCCTATTAAAAAATTTTTATGATTTCCCTGATCTTATCTTTTCATCTTCTGTATGGCAATTTTTTAATGCGTAACTTTATAAAATAGAATGGCAAAAGACATGCCAAGAATAAATGATGTCGGTAAGATCAAATAATACCTTGATAAGTCATTACATTCAGCGGTTATCTATTGGCTTTTCGTCCTAAATAAAAAGGAATTTGTGTCGAAATTTTTTACAAGATGTAAAAAGAATTAGAATTAGATATTATTTGGAATAAATATAGGCTTGAAATCTTCTGGGTGTCAATTGATTTATTTCTTTTGATTTTCATACCATTTCGCAAACAATTTATCAAAATACGTCTCATCTTCGATCATCTCTTTCGTGATGTTATATGTCCCTCTAATACCCATGTAATTTAATGCGGATGCGCCATAAAGAAACTTTTTCAGCGTTTCGGATATCTGGAGATTATTCTGTTGGGCATAGTGTTCAAAATAATTTTGAACCTCTTCGTCCAGGATGAGTTCAATCTCATACTCTTTCTTAAAATTTTCAACAAAATCCACAAATGGAGATTTTTCCAGCATTTTCAAAAGATAATCTTTGGGTTTTTCACACAGCTCCCGATTCACTTTTAGCGTTAAAAAGTTGGAGCCCGGGAGTTCAAATTGAAGATCCGTTAAGATATTCTCCCATACACTGACAAGGGCCCGGGCGCCCGTCTTTCGATTCTCCGATATTTCCGCCACATATTCAACGGCGTTCGACGTAAAATCCAGATCGATATTGAACAGCTTAAATTCCATTTTGTATTGATTGAGGATCGAGTCTTCGGTGTCCTGCATAATACGAATCAAATCGTTTTTGGACAACAAATTGACAAAAGTTCTTATTGGGGATCTGCCGATCAATTCAGGAAGAAGTCCAAAACTAATAAAATCATCCGCTTCTGCTTCCCTATAAAAGTCTTTCAACTGGCTTTTTCCGTTCTTTTTTTCGTCAGAAGCGAATCCTTTGATCTCGACACTACCATCTTCCCGTACTCGGCCTTTATGCCGCAAACGCTTTTTGACAATGGACTCCAGATTGTCACCCAGCCTTTCAAAAGAGCCCCCCAATATAAACAAGATGTTCTCCGTGCTGATCATGCTGTCCTGTTTGTCGGCTTTTTCTCCCTTCTGTCGATCGATGACCTCCTGAATTTGCGAGGCGGCGGAATACGGATTGTTGATGGGAACGAGTTTTCTTTCGATAAGTTTTAAAACCGATCTTTGAAATCCTTCTCTTGAAATATCATGTCCGGCCCAAGAACCGTCTTTTGCTTTTTTATCAATTTCATCAATGCAGATCAGGCCGCCATATCTGCTTATAAATCTTGACTGTTCTTCCCGATGATGCCCAGGCGCCAAATCAATCAACTCGCGAATCATGTCATCAGCACTTTTCCCCACATAACCGGCTTCCGTATAATCCGTGGCATCAATAATAAGCGTAGGAATTTGTAAAAGATCCCCTAAAACCTCCACACAATAGGTTTTACCGCTGCCTGACGGCCCTGCAGTAAGCGTATTTTTCTTTCGGAATCTTTTTACCGTTTTATCTTCCGGGTGTTCTCTCAGATATTTGATCATGGCAAAATGATAGGCTGCGGCAATGGCCAACCGCTTTTTATATTCCTCCTGACCAATGACATACTTGTCCAAATGTTTTTTAATTTCTTTGGGCGTATAGATTTTAGGTTCAATAGGTTCCGGCATCTTTTTCTGTGAAGAAAATCGATGTTCAAGAAAAGATTGAAATGCCTCGCCGGCCCTTTCTTGCGCGTCAAGATATGCTTTGGCGGCTTCTTCCTCAGAACAATTATAATTCGCCATGATTTGCGTTATGGCTTCTTTTGGAATGGATATTTTCATAAGTCTTTATGCGTTAGCCAATGAGAAGGTCTCGGAAAACAGGAAGTTAAGAAGGTTAGAAAATCAGAAAGTCGGAGGCTCTAAGACATGCCAACCTTCTTACCTTCCCACCTTCTCACCCCCTTGCTCTTCACCTTCTTGCTTTCTTATTTTTCAAAATATTTGTGTTCATCCCCTGCCCGCCATCGCTCTCGCTCAGGCGAGGCGGGCGGGGTGGTTTCCTTATGCTCTTTCCTCTTTCCTCTTTCCTCTTTTCTATTTTCTCTTTTATTGGTTCTTGGAATTTGCATTTTTAGGTTACAATCCAGACCGCCATTTCCCTCGCCATTTGAATGATTTTGTTGCTCACCCGGCCCATGTAAAACTCTTCCACATTCGAAAGACCTCTTCGTCCGACGACAATGGTTCCATATCCCCCATTTAAAGCTTCTACGACAATCGCACTCGCCCGGCTGGGTGCTTTGGTAACGATCTTGGTATTGATTTTATGATGATTAAAGCCGGCTTTTTCCAAATGAGTGAAGGCCTCTTTAAAAATAGACGACATGATTTTTTCAGTCTTATGCAATTTTTTTCTATCGATATCTCTAATCACATGAAACAGGGTGACTTCCCAGTGCGAGCTGTCCACCATGGTGCAAACGTAATCTATGACTCTCTTTGCTCTTTCCGAAGTATCTATTGCCACGAGTATTTTGCCGATTTGCGGTGTGCCCCCCACAACGCAGACAGGCGTATGGGTCAGGCGCCCGATAAGTTTACTGGCAATGCTTCCCCATAAAAAATCTTTCAGCATGCTCGTTCCCCAGCGGCCCACAACCACACCGTCATAATTGTTTTGTGACTCATGGAGGATGTCTCTTGCAATGCCTGTTCTCCTTTCCTGGATGTTAATATGAACAGCATTTTCCGGAACGTTTTGATCCAGAAACAACTGACGGGCTTTTTCCATGAATGTTCGAATTTCCTGGTTTTGTTGTGCCTCCCAGATATGTATGTCGGCGCCTTCATGCCCGTATTCAGGCGCCTTCTCGATATCCCAAAAGCTCTCTGGAAACTTTGTCAACACATGAAAAAGAACGACTTCCATACGCTCTGGTGGAAACAACCGGCTGGCATAGCCTACCGCTTCAAAAGCCTGATTCGAACCATCCACCGCCAATAAAATTTTTCTTTTGGATTTTGCCACGATACGCTCCTTTTTTGACCGCCTCAACCCGGCTATTTCTCGTGCGCGAGGCGTTCATTCATCTTTTCAGTTTTACGTCATAAACAATGACCGCAAAAGACATGCCAAAAATGATTGCTGGAGGCAAGATGAATTAACATTCTGATAAATTAGAAAATTTTATGAGACTGGATGGATTTTTTGTTTTGGATAAAAAAGATATGAGTGTCGAATTATTTTACAAAATGTAAAACCCTCATTGAGCGAAAGCCGATGACACCCCATCTTCTTCGTTGCCGAGGGCTCGCGGTAGACGACTACAGCTTCCACCTCGGACGCCTTGAATCTGGGGCATCCTAGACTTTCGCTCAATGAGGGTAAAAGCAAAAACTACGATGCATCTTCTTTCACGAATGTCTTGAACTCAATACCAAATTTTTCGATCTTGGAATGCAAGGTAGGTCTGGAAAGGCCAAGGAGTTTTGCCGCTTGTGAGCGATTCCCGTCGGTAAAATTGAGTGCTTCGCTGATAATGATATTGGCAAACCGGTCAATACAATTGTCAAAGCGTTTTTCAGCCGATGGCGATGTCAGCATTTTGCGTACCCATTGACGCATGGCCTGTTCATCTTTTTCGTAATTTATTGGATTGCAAACATTATTTCCTTGGATCGCCTGCAAGATATCCTCTTTGCAAATGGCCGCTCCGCGGTTAAAAATTAAGGCCTTTTGTATGGTGTTGCCCAGTTCGCGCACATTTCCCTTCCAGAGATTTTTTGCAAGAAAAGCTTTGGCTTCTTTGGTAATTCCCGGATTCTCGACTTTCGCTTCTTGTGAATATCGGGCCAGGAAAAAGTCCGTCAGTGCCGGAATGTCTTCGAGCCGGTCCTTTAGGAGCGGCAAAAAGATAGAAACCACCTTGAGACGGTAGTAGAGGTCTTCCCGAAACCGGCCTTTAACTATGGCCGATTCAAGGTCACGATTGGTCGCGGCGATAATTCTCACATTCACGGGGATGGTGTTCCTGCCCCCCAGTCGTTCGATACTCTTTTCCTGAAGCAGGCGCAAGATTTTGGCCTGGATGCTCAATGGCATATCCCCGATTTCATCCAAAAATACGGTTCCGCCGTTGGCCTGCTCGATCTTGCCGATCCGGCGATGGGTGGCGCCGGTAAATGCGCCTTTTTCATATCCAAACAGCTCACTTTCTAAAAGGGTTTCAGGAATGGCCACGCAGTTAATCACCAGAAACGGCCTGTCGGCCCGAGTGCTGTGTTGATAAACGGCCCGCGCCACCAGTTCTTTGCCTGTCCCGGATTCTCCGCGAATCAGTACCGTTGCTTCTGTCTCGGATACCCGGCCGATGGTCTTGTAAACCTCCTGCATGGGTCTGCTTCGTCCAATGATGGCATCGCGAAAGCTTTTTTCCGGTATAGGGTCCATATCTACCGGGGAACGCATAAACCGGCTTGCTTCCAGAGCCTGTTTGATGACCACCAGCATCTCCGGAATATCAAAAGGCTTGAGAATATAATCGAATGCCCCCATTTTGGTGGCCTCAATGGCGGTATCAGTGGTTCCAAAGGCGGTCATGATGATTACCGGAAGTTTGGGTTCCATTTCATGGATGCCCTTGAAGGTCTCGAAACCATTCATCCCCGGCAAGCGCATATCGAGGATTACCAGGTCCGGGATCTCCTCCTGGATCAATTTAAGACCTGCTTCTCCTGAAGCGGCGCATTTAGAATGATAGCCCTCTTCACCCAAAAGTTTGTTAAAGCTTTTTCGAAGTTGATCGTCGTCGTCAATGATAAGAATGGTCGTCATATTGTGATCCTTTTATCGGCAGTGTAATGATAAACGTTGTTCCACTCCCTTCCTTTGAGTTGATGTTCAGCCGCCCCCCGTGTTCTTCAACGATCCTGGTCACTATGCTCAGACCAAGACCCGTGCCTTCTTCCTTGGTCGTGAAAAAAGGTTCCATGATTTTCGATTGTATGGCATCCGGAATCCCGGGCCCGTTATCGTTTATCCGAATCACAGCCGATCTAAGTTTTTCCTGCTCAATAACGGTTTCTTCGTATATGACAATCGAACCACCTTGTCCCATGGCCTCACATGCATTGACGATAATGTTGACAAAAACTTCCTTCAATTGCTCCGGATCGGCCTGAATTATGGGAAGGTGTTCTTTTCTTTGAATCTTGATGAAAACCTCGTAAGACTCCAGGCGATGCTGTAAAAGCTGAATCGCCTGATCTACAATGTCCGAGGGTGAAACGTGCTGCAACTTGAGTCTGGGGGGTCGGGAAAACTCAAGGAAATTTTGTAAGATATTATCAATATGAGCGATTTCTTCTGATATGACATCAAAGTCTTCTTTCTGATCACCCGCAAGATTGAGGCTTCTGCTCAGGGAAAATAGGCGCATCTTAACGGAAGTTAACGGATTCCGGATACTGTGCGATGTGCCGGCCGCCAATTTCCCCACCAGTGCCAATTTTTCCGACTGCAAGAGGTGCTCCCGGCTTTTTTCAAGTTCAACTTGGGTTTGATCGTATTCTTTTCTCAGGTCATAAACACTCCGGCTGAGCGCTGTGACTTCATCTCCCGATTTTTGCGTGCCGTTATGACGATCTGTTTCCAAGGCCAACCTTCGGATCGGATCAAGAACATCATGCAGTAAAAAGAACGTCAGTATGACACCCAACAAAAGAATCATCAGCACAGCCGATCCAGCAATAATTCTTAGTTTTTTGGCCTGATTTAAGCTCTGTATTTTAGCTTTTTGAGCCTTATCCTTGAAAAGCTGCTTGCCGCTTTCGCAAAGCTTAACGATTTCGAAAAAACTGTCTCGTACTTTTTCGTGGAGTTTTTTACCTTTTTCGCGATCTCCGGACTTATAATAATCCACAACCTGATCTTTGGCGGCGATGTACTTTGCATATTCCGATTCTATAAGGTCCAGAACCTTTTCTTCCTCTTCTGTTGTGGCAAGACGCTGGGTTTCTTTAAGTTTATCCTCAAAAATATGGCGGTATTCCGCCATCTGTACGAGCCAATTTGGATTTCCATCCAATAGATAGTAAGAAGCAAATCCCTTCTGGTTGTCCAGGGCATTTTCCAGGGATTGGGCTGTCTGGAGTCCCACCATATAATTATCGATGATCCGGGTCAAAAGTCCTTCCATCCGGTACGTATACCCAACGATCACCACCGCACCCATGATCGTAATGATCAACAGAGCGATGATATTTAATAATATCCTGGTTCTCAGACTTATCTTTTTCAACATTTTTCAAATGCTCAACTTTAAAGATCGTCGAAAATTTCACTGAAAAGAGACATCTTGTGCACCCCCTGTCCCGCCTCGATGGAACAGGGGATGCAAGAAATTAAAAAAACGACGATATTTCGTATGTCCCCTTATTCCAAACCGTGGGCCGAAAGTGCTTCCCGAACCCGGGCTTCTCTGATTTTCTCTTCGTGGTCTCTTTTTTTCTTGGCGGCCTCTTGAACTTTGGCCATGAGCTGTTCTATTTCACACGGCTTCATCAAGTAATCAAAAGCACCCAGCTTCATCCCCTCTATGGCAGACTCCACGGTGGCGTGACCGGTGAGCATAATAACCTCAATCAAAGGAAACTTTTTTCTGATCTTTTCCAGTGTTTCAATACCGTTTAATCCCGGCATCTTGACATCTAAGATAACAACATCTGTATTTCGATTTTTATTCAATATTTCAAGGGCTTCTTCGCCGCTAAAAGTTGTAATGATTTTAAGATCCCTTTTTGAAAGACGTTTTGTCATGGTTTCTACAAAGGGTTCCTCGTCATCCACCAACAAAACCAATGGCTTCATCATGTTATTTCCCTCCTAAATAAAACGCTAACTTACCGCTGTTATATCATTTCAAGCATTGCCGGATCATTTTTCAAAAACGCTCATGGGCGATGTTGACAGTCTGTCCACCATGGCTTTTTGAATCCGTTCTTCATGCTCTGATTTCCGCTCGTACGCCCCGTTGATCTTCTCCAGCAAGACATCCATTTTGCATGGCTTTAGCAGGAAATCAAAAGCGCCGATCTTCATGCCTTCAATGGCGGTTTCAATGGTTCCGTGGCCCGTCAGCATCAAAACTTCCGTCAACGGTTTCAGTTTCTTTATCGCCCCTAATGCCTCAATGCCATCCATTCCCGGCATCTGAACGTCCAAAATGGCCACATCAAAATTGAATTCTTTTATTATTTCCAAAGCCTCGTCGCCGCTATAGGCTTCCGTAACATGAAAGCCTCTGGTCCTAAGGCGCTCAGCCAGCGTCTCTACAAATTCTTTTTCATCATCCACTAAAAGTATTCTCATTTTCATAGATACCCCCTGATCTTGATAATTAATGCGCATTGCTCATAAGGACCGCCTTTGCTGTTTCAGTGACGCCTTCCGGGAATCCTACCACATTATAAAGCACCATAAAACCCAATACCCATGTGATTGCAAGGCAAATGACCCAGAGAACAAATCCGTATTTGACAAAGTCGATGGGGCTGATCATTCGTTGACCGGTGTCGGGATAAACGCCAAGACCGTAAACAATGGCATTGTTCGGGGTTCCTACGATCAGAAAATGAGCATAAGACGTAGCAAAGGCCGTGGCAAGTCCGATGGCCCAGGGTTCACCCTGAACACCGCTCATAATACCCATAGGGACGGCAATTGGCCCTAAAAGTGCCGTGGTCCCTGCATCAGACATAAAGTTGGTCATCAGACCTGAAAAAGAACTCATCCCAATCCAAAGCCCCAGACCTTTCCCGAAACCTATCGCGTTCAAGCCGCCCAGAAAAATCTGCGCCAGCCAGAGGGCGGCACCCGTCTCCTTTAAAAGTGCGCCGAGGGTAAGGGCGCCGCAATACATAAACCAGGCGTCCCAGGATATGCCGCCTAAAATCTTTCTCCAATCTGCAATTTTGAACACAACCGGAATGACCAGGGCGAGCAAGGCCGGCCCTCCGAGGCCTAAATCGTGCCCGCCGACGATCCAGAGAAACAGTATCAGAAGCATCATACCGAATGCTACTTTTTCGGCATAACTCATGGGGCCCATTTTCTTAGTCTCTTCCTTTATGGCCAAAAGACCGGGGGTCAGGTTTTTTGTTTTGACCTTTCTAAATACAAACAACATATATCCAGCCACTGTCAAACCCAGCACCGGGGTCAACGGAAGACCGTACATCATCCAACGGCCGAAACTCATGGGAACGTTATAGTCGGACCAGAATCCCATCATAATCACATTTCGACCGCCGGCTGCGGGTGATCCCACACCGCCGACATTCAAGGAAAAACAAAGGGCAAACAGCAAAAGCTTGGCAAGCTGTGGATCATGCTCGATGACGCCTTGATTCTTGTTGGCCGAAACCGCTCCCATATAAACGGCCGCCATTACCGGCGCCATAAAGGCCGCCATGGCATGGGCGGATATAAAGGAACCTAAAACGGACATGGAAACACACAAGACGACAATCGGCACCACAAACCCCCGGGTCCACCCGAGTATCCACGTGGCAAGCCGTTTATGCAGTCCCACGCCGATCACCGTCACCCCCATGGCCAAAACGCCCAATAGAAACAATGGTGCATCGCCGGCAAAGGTCTGTCCGATCATTTTCATGGGCAATAGTTTGAAAAAATAAGCAAACATCGGCATCAAGATGCCCACCAGGCCGATGGGAAGTGCTTCGGTTGCAAAATATATGACGGCCATGGGAATCATGGCGAGGACGAGTTTCGCCTTCCATGCCGCGTGGGCAACATCATGGGCGACATGCCATTCGATCATTCTTTCCGCAATTTTCTGTTTTTCAACGAGCTCAATCAGACTCTGAGGTGTTGGAACAATAAACCCGATGATCCCAAAACAGGCTGCCCCAACGATCAGCCAGAGCATTTTGTTTGAAAGTAGCCCTGGTTTTTTTGATTTATCCATTTCCATATTGTCATGTTCCATTGACGATCCTCCGTTAAATTCTACATTTCCTCACTCTTTCACTAAGCAATTTGAACACATCCACAAGCCTTAATATGCCGACAATCTCCGAGTCTTTTGTGACAAGAAGAGACTGATGATGACCAAGAATAAGACAATGCAGAGCCTCACCTATCGTAGCATCTGCTTCAATTTTTTCATCCTCCGTAGGTGTGTACATAACATCTTTTACTTTTTTCTTGGCAACGCGACTGCATACATCATCTATATCCACCTGCCACAGACTGTATTTTTCCATCATGGATTTAATCAACTCCGGACTGAGGCCGGAAAGAGATACCGACCGTATATCCCCAAAACTCTCATATTTGGGTTCAAGACATTTGATGACATCCCATTGGCTCAATTTACCGACTATCTTTTTGTTGTCATCATAGGCCAAAACAGCCCGATGCACATAAGGCGATTCTTCAAACGCCTTCTGAGCTTCTTCCAGCGCATCAATCGCGTCTATCAAAAGACGATCCTCATGGATGGTGGCGTATCTTTCCAAAGGAACCATGATGTCTTTGACCACCAGTTTCAGCATAATACATCCCCCCCTTTCTTCAATTTTATTCACATTGAAGATTATTTTTTCTTATCGCGGTCTAGAATTTCTTTTGCCGTTTCAAATTCACCCGCCTCAGCAAAAGCAGCGGCACTCATGGTGTCTTCAAATTTGCTTTTGTAAGCCTCGGTGATGGTCTTCATGAGTTTTTCAATGGGCACCGGCTTTTGCAGGTATTCAAAAACACCCAGCCGTCGAGCCTCTTTTTCGTCTTTTTCAGACCCATGTCCGGTCAACATAATGATCTGAACCCCGGGATACGCCTTCTTGGCACGCCTTAAAACTTCCATTCCGTCCATGCCGGGCATTTTTAAGTCAAGAACCATGACATCCGGAAGATCATCGTCCATGGTTTTCAGCGCCTCTTCCCCGCTGAGTGCCACACCCGATTCCAAATCCCGCATCTTCATTCGCTCGGAAAGGGCTTTCACGAATTCCTCTTCATCATCTACCAACAATACTTTCATCTCTTTCATTTTTTTCTCCTTTCATTTTTTTCATTCTCTATGGAATTTTTTATATTTTCTTTGGATTTACGTCCTTTTGTCAATAGTTCTTTGGCCATTTCGGCTTCACCGGCCTCCGCAAAACTTGCGGCAACCATTATGTCCTGGCAGCGCTGCAACAGTGAGGGCTTGACGACTTCGGCGTCTTTCTTTGCCTGATAGGCCTCGCGGATTCTTAAAACGAGTGAATCCAGATCCAGGGGCATGAGAAAATCGTCAAATACGCCCAGTTTCATTCCTTCTATTGACAGAGAGATCTGATCCCCGCTGTTGATGGTAATCACTTGAACAGCAGGATGCTTTTTTTTGATCATTTTGATCAACGCCATCCCCTGTTTTTTAAGATCGTCCAGGCTCAGCAACACCACATCGATAGAATATTTTCTTAAAATCCGTTTGATGTCTTTTTGCTGCCTGGAATTGAATATCCGCCAATCATTGGCTTTCAAATATCGCACAAGGTGTTCCTGCAACATGCTGTCCCCTTCTATGATCAAAATCGTAATTTCCATGACCTAATCGTAAAGCGTTTTCAGGAAATGAGATTCAATACAGCTATCTCTGTTCCTGATCGTCGGTTAAGGTTCGGTTTATCCAGCCTCGGCAAAAGTGACTGAAATAAATACATCATCCCATAATTGTTTAAAATTCACGGGCGTTATCCCGAGGATATTCCTGGCATCGTTGTGTTCACCCATTTCTGCAAAAGTAACCGAGGCAAAGACGCTTTCAATTTTTTTGATCCATATTTTCATGGCGCCCTCCTTATGGTCTTGATGATTCGATCAGTCTTGCCCTCTAATACAGCAAGGAATGTGCCAATATCATTATATATAATTAATTCAATTTGTTATAATTTTTACAGAGGGATATAAAAGAGAAGTGTGGTTCATTATGAACCATTTTGAGACGTTCGAGTTGAACTAAATTGAAACGTTTTTAAACATTTATGGATTCGGGAAGGTATAGCAAAATTTCCGGAGCCAGACCGAACACTTTTACGGTACCACCCAGAGAAGCCATGATCTCTTGCAATGATGCCCAGTGTTCGGTGGAAGATATTTTGGATAGGAAGTCTTCTTCGAGAAGAACGGTATTTTCATATCCGATACCCAATACGAACTTATCCTGTATCTTCCGTGGAGAAAGCGTTATTCTCCCGCCGGAGCCTATTACACTAAGTAGAATTTCAATGGATTCAAACAATGCCATTTCCAAGGATACAGGATCTGACTTAATGATCAGCGGCGGATCTGAAGGACTCGATTCCAGAACGACATTTTTAAGCCTTGTGAAACGGGACGCCAGCAAAATCATCTGTTCCGTTATTTCGTTAAGATCCAGGCTTGCGGGGCTGTGATCGGGGCTGTGGGCGAACCGGTTCAAGCGAGAGGATATATCAATGCCGCGTTGAATTTGTCCGTGAATTCTATTCAAGGATTTTATGAACTTGTCTTTGTGGGGAAAAGTGCCGTTTTCGGTGATGTCAAGAATATCTTCCATTAAACCCGACGATTCCTGGATAATGGCCAGGACGTTTTTAATTTCGTGGGTTATGCCGGCCGTTATTTTCCCGAAAAAAGCCAACTCTTTCCGTTTTAAGTGATTCATGTCGTCCCCTTTTGAGCAGGTTTTTTAGCGGCCTTCTAACCCATATTTTTTACTGCCTCATTCAATTTTTCAATCAACTCGTCTATATCGATAGGCTTTATCAGGTAGTCAAAAGCACCCAGCTGCATTCCCCGGATGCCGTCTTTGGTGGCGCCGTGACCGGTGAGAAGAATCACCTGTATTTTGGAATCCATGCCTTTGATTTTCTCCAGGACCTCCAATCCGCTCAACCCCGGCATCATCACATCCAATACCACGACCTGAGGCGGATCGTTTTCAACAACGCCCAATGCCGCCTCACCGTCTGTGGCAATCGAAACATTCATATTTCTCAACTCCAGTCTTTCGGCAAGAGTCGTGACAAATTCATGCTCATCGTCAACAAGCAGGATTTTCATCCGGTCCATTTTATGCCTCCATTTATAATTTTGATTTTATCGGCAGAAAAATCTTAAACGTGGTTCCTTCTTGCTCTTTGCTCTTCACCTCGAGGTTTCCGCCAAGCTTTTTGACTATACCGTAGGTAATGGAAAGCCCAAGGCCGGTTCCGTGTTCTTTTTTGGTGGTGAAAAAAGGCTCGAAGATATGCCGGCATGTTTCCTCCGACATACCGCAGCCATTGTCCTGGATGGAAACAGCGACAGTATCCGCATCTTTTTCCCAGGTAGTAATGAGAATCCGCCCCTCGTCTTCCACAGCAGCCATGGCATTGTTCAAAATGTTCAAAAAAACCTGCTGGAGCTGTCCCCGATCCGAATCGATCCTGGGCAGATCCTTTGCCAATTCCAGCCCGATATCAATATTCCGGTAAAGGGCTTCTTTTTCCATAAATCCCAAAACTTCCTCTATAAGTTCGTTAAGTTCCAGAGTTTCAACCTCAACTTCCATCCGTTTTGCAAATCCCAGCAAACGGTGGGTTATGGTTCTACAGCGGCTCACGGACTGCAAAATAGCCCCCAGCAGTGTCGAAAACTTTTCTTTTTGCGCAAAATCCGGGGTGTATTGAATGAGATCTTTGATAAGTCCGGCTTTTTCGTTGATAATGGCCAAAGGATTGTTGATCTCATGAGCCACACCGGCGGCAAGCCTGCCGATGGAAGAAAGCTTGTGATGGTGCTGTAATTCTCTAAAGGCGATCTCCCGATTATGATCTGCTTCTCTGATGCGATTCACCATGATGCCTGTCAGCCTGAAAACCACAATGACAATCAGTATGGAACTGGCCAAAAAAACAAGAAACAGGTCACTTTTCAGTGCATACCAGGTTTTCAAAACAGTGGACTTGGGTTTTACGATCACCAGAGTGTAGTCAGGATACGTTAAATGGGTATAGGCCAAGAAAACATCGTTTCCGCCGGGATCCTTTCGTTCATCGACATACGTTGCATGCCCGCCCGCAGGAATCTTTAAAGGACACTGTTCAAGGACCTTTCCGTACAAACGGGAATTGGTCTGGAATATGCCCTCCTTGTTAAGAATAAATGCATCGCTTTCCGCATCGAGCCCCATGGCGGCGATAAGATTGTCGAACATGGTTGTGTCGATAGTGGTTCTAAGGATCCAGGATTCCCCGTTCTCTTCAAGACGTTGAACAGCGATGGCAATGTGAGGGAATTTCCGGTATCCCATAAACACATCGCTGATATATGTTCCTTTAAGCGTAACCTCTTGAAACCAATCCTGATTCGCATAATTTTTTCCAAGAAGGTTATACGGGCCCACATAGCGTATCTGTGCACCGTCAGAACCGTTTATAAGGCCAAGATCAACAAACCCAATGAATTCCTTTTTGAGTATAAAAAGAATGTGATTCAATTTCTTTTCGTCACTTAATTCATTGAGAGAATAAAAATGAGAAATGGATTTTATCAAAGATTGTCGTTCGTTAAGGAAAAATTCAAAAGAGTGCCTGGTTTTGCTGACCAGCAACTTGGCTGGATCGATCATCTCTTGTTTGAGGCTGCCATGGTACAGGTGGTAGTTGATTAAGGCCATCATAGACAAGGGAACAATGGTCAGCACAATCATCAAGACTCTAATGTTCCTCTGGAAGAGTCGATATCGATTTGAAGATGAATCGACGTCGGTAAGCATTTGCAGACTTTCTCTAATATTGAACCATTTTTTAAGATTCAGCGCCATTTTTTCTCCACCAACCTATTCGGGTTATCGAATGATATCTCCGGATCGAAGCATTCCCGATTCCAGTCGTTTTATAACATCTTTGTAAGAACCGATCACGGAATCCAGAACTTTCACGTTCTTCCATTCAAGATATTGATAATACTCATCTTCAATTCCGCCACACACCACCGTCCCTATTTTTTCCAAAAGAACGAGATGACAGAGCTGTTCTGCCGACGCCCGCGGTAAGACCACGGTCTTTTTTTCTGTGGGCCGGCCGTCATCTGCCATTGAGACAATAGAGACCTCTGTGGCCAAATCAAAGCGCGGCGCCACCTGATCAACGTATAAAGTGATAAGAATCTTTTGTTCCATTGTTAAGCGTTGAATCCCTTAAATTTGGCATGTCAAATTTAAGTATCAAATTGTTTCATCTAAGTCCATAATTATCAGGCGTCTATTTTGTATTGTTTCATTTTTCTCCACAACGTGGTCCGTCCCCACCCCATCATATCGGCCGCTTTATTTCGTCGTCCCTTGCTTTTGACCAGTGCTTCTATAATCATATCTCTTTCGAAAGACGCCCACGTCTTTTGGCCGCTTTGTTCGCTGTTGGATTTTTCAAATGATGCCGTCCATTCAGACGTTTCACCGACTTCCGACGTTGGACGGTCATAATGATGTTTCGTCTCGGAAAGATAAGCCGGAAGGTGTGTGAATTGTATCTGACCTCCGGGACAAATATTCACGGCGTATTCAATAATGTTTCTGAGCTCCCTTACATTTCCGGGAAAAGCATAGTCCATTAAAATCTTGAGAACCTTCTTGGACAATCCATTGATATCTTTTCGGAATCGTTTGGCAAAAATATTAATAAAATGATCCAGAATAAGTCGGATATCGTCTCCCCGCTCCCTTAACGGCGGTAGATGCAATCTCACCACGTTCAACCGAAACATCAGGTCTTCTCGAAACTTTCTCTCTTTAACCATGAGATCAAGGTTGCGATGGGTGGCGGCAATGATTCGAACATCGGCCTGAAACCCTTTGGCGCTTCCTAAAGGATAGACCACCTTATCATCCAGAAACGTTAAAAGCTTGACTTGTAGTGGCAGGGGAAGATCCCCGAGCTCTGTAAGATAGAGGCTTCCGTTGTGGGCCAGGCGAAATCGTCCGGGTTTATTTTCCACCGCACCCGTAAACGCCCCTTTTCGGTGACCGAAAAGCTCGGATTCCAGCAAGGTTTCGGGCAATGCACCACAATTGACTTTGACAAAGGGACCTTTTGCTCGATCGGAGGCCTGGTGGATGGCTTCCGCCAGCATGTCTTTTCCGGTTCCGGTTTCACCGGTAATCAAAATCGCCGAATCGCTTTGAGCAAGCAAGGGAAGCGTTTGAAAAATTCGGGTCATTTTAGGACTTTTTCCGATAAGATGGCGGAAAGTATAGGCATGGGTTGTTTTGGAATCAACTTCTTTAAAGGGACGTAGGTCTTCAACGGTTTCTATAAAACCGGCCAGGTTTCCCTCAGCATTCCGAATCGGAGACAGATTAATCAACACCGGAATCAACTGCCGTTCTTTGTTGATCATGTCACTTTCAATGGAAATGGATTCGGAATTTGAATCCATCTTTTTAAGCGGGCATTTCTGTATACACAGCTTGCTTCGCATGATGTGAAAACAGGGGATTCCTCTTGCTTCTTCCATTGAAAAGCCGCTAAGGGCCTCAAAAGCACGATTGATCAGCACGATTCGCCGCTGGGTATCAAGCATCACAATACCCAGTGGAATTTCATCGATCAAAGAAGGCAATTCGATGGAGGCGTCAAATAAACCCTTAATTTGTGTGTGTTGTAAAGTGTTCAATGTCAGAAGTATCCAAGTAAAGAATCCTGGCCCAAAGAACCAGGCTTTGGTTTACCCCTAAAAGGGGCTGTTTCCCTGAAAGCCAGACAAGTTAAAAGTGCCTAAAATGATCTAAAGTGCCTAAAGTTTTGGAGTCGCTTCGCTCTCTCCGAGCTGTAGGCTCTACGAGCCGGAAGCCGATGATTTTATATAATTTGTCAGAATTCCTTAATTTTAGCTCACTTTAAACTTTAGCTCACTTCAAACTCTTGCAACAATTCTTTTGGCAGAGTCAGAGAACTCTGACTCCCGCAATGCGGGACAGGCTTGGCCCATCTTAGATCCCGCCAAGCGGGGGAGGACCAGGTTTTTTATGGCAAAGAAAGGTTGACGACCTGCGTTGTATCGAATCCTCTATATTGATTGTTTCAGTATGTTTTACTCACATATTAAAAATGTTTCAATATGTCTCTACCATAGCCAAAAAAGTTTGTAAACAATCATTCAATACCTGAAGCGAAGAAACAAAAATATAGATCTTAAAAAATGTATCACATGCCTTGACAAGATGTTGCATATTGTAACGATAAATCGGATAAATTCCTGTAAATATAGTGATATTTCGTTAAGTCAACATTGTCGAATGATAAATGATAAGATATTGTATTTTAAGCAAGTTATATGTGAATTTCTGAATATTTTTAATTGACATTGGATGAAATGTAATATAGCTTCCATCTTTTTGATGAAGTCGACTTTTTCAGTATGCATATCCGTTATGATGAAATTCATTTTCACATCGGGATTCAATTCCAAAGAAAAAATACAACGCTTTAATTCAGGAGGAAAACATGCGGATAAATGATAAACTTTGGGCGATGATGTTAATTGGCCTGTTTTCGTTGACGGTATTGGTGACACCTGCTTTTGCAGAAGCATCCGCCGAAGCGGCGACCGGTGGCCATGCCTGGTGGTTCTGGCCGATCATACTGTTTATCGTCACTTTTATTATGGGAATTCTTGCCGTGCTCGGCGGTGTCGGCGGCGGGGTCCTCTATGTGCCGATCATCAGCGGATTTTTCCCGTTCCATTTGGACTTTGTTCGCGGCACAGGTCTTCTTGTCGCCCTTTCGGGTGCCCTGGCCGCCGGACCCGGGCTTCTCAAGATGAACCTTGCCAGCCTGAGATTGGCGATTCCGGTGGCCCTTATCGCTTCTACCTGCGCCATTATCGGGGCCATGATCGGACTTGCGCTGCCCACCAACATCGTTCAAATTTCTCTTGGCGTCACCATTCTCGGTATATGCATTCTAATGTTAACCGCCAAAAAATCGACGGTTCCGGATGTTCCCCAAGCAGACCGCTTATCATCAGCGCTTAGAATCTGCGGTGTTTACCAGGAAGCCAGCACCGGAGAGATTATCGACTGGAAAGTACACCGGACACCTTTAGGGTTGGGCCTGTTCGTCTTAATCGGAATCATGGCCGGCATGTTCGGCCTTGGGGCCGGATGGGCCAATGTGCCGGCACTCAACCTGCTCATGGGAGCACCACTGAAAATCAGTGTGGCCACCAGCAAATTCCTCCTTTCCATCACAGACACTTCTGCAGCATGGATATACGTGAATAAGGGCTGTGTTATACCCCTTATGGTCGTTCCCTCGCTGGTGGGAATCATGCTCGGCTCTTTTGTGGGGGTCCGTCTACTTAAAATTGCCAAGCCCACCTTTATCCGTTGGATGGTCATTGGTATCCTGGCATTTGCCGGGGTCAAAGCATTGTCTAAAGGACTTGGATTTTAATTTATTAATTTAAACTCAAGCAAGACATGGAATTATTTGCCGGGAGAAAATAAATGGAAGAAAAAACACAAGATCTGTTAAAAGCATCACCGGAGCAGATTCTTTATGCCAAAATACTGGAAAAGGGGATGTACTTAGGTTTACTCATTCTTTTTATTACATTTGGTCTTTATACATTCGGTATTTTAGATCCCTATATTCCGCTGGATAAAGTTTCCGAGTACTGGTCTTACAACGTCAATGACTATCTTCACCATGCAGAAATTAAAGCCGGTTGGGCCTGGCTCGGCATGCTCAAATACGGAGATTTTATTAATTTCATCGGCATAGCCATATTGTCGGGTGTCACCATTTTATGCTATGCCGCCATCGTACCGACGCTGCTGAAAAACAACGACAAGGTTTATGCAATTCTGGCGGTTATTGAGGTCATTATTCTCAGTGCCGCAGCCAGCGGAATACTTGCCGTAGGGCATTAAACTTTCGATGAAAACACATTTGATTTCAGTGCAGTTTAGGGACAACGTTTTTCTCATGAAAACCGATTGACCTATTGAAATAACAAATCTCAAATTCCAAATACCAAACAAACTCCAATGACCGAAAATCCAAACAATATCTCGTACTAAAGGGTTTGGGTCATTGAATATTGAGATTTGGAATTTATCTGAAATTTGGTGCTTGAAATTTGTATTTTTATAACCCCGGCTCGGGCTACGGGGGGGGCTAAAGCACAAGTTTCAGTCGGTTGGAAAGAGATATACGTCGTCGTGAAGCATTCTCGCTGTATTGGGATTCAAATGCGTTTGCCCTGATTAACCCTACCGTGAAGGTTGATGACTCAGCGTTTTTCAACCTAAAATATGCCACTTAACTGATGTGACAGCGAATCACTGCAGATATCCTCGAGCTGCAATACAATCCGCTTGAGATCATGACTGTTCGAAACCGCTTTTATGGTATCGATAGCGGCCACCTGTTCAGGCGGATAGGTTTCAAGAATTTCATAGGTATCTTCGAATTCATCGATGGCAAGCTGTGCGGTCAACATAATATAGTCATCCACCCGCTGTTTCGAACCCTTTAATTCCGGCCTTTCAAGAAGCGGTTCTTCCATGGTTTTTGCCGTCAAAAACATCAAATCTTTGACTTCTTTGGCCGTGAATCCTTCAACAAAGCGCCGGTAGGCCATAACCTGCGCATAGTTGGGTATCATCGCCCTGTCCCGATTTCTTACCGTTGCAGAGACGAGCTGATAGTTCAGCGTGATGTACCATTTCAGCAGGTCCTGATCCATATTTCGGTAATTTGGAAACCGCTTTTTATTTTCCGGTTTCATCACCTCTTCCACAAGCTGATTGACCAACGATTCACGCAAATCGATAAGAATATTATAGATTTCAGTACTTTTTCTGTAAGCCACCCGCTGCAAAAGCAATTCATTACGGAACTCCCAGTTTTTCGGGTGGGTGATCATTTTTTCGGTGATGAACAACAAGCGCCGCAGGATATGATACCGCGGCGTGGGTTTCCAGTCTAAAGCCTTGTAGGTTACAGAAGCATCTATGGTCAGTTTCTTGTCAATATATTCCGCCATCCAGGGTTTCTCGAGCGTCTCCTTTCCGGTCAACCATCCCAAAAACGATAGAATGACCAAACCCGGTCGTGCAAATATCTTGGGCATTTTAAACGGTTTCACATCATGTCCGTAATAGTAGCGAGTGGCGGTTCGAAAAAGATCAATATGAGAAATACTCCCCTGCGAACCGGCAATATACACGGCCCGTTGAGGGAGCGTATCGCTGATGTCTATAATTCTAAGGAACAGCTTGATAAGGTCCTTGATATGGATATACGGTACGGCAGATTCGCCGTGTCCCCCCAACACTCTCGATAAGAGTGTCTTTTTGGAAAGCCAGGATTTCAACAGCATATACAATATCGGATATTCGCACCAGTCACTGAATACGGCAGCCAATCGAACGATGGTGCAAGGAAGCGTCTCGGAATAATCCTCAATTATTGCTTCCGCCCGTCGTTTACTTCTTGCATAGGGATAATCCGCATCCACAGGACTTTTTTCGGTGAGCGCCCTGCCGGCATTAGGAAATTTGCACGCAGCCAAAGAACTGGAAAAAATAAATCGTTTTACGCCCAACATTTTTGACAACTCAAGGAGATATCGGGTGCCGGTGACATTGGTCTCCTCATACACTGGATTCTCATTCAAGGTAAAGTCATAATAACCAGCCAGGTGCAGGACATAATCTGTTCCTCCGTGTTCTTGGACATATTCAAAGACACTCAGAAGATTTTTCCACTTGGTGATATCCGCTTGCAGCCAGTGGGTTTGTGCATTTTCCGGAACCCCGGCCTCTTTTTGGCTTCTTCGGGCGATACAAAAGATTCGAAATTTCCCGGATAGGGCGATAACAAAATGCCTCCCGATGAAACCCGAAGCGCCAGTCACCAAGATTCCCGGCAATCTGTTGTTCATTTTACCTTCTTTTATCTCTATCGACACCACAAACTCATTGAGCGTTTTGCTCAATTGAGGTATTAAAATAAATGTAAACGTTTAGTCCTTTGAAACAAATCGATGATTAAGGAGCTTCAGGTATGATTAAATTTTTGGCTGGAAGCTGTCTGAGTGGATTAGGGATCGTTTTGAAAGAACCATAGATGACTTAACTTTATGGATGCCCCCCCTCTGTTAAAACAGAGACCTTTATTAATAGCCTGGGCGGATTTTTTCATTACGAGCCCTTATTCACGAGTTCTTTCAGCAAAAATTTAATTATACCTGAAGCGGCAATGTTTTCAAAAGGCTAACGTATTACAAACAAAACTCAAGGTTTTCACCCGATAATGTTGAAAACAAAGGATGCGAAACTTGAGTTAAAAGCTATGACTCACCTGAGACTTATATAACAGCACTATTGAGGAAAAAATGCAATACAACACCCTTTTTGGCCCGGTACCTTCACGAAGATTGGGAATTTCCCTGGGAATCGATCTGGTCCCTATGAAGATCTGCACGTTAAATTGCATCTACTGCGAATGCGGCAAAACCTCAAACCTGACATTGGAACGTAAAGAATATGTTTCGTTTGAAGCTGTCAAAAGAGAACTGACCCATTATTTGGCGCATCATGCCCGGCCGGATTACATCACCTTTTCCGGTTCCGGTGAACCGACACTCAATTCAAAAATCGGCGATGTTATCCGCTTTTTGAAAGATCGGGTCCTTGATGTTCCGGTGGCCGTCCTGACCAACAGCACATTATTTTCCCAAAAACAGGTGCGATCCGATATTAAAAATGCTGCGGTGGTCATCCCTTCGCTGGATGCTGCAACCGAAAAGATATTCAACAAAATAAATCGCCCATCTCCTCATTTACACGTGGATACAATCATTAACGGACTGATTCAATTCCGCAAAGAATACAGCGGAAAAATATGGCTGGAAGTCTTTATTCTTCCCGGCATGAATGATACAAAAGCAGAATTAAATGCCCTAAAACTGGTGATCGGAAAAATCAAACCGGATCAGGTTCACTTGAATACACTGGACAGACCCGGATCGGTATCAACACTTCGTGCCGCCACCCGGGAGGAACTTGAACGTGTCCTGAATGTCTTTCAGATGGAAAATGCCGCCATTGTCGCTGATCCACCCGAGCACAAGGCGCTTTTTGCCTATCGCAAAGACACAACGGCTGCCATTTTGGGAACCATTGCCAGACGTCCGTGTACGTCAAAAGATTTGTCTGAAATTTTGGGGTTGCAGGTCAATGAAGTAGATACCTATCTGAAATCCCTGGAAGCAGATGAAAAAATAAAGATTGTAAAACAAAAAAGAGGATTGTTTTACCAATTATCCCAAAAAGGCTGTACACGAAACCGCTAAGGCGTTTAGATTTATCATTTAACTTGTTGACATCCAAAAACAATGCCCGAATCCAATCAAAGGAGACCTGTGATGAAAAAGAACCTAATTCTCTTTCTCATTATGATCAACATTGCTCTTCTCATACCCGGAAAGAGTATCGCCGATGAGGTCCGTTTGAAAAACGGGGACAAACTCACCGGTCAGATCATAAGAATGCAAGACGACAAGCTGATCCTGAAAACGACATATGCCGGTGAAATCACCATCACCTGGCAGGAGGTAGCCGGTATCCGGGCGGATGGTTCGGTAAAAATAGTTCTTAAGGATGAAACCACTCTCGAGGGAACCACGGAGGCCGTTGATGATGGAAAAATGAAGCTGGATATGGATACACTCGAAACACCCCCCTCCTTCAGTCTGGCTGATGTAAGGGCGATCAACCCCGAGACTGTCAAGACCGTAAAAATAACCGCCCGGGCAAATGCGAGTGTCACCAGCGAGAGAGGTAATACAAACTCGGATAACTTCTATTTTGACGGTGAATTTGTGGCGCGGACGAAAAAGAACCGTTATAAGATTGGGGGTGAGCTTGCAAATGAAAAGGCGGATGGTATAACAACTTCGAAGAACTGGCTCGCCTATGGGAATTACAGCCATTTTTTGAACAAAAAGTGGTATTTATATGCAGACACGCTCTTTGAACATGATGAGTTCAAGGACCTTGATCTCAGAAGCACCCTTGGTGCGGGGGCTGGCTATCAGTTTTTTGAAACACCATTGCTGAATCTTTCAGTATCAGCGGGCCTGGCCATGGTTGATGAAAACTTTGATATTGCCGAAGATAATAACTATTCGGCCGGCCAGTGGACCATCAATTATGATCAGTATTTTTTCAATGAGTCCGTGCAGCTTTTTCACGTAAATACCGGATTCGTTAGTCTTGAACATGGGAAAGATTGGTTTGTCAAGACACGGACAGGATTACGATTTCCTCTTTACAAAGGCTTAACTGCAACGTTGCAATACAATTTTGACTGGGACAATCAGCCTTCTGAGTCTGCGGAAACAGAAGAGGACACAAAATTCATTTTCCTGCTGGGTTACGAGTTTAAAGATTAATGATTGCTTTCATATCGCGATTGAAGACCGAGAGTTAAGAGGGGGAAAAGATCTCTATGAAAATATTGGGTGTAGAAGGAAGTCCGAGAAATAATGGCAACACTGAAAAACTGGTTAAAACGATTCTTGAGAGCGCCTCAGAAAATGGTGCCAAAACAAAATTTTATAAGCTTACTGAAATGAATATCTCTCTTTGTTTGGGATGTTTTAACTGCAGAGAAACCGGCACCTGTGTTGCGAATGATGACATGCAGTTGCTTCACGAGGAGATACAGGCCTCAGATGTAATCATCATAGGCTCGCCGGTCTATATGTGGCAAGTATCCGGACAGACAAAGCTATTTATGGATCGTCTCGTACCGTTTATCAAACCGGACTTTACCACTCGTTTAAAAGGAAAGAAACGCGTATTTATGGTCTTTACTCAGGGCAACCCTGATGAAAAATCCTTCAAACCTTACTTTGAATATCTTGAAAATCTGTTTTCCTTTTTGCACTACGATGTAAAGGGCACCCTTGTGGCTCCTGGAACAAGAGACAAAAACGATATCCTTCAGCAGACAGACATGCTCGAAAAAGCAAGGGAAATCGGTAAAAAACTTATTAAATAGCAAATGTCATAAATATGTTCCGATTTATCCGCCTTTGGCGCGATTGAATCGCTTCCTGCAACAATTTGACTTAAGCCGCCGGAAACGGAACGTTATTTTGAAAATAGCTATATCACGCAATTTGAGGCGATGATAAACGCCGAAATGCCGCGAGGGATCGAAAGGAAAGCGGGTGACTTCTAATGTAAGATCTGGCTGAGAAACAGCTTGGTCCGGTCATGCTGGGGGTTTTCGAAAAATTCATGCGGGGTGTTCCCCTCGACAATTTGACCGAAATCCATGAAAAGGACCCGGTGGGCCACGCTCTTGGCAAAACCCATTTCATGAGAAACTACGATCATGGTCATCCCTTCCCGGGCCAGTTCGATCATAACATCCAAGACTTCCTTGATCATTTCCGGGTCAAGGGCGGAGGTGGGCTCATCAAAAAGCATGACTTTCGGGTTCATGCACAAACTTCTAGCAATGGCGACACGCTGCTGCTGGCCGCCGGACAATTGCCCGGGGTATTTTTTTGCCTGTTCGGCAATATGCACCTTATCCAGGTAATACATGGCGGTTTCTTCGGCTTCTTTTTTCGGTACTTTTCTCACCCATAATGGACCCAACGTCAGATTTTCGATGATGCTCAGATGGGGAAAGAGATTGAAATGCTGAAACACCATACCGACTTCCGTACGAACTTTCTCGATATTTTTGATATTGTTGGTCAGTTCGATGCCGTCCACCACAATGCGTCCCCGTTGATGTTCTTCCAGCCGGTTGATGCAGCGGATGAGTGTCGATTTCCCGGACCCTGAAGGGCCACAAATGACAATGCGTTCCTGTTTATGAACGGTGAGATTGATTCCCTGAAGTACATGGAAATCACCAAACCATTTGTGCATATCGATGATCTCTATGATGGCTTCATCAGACAGCGTTTTTTCCATGGTGACTGAGGATTCTGTGTCCATAAAAGCGCTTAATCTCCCCTCGACAATTCTTTTTCCAACTTTCTACTGTAATTCGACATGGAAAAACAACCTAAAAAGTAAAGAATGGCCACAAAAACATAGGCTTCTTTGCTGAACCCCATCCACTCCGGATTGGAAAGGACAGTCTGGCTGGTTTTGAGTAAATCATAAAGGGCGATGATCACCACAAGGGATGTGTCTTTGAAGGCAGAGATAAGCTGACTGACCGTGGGCGGAATGACGATTTTCAACGCCTGGGGGAGGATTACCAGTCGCATGGTCTGGTAATAATTCAGCCCAATAGACTCGGCAGCCTCGTACTGCCCTCTGGACATCCCCTGAAGCCCACCCCGAACCACTTCTGCAATATAGGCGGCCGTAAACATAATGATGGCGGCCTGGGCCCGGAGAATCTTGTTAATGGTGAGCCCTTCAGGCAGAAGCAGTGGGAAAATAATCGACGACATAAAGAGCAGGCTGATCAAGGGAACGCCCCTGATCAATTCAATATACACAATGCAGAGTGTTTTTATGGCACGCATTTTAGACTGACGACCCAGTGCCAAAACAACCCCAAGTGGATATGCCGCCGTGAGTCCGAAAACAGACAGCAACAGCGTCAACGGCAAACCGCCCCACTGGGTGCTTTCCACCGGGTCAAGACCCAAAAGGCCCCCTCTCAAAAGCAGGCCCATGATAAAAAGACCTGAGATCCAGGCGTATGCCAGGGGTTTTTTCCAGTATTTGCGGTTTTGACTGAGAAATAGCAGAACAAAGAGAATGATCATGGCCAAAAGGGGGCGCCACTGAAGATCGTAAGGATAGAAGCCGAACAGGATAAACCGGAAATTCGATGAAATAATCGACCAGCAGGCACCTCCGGCATCGTGGCACACCTGTCCTGTGGTGTTCCAAACGCTGTCGATGAAAGCCCATCGAAAAAAAGGGACAGCGGTTTTCCACAGAAAAAAAAGCGTCACTATCGTCAGTGATGAATTAAACCAGCCGTTAAATAGATTGGCCTTTATCCAACCGATAACCCCCACACTGACAACCGGCGGCCTGATCTGTTCTTTTTGGGAAGTATGTGCAATATCTGCCATTGATTTTTTACTTATCGTTCCACCAAAGCGGCTTTTTTATTATACCAGTTCATAAACACAGATGTCAGGAGACTAAAAATAAGATAGACCAGCATAATCAGCGCCACGCCTTCAATGGCCTGGCCGGTCTGGTTGATGGTTGTGTTGGCCACGGATACAAAATCCGGAAACCCGATGGCCACGGCCAGCGAGCTGTTTTTGGTCAGGTTCAGCATCTGGCTGGTGAGCGGCGGAATGATCACCCGCAGGGCCTGGGGTAAAATCACAAGGTTGAGCACCATGGGGGGCCTAAGACCCAGGGACATGGCAGCCTCTGTCTGGCCTTTACTCACCGACTGAATCCCTGCCCGGACAGCTTCTGCGACAAATGCGGCCGTATAGAGAACCAGACCCAGCAAAAGAGCGATGAACTCAGGAGAAATGGTCAGACCGCCGACAAAATTAAAACCCACAAGCTTCGGCATATTCAATTCGGTGGGGGCGCCCCCTATCCACCAGGTTAACAATGGAAGCCCTAACAGTAGCCCCATGGACACTCGAAATACCGGAAAAAGCCGACCTGTCCGTTCTTGACGCTTTTTTGCCCATCGGCGGATGAGATAAACGATAATACAGCCGGCCAGAAAAGCGATGGCCATATAAGCATGTGCAGAATGGGCCTTGGGAATGGTAAATGCAACACCGCGATTGCATAAAAAGACACCGGTTATGGGGTTGAGGGCCTGTCTGGGAGATGGAAGGGTTTCATAAAAAATAGCATACCAGAAAAAGAGCTGCAACAGCACCGGGATGTTCTGCATCACTTCAATGAAGATTGCTGCCAGTCTCGATACCAGCCAGTTTGTGGAGAGCCGGGCCACACCGATAAATGTGCCCAGTATAACGGTAATGATAATACCGACAAAAGAAACATACAACGTATTTAAAGCCCCGACAATCAGGGCGCGGCCATACGAACTGGCCGCAGAATAATCGATCAGGGATTCACCGATTTCAAAGGAAGATTCTTGATGGATAAAACCGAACCCCGTGGCAATGGATTGTTTTTCAAGATTGTGCAGCGTGTTGGAGACGAGGTAGTATCCCAGCAACCCCACCATGCAAAGCGTTATGAACTGAAAAAGGATCGCTCTCTTTTTAGGGTCGAGCCAGAATGGAACTTTTTCAGATACCGTATTCTTCACAATTTTTTCTATAAGCGTTGAAACGATTCACTTTTATCTGAAACCCCAATGGAGAGGACCGGCCTTATCGGCGGGAAAACAGGGCCGGCCATTCACACAAGATAAAAAGGTGCCCCACTATGTGGAGCACCTTTTTATAACCGATTACCTTACAGGTGCAGCGTACATGATACCGCCGTTGGTCCACAGAGCATTCAAACTACGCTCAAGGGCCAGGGGTGTGTTGACACCCACATTTCGTTCGAAGATTTCGCCGTAATTCCCCACCAGTTTGACGATGTTATATGCCCATTTTTCATCCAGTCCCAGTGCTTTACCCATGCCCGGGGTCACGCCCAAGAAGCGCTGGATCTGAGGGTCTTTGCTTTTGAGCATTTTATCAACATTTTTAGATGTAATTCCGAATTCCTCAGCCTGGATCAGGGCCATGACCGTCCAGTTGACGATATCATACCATTGGTCGTCGCCATGGCGGACCACTGGTGCCAGAGGTTCTTTGGAAATAATTTCAGGGAGAAGAACGTAGTCTTTGGGGTTGGGGGCTACAGACCTGTGCGCTGCCAGTTGGGAGGCATCGGAGGTCAAAACGTCACAGCGACCGGCAAAAAATGCTTTGGAAAGTTCGGCGGTCTGCTCAATGACCACCGGCTTCCATTTTAACCCATTTTTCCGGAAAAAATCCGCGACATTCATTTCGGTGGTGGTTCCCGGCAGAACACATACCGTGGCGCCACCCAGTTCCTTCGCGCTCTTTATACCCAACTTTTTGGGGATCAAAAAACCCTGCCCGTCATAATAATTGACATGAACAAAATTAAGACCGTTCGTGGTCTCACGGGTCAGGGTCTGGGTGGTATTTCGGCAAAGGACGTCAATTTCTTTAGACTGAAGGGCAGGAAGACGCTGCACGGCGGTCAGCGGAACAAATTTCACTTTGTTAGCATCTCCGAACACCGCGGCTGCAACGGCCCTGGCCGTATCCACATCCAGGCCTTTCCATACGCCTTTTTCATCCGGCATGCTGAAGCCGAAAACACCGCCGTTTACGCCGGCCGTGACAAATCCGTTTTTCTGGACATCCTGAAG
>Ga0209928_1000012_pt1 | contig 35762 bp, 29 predicted proteins | sample SalPonF2_B_D2_MG_FD_185727 | JGI IMG/M metagenome (GOLD analysis project Ga0209928, IMG submission 185727) | Salt pond soil microbial communities from South San Francisco under conditions of wetland restoration - Salt Pond MetaG SF2_B_D2_MG... ...
GTACATCTTTGTTTTATCAATAATCCCGCCCCGATAAATCACCATTCAAAACACTGTTGCCAATAGAGCCAAAAAACTATAATCTTTGGCTTATCTACTGCGGGACTATGGATAAAACACTTATTAGGTATCACAAGTTCGCCTGATATTTGAATACGTTGGTACTATAAACAAAATCCCTTAAGAGCAACTTTAAAGCCATCTTTTTTTGTCCGACGCCTCCACTAGTTCATTTTTGACAATAACTGCAATAAACCGTACTGCGACCGTTCTGTCGAATTTGCTTTAGTTCATTTGCACAGCATTTACAGGCCTGCCCTTTCCGGCCGTAAACAAAGAGCTGTTGCTTAAAATAACCGGGATTACCGTCACTGCCAACAAAATCTCGCAAGGTCGTTCCACCCTGATTTATCGCTTCACTTAGCACATCACGAATATTATCAACCAGTGCACCTAAACGCTTTTTAGAGATTCTATTAGCCGCTCGTTTAGGATGAATGCGCGAGAGAAACAGGGCTTCATTGGCGTAGATGTTTCCAACACCCACTACCACGCGGCTGTCCATGATCAATTGCTTGATCGAAGTGTTACGCGCGCGTGACAAAGCATACAGATAATCAACACTAAACGTGTTTGTGAGAGGCTCTGGTCCAAGATGATGTATAAGTTTATGGGTGGGCCAATCGGTCGTCCACAACAAACACCCAAATCGTCTTGGATCATTAAATCGAATTAGGTTGCCTGAGTCCAACACCATCTCAATGTGGTCGTGTTTCAGCATAGCGACTCGTTCAGTCAGCACACGCAGACTTCCAGACATGCCTAGATGTACTAAAATCGATCCTTTCTCCAACGTAATAATGATATATTTAGCGCGCCTATGAACAGTAAGCACTCGCTGCCCAGATATTTCATTTATCTCTTTTGAAACGGGCCAGCGCAGATTGGGATTGCGCACCAAGATAGATACAATCGATACACCCTCCAAATAAGGCCGTATGCCACGCTTTGTGGTTTCAACTTCTGGTAGTTCAGGCAAAAAATCATCCTCACGATAAGGAATAGGAGCGAATAATTTTACAGTCGCAGACAACAGCGTCTATGCAAATAAAATTTACAGGATTCGCAGTGGTTGATATAAGCACCAATCAGAACGAGAAAGTGGAGTTAAAAGCAATTTTATTAGATTAAAATAGTCGGAATTAAATAACAACAAATAAAATTGAGATAATTATTTGTCATTGCAGATATTTGGATTTATGGTCGCTTATGAAATATTTTACCATAAACTTATGGTCGCATATTCATCCCCCTGAGCACATAATAGACCTATTTGATGTAGTCTACCAAGGTAAACCAACGGTTGCTGTCGGTGTATACAGCCCGGACTGAAAGCCCGCTTGCGGACGCAAATTCGTCTATGTGATGGGACGTAAACTTGTGGGAGTTCTCCGTGTGAATGGTCTGTCCCTTGGGGATTTCCAGGTCCCCCTCAAAAAAAGGGAACTTGATGGTTATGTCTCTTGTGGCCATTAGATGCATCTCAATTCTCTGCTTTTCCTCGTCGAAGAAAGCATGGTGTCGGAAATATTCGGGCTCGAAATCGGTTCCTAATATTTTATTGGCCACATTCAATATATTCTTGTTAAACTTGGCGGTGACGCCCTTTTCATCGTTGTATGCCCTTTCCAATACAGCTTTGTCCTTGACCATATCCAGTCCAAGCAACAACCGCTCCCCCGTCTTTATCAATTTGCCCAGCTTTGCGACGAATCGGACAGCATCTCGTCTGTCAAGGTTGCCGATAGTGCTCCCAAAGAAACAGAAGATTCTGTTTTCATGTTGCGAGACCAGGTGGATCTGCTGCATGAAATCGGCGACGATCCCGCATACCTCGATAGCACCGAATCTCTCCTCAAGTTTGCATCTGGACTCTTCAATGGCGCTCAGGCTGACGTCGACCGGGACATAGATTGACGTCTTGAGTATCGCCTTCGGCAGCGCTTGCAAAAGGATGGAAATCTTGGAACAATCTCCGCTTCCTATCTCGACTAACGATGCGCCCTCGGCACCTCGCATCAGTTCTCCGGCGTGTCTTTTCAAGATGGACTTCTCGGTCCTGCTCGGGTAATACTCTTCCAACCTGGTGATCTGTTCAAACAGCTTGGAGCCTGCCTCGTCGTAGAAAAACTTGCAGGGTAAATGCTTTTGGGCCGCCATTAGCCCGGCCAGCATTTCCTCCTCCTCAGTTTTCGTGGCTATTTCCCGAAAAACGTCGTTTGACGGTATAGTCAATTCTCTTTGCATCGCTCCTGCTATAACAGCTTTCCGACAGCAATTGGATTGGCTGGGTCATTGGACCACTCGTACCAGCCCCCGTCATAAACCGCGATCTTGTTCCATCCCATCAGGTAGGCGTTTAAGAAGGCTTCACTCGCTCGCCAGCCGGTCCCGCAGTAAAACACATTGAACTGGTCCGAAGTAATACCAGCCTCGTTCCACATCCCTTTTATCTCGTGGTATTCCCGTGTTGTGAGATCTAAATTTCGGTAGTTCTCCATGTGGTAAGCATCACTGCCGCAGTTGCCGAATACCGAACCTGGAATACATCCTTTCTTGAATATGTAATTGTATCCGCTCACCTTGCCGATGAACTCATCCCAACTCCTTACACTGATTAGGTTTCCATTACCGGATCGCAAAAGCTCTTTTACCTGTGCCGTATCAATGAAAATCTCCGGCCATGCAGGCACTCTATCGCCGAACTCGGATAACGGCTCAAGCTGCACCTCGTCCGTTGAGAGGGGATAATCCTCGTTTCCCCATGCGGCGATACTTCCGTTCAGCACTCGGACGTCCCGCACACCTGCGTACATCATTAAGACTCCACAACGTATTGATCCCAAGTGTCCCGCCTTGCTACCAGGATGAGGGTCGCTGTTGCGAGGACTTGAAAACCTTCCATATACTACCACCGTCGTATCCGCAGAAATCCCCAGCTTCCTTAATGCCTGTTCCAACTCCTCAGGAGAACGGCGGTTCCATGTATCCGGGGATTCAAGCTCAAGGGTGTCCAGCGCTATGGCTCCTGGGATATGACCGATGTCATAATCCTCCTTGTTCCTGTAATGACAGTGACAAATCGCGTACTTTTTTCCGTTGAAACCCGGGGGGTTCTCTCCGGAAACGAGCTGATGGACCCATCTTGGATAGACCAGTTTTTCGAACCGCTCCATCTGGTCCATGGGCAAGGATTCGTTAGCGGCCCACTCGTCGACGAAGCGGGAATAAACGCTTACCTCCTTGTAACCCGATATAACAAACCTTTCAGCCACTTCCACTGCATCGTCACTTGTGTAACCGTAGACTACTATCTGGTGGTTCGGCATTAAGCCCTTGCTCCTTACAATCTCATCCCAGTTTTCTTCGTCCGTCCAACTGACAGGTATGGCCTTTGCGCCTCTTATATGCCCGCCACGTCGCTCCCCTTTGAGTGTCCAACCATTGTACGCATCGACCGGGCGAACGTCAAAAATGCGGTGCGATTCACTGTCAATTACCTTTTCCAGCTGCTTCGTCGAAATCTCGTTCACCATGCAACCTCTCTCTCGAGTAAAGATATCTTGTCAGAATACCAAATATCACTGAACTTTGATATATTGAGACTACCTTATAAAAATCGGATTTGTCAAAGATAGTGTCTCTATCCATAAACACAACTTAAAGCTGACTTGTGATATAGTATTACGGTATCTCAGAAAAAACAGGCACTTGATAGTTGTAGGTCATTGCGAGACTGTCGAAAAAGTCCAAAAATGGCAATTTTAGCAATTTCGCATGTAATGAAATCAACTGGTTATGAACATCAAAATCACAAATTTAGGGTTTTTCGACAGTCTCTGCAGGTATCTCAGGTCCGCGCTATATCTAAATTAGGTGGGAGATACTGCAACATATCAATTAATCAGATAATGGAAAAAATTCTAAAATGAGTTATACATGCAGTCGACTTTATCTGGAGATTTGAAGACCGAGAAACACTTGAAAAGGTTGAAGGGGATGTGATTGTTGACTTTCCCCACGAGATATTGCACGATTTCAGATAATAGCTTGGTACTTTTTATTCAGAAGACCGATTCCTCTTAGACGCAATTTTTTTCAAAGATCGACATAAATAGACAAGGAGGACATGATGCGTTGGAAACAGTTTTTCACTCCTGTTCAGTCCATGAATTCCGAAGAGGCCAAAGAATTTATGTCCGGAAAAACCCAGGATGAATTTACCCTTTTGGATGTTCGTCAACCCGGTGAGTACGAAAAAAATCATATCCCAGGTTCAAAATTGATCCCTATTAGTGAGCTTGATAAAAGATTGGATGAAATTGATCCGAGCAAACCGGTGTTGACCTACTGAGCTATAGGCGGACGAAGTCGGATGGCTTCGCAAATGCTTGCCGGTAAAGGATTCGATCAGGTCATCAACATGTCCGGTGGTATTAAGGCTTGGGATGATCCACTGGCTTTCGGATCGGAAGAACAGGGACTGGATCTTCTCACGGGCAACGAATCTGTTGAAGAGGCACTTATCATTGCCTATTCTCTTGAGGCTGGTTTGCAAGACTTTTATCTTACCATGATCGATAAAGTGGCAGTTGATGATGTTAAATCCCTATTTCGAAAACTTTCTGATATCGAAGTGCTTCATCAGAACCGCATATTAGAAGAATACATTCAGATCACCGGAAAAAAAATTGACCGAGACACCTTTGAATCGGGACGGGTGGAAAAGGCCGTGGAAGGAGGACTTACAACTGACGAGTATATCAGGTTATTCAAACCGGATTGGAATACTTCGTCGGACATTATCGCTCTTGCCATGTCCATTGAAGCTCAAGCTCTGGATCTTTATACCCGGGTTGCGAATCGCAGCACAGATGAACGCAGTCGAGTTGCTCTGAAAAAAATTGCAGAGGAAGAGCGGGCGCATTTAGAGCAACTGGCAAAATTGATGGACAGTTTATAAAGTAAAGCTGTAAGGGCAAAACTCTCAACTGTAAGCTAAAAAGGATTATACCATGGCAAAACATCTGGTACTTGTCGGCGGTGGTCATGCACATATGGTGACTCTTGTCAATATTAATGCATTTGTAGGAAAAGGCTATCGGGTAACGGTCATCGGCCCCTCCGAACACCATTATTATTCCGGAATGGGCCCCGGTATGCTGGGAGGGACCTATTCTCCATCCGATATCCGGTTTGCCACCAAACATGTGGTGGAAAAACAGGGTGGTGTTTTTGTATTGGGGAAAGCTGTTCGTGTCAGACCCGATGAGAGACTAATTGAATTGGAATCCGGAGAAACCGTTCGTTACGATGTGGTTTCCTTCAACGCTGGCAGCTATGTGCCTCGGTTGAACCTTTCGGAAGTTACCGAAAATATTTACCCGGTCAAACCCATTGAGAAACTCATGGAAGCTCAAGCCAGAATCAAGGAGCTGGCTTCACAAAAATCGATCACTATCGGTATTATTGGGGGCGGACCTTCTTCCGTGGAGATTGCTGGGAATATCTGGCAATTGACATCCGAGTATGGCGTAAATCAACCCCGTGTAAAAATTTTTTCAGGCAGCCGTATGATGGCCAATTATCCGGAGGGAGTGAGAGCCCGGATTGAAAAATCCCTTAAAAGTCATGGTGTAGAAATCTATACAAACGGATTCGTTCAAACAATTGATCCTGATGGCATCAACTTGGAGTCCGGAGAGCGGTACGATCTGGATTTGATCTTTCTGGCCATCGGCGTTAAGCCAAATGCCATATTTGAAAGATCAGGCATCCCCACCGGACCGGATGGGGGGATGCTGGTCAATGCCTACTTACAGAGTACCGCCTATCCAGAAATGTTCGGCGGCGGCGATTGTATTTATTTTCAGGACCAACCCCTGGATAAGGTGGGAGTCTATGCCGTTCGTCAAAATCCGGTTTTATACAACAATCTTTTTGCTGCGCTGGAAGAAAAACCGTTTCAGGTTTTTTCTCCGGGCGGCGACTATCTATTGATATTTAATATGGGCGGTGGAAAAGGGGTTTTGCGAAAAAAGTGGCTGACATTCGGCGGAAGACTCGCCTTTATCATCAAGAATTATATTGACAGGAAATTCATGAAGAAGTTTCAAGCGATTGAGTGAGAAAGATGTCCCGAAAAAAAATCATCTTAAAAATTCTTATCAATTTTCATGAAAAATTCAGAAGGTAATTTGGACCGTAACAGCATGTTCACGTACACCGTTATTTCCGTAGCCTAGCACATTCCAATCTGCATTCATCGGCTGCTGATTGCCTTGGGTATCGGTTGCCCGCGACATAAGGGTGTATTCGCCTTTTTCTTTTACGGACCATAAGAATTGCCATTGCCGCCAAGCATAAGGTTCGTCAGGCCCAATAAATGTTGCAGCATGCCATGTCTTTCCATTATCCACCGATATTACAACCCGCTCAACCTTCGCCTCGCCGGCATAAGCTGCTCCCAAAACCGTAACGAGTCCTGCCCCAAGTTTTTCAGACTGCTCCGGCTGGGTAATGATGGATTTTAAATTTATTCCTGTTACAACTTCGCTGGTCTTGGGGTCCTGCCCCTTTTGAAATTTTCGGTAAACCTTATCCATATAAAAACCTTCAAACGGCCGGTCCAAAACGGTAATTTTATGTAACCACTTAACACAATTAGCCCCTGTCCAACCAAGGGCCAATGCTCGCAGAGGATACCCATGCTTAAGAGGCAGGGCTTCACCGTTCATCTCATAGGCGAGAAGTGATGAAGACAGCGCTTTTTCTAAAGGAATGCTGCGAATAAATTTAATTTGAGCTGAGCCCAACGGTTTATCCAGACCTTCAAAAGCTACATGGTGCGAGTTAGCCTTTAGTTCGGATCTATCGAGCAACTCCCTGAGCCAAACCCCTCCCCAGACGGCATTACCAACTCCCCCGATTGTCCATGGATTTCCAGTGGCCTTTTTCTCAAATAAAGATCGGCTATTTCCGGAACATTCAATCGTGTTGGAAACAATTGCTTTGGGCATACGATAGATCTCATCGAAGCTCAAAACTAAAGGTTTATTTACTTCTCCTTCGATAGTTAGCGACCAGTCAGATAACGGAATTGGTTTTTCAGGTATTTGACCCTGATTACGAGCGAAAAACACTTTATTGGCTGTGATCCATGAACGAAGATATTGGTTTGGGGTTTCTGCGTTGAATGGTTTTTGACTCATAACGCGCATTTTCTTTTTCATTTTAACTCACTTTCTAAACACAAAACCTCTAAATCGCTTTGTGGTAATACGATATTAAGTTATCACAGAAAATTGAAGCACTTGATAGTGGACAGAATCGCAGATATCAACCATAAATATCAAACGTAAGGAATGGCGCGCTTAACGCGCAATTCTATGGACATTTTGATGATTTTGCCGAGATTCCCTTAGGATCAAGAGCTGCAAGACAGCATCGAACAGCCGGGCCGGTGACGGGCCCAATCCGGTCGTTTTTTCGCAAATTCTTCCTTGTCTGGTTGTTCATCGTAAGGATATCGCATGACCTCCAGCAATTCGTTCACCAGTGAAAAATCACCCTTTTCAGCCTTGTCGATGGCCAGTTGGGCCAGGTAGTTTCGCAGCACGTATTTGGGGTTGACGGCATTCATGCGCCGGCGTCGCGCCTCATGAGAAGTATTGTCCTTTGCCAGGCGTATCAAATAGTCGCGCAGCCAACTCCCGATTCGCGTTCGATACTCGTGTGTCAACTGTTCTGAAACGTAATACGCGGGCATCAGCGGAGCCATGAGTGTTTCATCACGGATATCGCCCAGGGATTCGACATCAACATCGATCATGGCCAGCCAACGAAAAAAAATCGTATAATCCGTCTCAACCAAAGGCAAGATTGCAAGCAGCTCGTCGAATAACGCTTTATCCGTGGCGGGCTCGTAAGTCTTTAAGCCCAGTTTTTGGGCCATCATGGCCTGCCAACCCTCTTGAAAATATTGCGCATTAACTTCCAGTGCCTGTTGCAGGGGTTCAATCTTGCCAATCAACGGATAGATGGCATTGGCCAGCTGAACGAGGTTCCAGTGGGCTATTTGCGGCTGATTACCAAAGCAATAGCGTCGGCCGATAGCGTCGGTGGTGTTCGGGGTCCAGTTGAGATCATAATCTTCAAGCCAGCCGTAGGGGCCATAATCAATGGTGAGCCCGAGAATCGACATATTGTCCGTGTTCATCACGCCATGCACAAACCCCACGCGCATCCAGTGCATGATCAGATCGGTGGTTGTTCGGCACACTTCCGCGAACCACTTAAGATAGACCTCCGGCGACGGATCGCCCAGATGGGGGAAATCGATGCGGATGGTATAATCCATCAGTTGCTTCAACACCTCTATTTCTTCACGTACGGCGAATATCTGAAAATTACCGAAACGTGTGAATGACTGCGCAACTCGGCAGACGACAGCGCCAGGTTCCGGTTTTGGATTACCGTCGTAAAACATGTCTCTCACGACCTGTTCGCCGGTTAATATAAGGCTTAACGCCCGCGTGGTGGGCACTCCCAAATGAAACATGGCTTCGCTGCATAAAAATTCACGCACAGAAGAGCGTAACACCGCTAAACCGTCTGCTGCGCGTCTATATGGTGTGGGGCCTGCACCTTTGATTTGCAAAGCCCAGCGTTCTGATCGTTGATTGATGATTTCACCCAAATTAATGGCGCGGCCGTCGCCAAGTTGCCCGGCCCAGGTGCCGAACTGATGGCCGCCGTAACAGGTAGCATAGGGCGACATACCCGGCAGAATACGATTGCCGACGAAAACATTTAGGAATTCATCGGATTCACAGGTTTCTACTGAAAGATCCAGCAATGATGCCACTTCCCGGGAAAAGGCAACTAGCTTAGGTGCGGTGACCCGTTTCGGCTGTACGAATGTGTAACACGCTCCTGTCACCTGTCGAGGCCGGTTGGTCGTTTCAGGGTCAGCCGGCAGTTCACGAACAAAACGATTGTCAAACGTCAATGATGCCAATGTGCCGCTCTCAGTCCGTTGTTCTGCAAGGAAGTCGACAATCACTCTTCTCATTGTGTCGATATCGAATTTCTCGGCCTCATGGGAACAGTCCTCCGAACAGTTTTTATGATTTTGCAAATCTGTTTTCAGGGCCATGATTCCATCCTTTTATTCTGGGAAATTTGCCTGTGCGTTAAAATAACGGGTGATAGACCATTAAAGTTTTATCCAAAGCGGCAATGTGCTTCTCGCCTTTCGACATTGTAATCATTATTTGAGCTCATGCAACGAAACCTTGAGGTATTGTTAAGTGGTAAAAGATTTTGAGGAGTTGTTTCGGTATGATGAAATCGCTGCTTTACTTTTTTAAACTTGTCAACTAAATCTCAAACCTTGCGATGCTTAAGTCACTTCCCGCACAAACGTCACCAAAACTTGTATCATATTGGAAAAGTTCAACCTGGAGCCAATTATTGTTGATTACTTATATAGTAAACAAGAAATTGTACTAAACAGTGAAACCTATATTAAACACTTCGTGGCAGGATGGGCAGATAAAAAGCCATTTGGTGATACCGCTCTCTTTTTTGAACATAGAATGAAAACCATCTTTGTATCCACACGACGGGCAAATCTTAAACTCGTCTTTCATCTTAACGTCTTTAATTTTGTAATCCATACGATAGACGCCCTCTCCAAAATAACTTCCTTTTCAGTACATATATCAATAAAATCAAAAAAGGCAAATCCAGTGAAATAAATTTACCCCTTATTAAAAAACGATATTAAAAATTATAGCCGTTAATACATATTTCAATACCAGTTATCGGCCTTGAGCGTTATTCTTGAGATGGTTGAAAGATCACTGAGAAAGATCCAGCTTTTCAGGTTCACAAAGCAGCTCAGAATTTACAGATGTCAATCCGCAATTGCGGCACTGCTACCTTTCATTATTCACTCTGTTATGACAGTGTTTCGGAGGCTTTGATCCTTTCATGCCACACCAGTCCGACTTTCTACCCATACCCTCAATCTTGCAAATGTTATTGGCGTTCAGTGCGACTGCTCCACAGTTTGCACAAAAATATGCCCGTGTGTCTTTTGGAACAGTAACATGTTTTTTTCAGTCATTCTTGTACTCCCTATTTTTTGGAATAGGTTCTATTACTTTTTTTTCATATCCTTTCCACAGCATTGAAGAGGTACTGAACATGCGTCTTCTCCGATTCCACAACTACATGTTTTTTCAACCCTTAATTCTAAACCACACAATTCACAAAAAAATACATCTCCTTCATTCATTTCATGACAAATCGCCATGGATAACCTCCTTTTCCAATTATATTATGTAAGTTCTAATATGGGACGAATCCATTCGTTCAAATATATATACCTCTTTGTTAAGGTATTCTAATTTAATTATCAAGTCTTCTTTTCTGACAAAACCGGTTTTCACACCTTGGAATAATGCCGGGTGTTGAAAAAAGTAAAAAGTGTGGGAAAGAGCAAGTTAATTTGGAACTATCTATGTAAGAAGTTATTTGAATTTTGCTGTTATAGATATCTGTCAATCACGCATCCTGAATCAACCCGAACTTTTTTTCATATATCATCAGAACGAAGAGGGCAAGCCCTTTGAAATGGACTTGCCCTCACTAAGAATTCAAATCACGACATGAACATACGAAAAATATAATCTAAATTTTATTTTGCCGAAATGTTACGATAAATATGGAACATCTAAAAATAAGACACATTATTTCTTTTTAAAATAGAGTGCCTCAAAATCATCAACTATACTTTTCAATTTAGTTACATTGGTTAAATCGGTTGTCTGTTTACATTTCATGCTGTAAATAAGCATCTGATGGAGTAAACCAAGTTGCTTTTCATAGTTTTCCATGTCCAACTTGATTCGCTGAGTCATAAAATATTGAGAAACAATTTCCTGAATTTCATCGGCATGATGCTCCTTATTCATAATCCAACGAACTAATTGATTGGAATTATGATGTTCGTCCTTTTCAAGCTCTATAATTCGCTTCATGGACTTCTCAACGGTTACAATATGCTCATTAATTATTTTTATTCGCATCTCATCGTCATATATTCCACAAGGTATTTCACAATGGGCATAGGCTTGAACGGAAAGAATAAAGATAAAAAAAGAACCAGCCAGAATTTGTAATAAAATCTTTTTCATAACAAAATCCTCCCTTAATTTTTTTTGATAAAATATACTTTTCTATTTTTCTTAACATCTGGTGCTGAGAATCTCCGACAATTTGAAGGTTTTTTTCCTCAGGAATTTGATTTTCTGTTAATTGAATACAATATCATTTTTGAACAGAGATTTTTGAGCGAAATCAAATTTGGAATATGCTGGCCATTATCGGAAATCCATTAAAATTAAATTTACTCTGATAAGCCTCACGATCATGGGGCCCTCGGTTACGTAGGATTTTCCCTTTCTTTTTTCAAAGACTACGCAATGGTCTCTGTACTTCGCTCCTAAACTCTTACAAGGTATTCCAACCAAAGCGAATAACAAGATCCGAATTAAATAAAGCACCCATCAGGCCAAAAGTCTATTTTATGGCATCTTCGAAGGGTGACATTCCAATTCGCTCAATCGTTTTGCCGAGGCGTTCACGTTTTTCTGCATTTTCCTGATAGCACTGCACAAGTTTATCGACAACCTGCAATACCTCGACATCATCCAGTCCTGACACGATTTCTTCGGCGATCCGTGGTTCGGCACCCACGTTACCGCCGATGACGACCGTCCAGCCGTCTTTTTTCCCGATCAAGCCAATATCTCTCACCCATGACTCGGCACAGCTCAAATGACAACCGGACACCGCCATCTTGAATTTGCCGGGTAACTCCTTTGCATGATAACGCTTGTCCAGCTCCATTCCGATTCCCAGAGCGTCCTGACGGCCCACCTTACAAAATGTGGTCCCGGGACAGGCCCTGACGCTCCGAACACAAAGCCCCACTGCCGCCCCTTTTTCCAGTTGTAGTTCATCCCACACCTGATCGATGTGTTCTTCCTCGAGTCCAACAATGGCAATACGTGCTGCCCCGGTAATCTTGATGGCCTGAGCATTATATTTTTCGGAAACATCGGCAATCCTTCGTAGAAGCTCGGGTGTTACAATGCCGCAGGGAATATGGGGTGCTACGGCATATGTTTTATTATCGCGCTGCAATATGGCGCCTTTTTCGCCCAACTTAAGCATCTTTACCTCCTCGTATGCATTTCATTTTATCGTTTACGATATTCGGGTTGGTAAACTTTAAAGATCTTAGTCATACATTTAGCCTTTGTCAAAAAATGCAAGCTGTTTTGTTGAAAGGAATCCGACTCCGATGTTTCGCGGGGTCTTCCCCACCTTGACAGGTGCCACTTTGTGGCATATTATAACCCTAAAATAACACTTAACAAAGAGGTGACATGATGAAAAATTTGTGTCTTTTTGAAAGGTTTTCAAAACTCGGCCTGGGGTTGTTTTTCCTGCTGACCGCTGTCGGCTTTATGTTGAGCGGCATTACCGTTTTGCCGATTATCGGATTTATATTCGCCGTTCCCCTGTTGATTGTTTCATTTTATTTTTTTCGCGCCCATTTAAACAAAAACTGTCAAATCGAGGAGGCAACGGAATAGCAGCTGAAATGGCTGTTTCCCTTACATAACGAGAGGCAGCAGTTCGGTGTTTTACGAATTGTTGATGTTGACTACCTGAAGCGAAACGCCGTATCATATTCTAAGAGAGAAGCAACATGGAAACAACATCTGAAATGACCGGGCATAAGATCATTCCTCTTTTTCCTTTGGGAGTGGTTCTACTGCCTCATATGGAAATGCCGCTTCATATTTTTGAAGAACGATACAAAGTGATGATCAATGAATGCCTGGAACAGAACCGGGAATTCGGCGTAGTGAACTATGACGGCACAAATATCCGCAGCATCGGATGTACAGCCGAAATCCGTGGTGTTGTCAAGGAGTATGAAGATGGTCGCATGGACATCATGACCCAGGGAAATATCCGTTTTGTCATCAAGGACATGGACCAAAGCCGGATCTATCTGCAAGCAAAAGTCCTATTTTTTGAAGATGAGCGCGAAATGGTCTCCGACGATGACGCGAAATTGGCCGGAGAAATAATACATCTTCTTAAGGACCTCGACCGAATTTCGGAAACACGTCGCGATTACAATGCCCTGGCCGGTTTGGATCTCATGCGCCTGTCTTTTCTGATACCGAGCACAGAAGGGTTCACCCCTGAAGAGCGTCAGCAGTTTATGGAAATAACATCCCCGCGACTACGCCTCACAAAATGCAAGGCCATATTGAAAACGGTGATCCAAAGAACGAAAATGAACCTGAAAATCAACAAAATTATTGGCGGAAACGGGGACGTCAAAGCATTGCTCTAAAAAAAGCATTCCTCTTCCCGTATTGCATTAGTTTATCGTATAAATATAATGCGCAGTAAATTACAACTTGCAAACATAAATTAATCCAAAGAGAGGACTAAAAAACACGTGAAAGTATTTACGGTTGTAATTATCATTTTTACGGCTTTAATGATATTTGACCACAAGGATACAATGCCAATGGATTTAACTCAATTCCAGTGGAAGAATCGACTGCTTTTAATTTTCGCCCCAGATGACAATGATAGTCTCTTCAAAAAATTACAAAGTGAAATTATTGCCCAAGAGGCTGAAGTGGAAGATCGTGATTTGATGGTATTTGAGTTGCTTGGACTCGGCTCATCTCGAATGAATAGGGCTCTTTTAGACCAAAGTAAAGTCGATTCGATTCGTAGACACTTTTCCGTACCCCAGAGATCATTTAGAGTCATTTTAATTGGTAAAGATGGTGGTATAAAACTTAAACGGGATGATCAGATTGACTTAGAAACGATTTTTGAACTTATCGATTCTATGCCAATGCGCAAAGATGAAATACGGCAGAAAAAATAACGATTTTGAATTTTCTGTTCAGATTATTCACGTTGAAGGGGCAAGAGCTTCCTGAGGAACTTAAGGTAATAAGGGATATAGTGATGAAAAAGGTTTTGGTTATACATGCTAACAGTCTAATTCGATAGGTGATGATCATTCCAGAGTGCATGTTTTGAGGGATGTCAGAAACAACCTTAAAATTGAGCCATGGGGGAGTAATTTTTGAAAGGTTTACAGGGTTTGAGAAAAATTCCCATGCCCCGATCATTGAAATCGGAATTAATTGTCTTCTATTGATTCGATGAAGTTTCATCTTGCTCTACCGGTACTTTTGAGCTACCTGCGACACATTTTCCTAAAAGACATCCTTTAATGCCAGCAAGGTACCAATCGATGGATTATCCGAAGGGTCTTTTGAATAGTGCGCATAACGAATATTGCCGGAATTCATTATCACTTGCAACGTTTATGAGTAACATCTATGATTACTATCGGTTTTTCACCTCATCGCGCTGAAATTATACCTTATGCCCGCCAAATAATGGAACAACATCAGATTATTGTGCTGGAAGAACCTCCACATCCAAAATTCGAAGACATGCTCAATGGCAACCTCTCGATTGCTGACTATTTGATGGAGATTGATATTGGATTTCCAGAATTTGAGCATTTGATGTGTAAAGAGGCAATAAAGCTGCACCAAAAGAAAAAAGAGCTATTACAGATAGAACCTTATTTAGAAAGACTTCTCGAAATCCATGAATATTTTGCCCAAGGCAAAACACCGGCGGAAGTTTTAAATATTGCCCATTTGAAAGCCGTTTATTTGGCGGAAAAATCAGCCACCGGTGCTTTGATCAACTACTATGCCCGTAGTATCGAAAAAGATTTTAAGCAGGTGATCGAATCCGTAAAAGCATTTGCAAATGCGGATGCCCGACGTTTAAAGCTGCGGTCAATATTAAGAGCCGGAGCCATCGCAACTTTGGATACAAACAAAAAAATTTATGTGGAAACCGGTTACATCCACTACCCTCTTTACCGATACCTTTTAAAAGACTTTAACGGCAATCAAAATATACGGGTTGTTTATTTGATGCAGCCTGTTTTCAAAAAACTCAGATGTAAAAGACGCAACATGGGACCCGGAGATATTCTTACTTTGTATTATGCTCTCAATTTACCGGTCAAAGAAGACGTTGCCAATTTGCTGGCTGCAAGAAGTCTGATCTATACTCAGTTGATTCAAACAGAAGAAATGCTTCCGGCTCACAGTAATCCAACGCCTCACAGTTTGGAAGAAGCCCTGGTCAATAGACTTGTTGATTGTCTGGGATTTGAAGATTGCAAGACAATCTATTCAGAAACCCGTTTTAAGAACCGACGTGAATCTCTGGATTTTGTGAAATCTTACATTTGAACTAAATAAAAACGATATTAGACAGGTCTTATGAAAGTGATTTTACACAATGTCAATCCATTGCCATATTCGGCAAGGCGGTGACTTAAATCCGAAATTCGAATATCGAAAACCGAAACAAGCCCAAATGTCAAATGACAAAAATCAAAATGTCAGAACACCTTAAAAATATTGTTAAATTAACCATTTCAAAAATTTGAAACGCTCAGCTTAGGTATGAGTTTACATTACATGTTCACAGGGAAGCGCACCATGTTAACACTTACGAATTTTTCTTCCTGCAAAACGATCTGGTGAAAATTTAGGAGTAAGCTTGACTTGATGTCCTTTCAGAAATACATTTTTTCTCAATATTTTAAGAATTCCAACATTCCAATTTTGAAAAGAGCGAACTAGTGTCCATCCATAAATCTAAATTGGACACATATTAAGTCTTCAATTCGTCTTAAAAGATATTGAATATGCTGAATCCCTCGAAAGTTATGGAAACGATAGCCGTTAAATTAAATCAGAAATTGGCGCTCAACCAGGTCCAACGTCTTCAACAACAAATCGAATTTATGCTTGAAATCGATAAGCTCAAACATATATTGCGAAGGACGATTTTGACGGATCGATCCCGGGAGGAAAATTCGGCGGAGCATTCCTGGCATATTGCCATGGCGGTATTATTGTTTTCGGAATATGCCCTGGATCAGAATATTGATTGGTATCGGGTGATCAAGATGCTGCTGGTGCATGATTTGGTAGAAATTGATGCCGGCGATACGTATTGTTATGATCATCAGGGCCGCAAGGACCAAGCCCAGCGGGAACAAAAGGCGGCAGAGCGAATTTTCAAAATCCTCCCTTTGGACCAGTCTCGATCTTTTCGTGAATTATGGGACGAGTTTGAAAACAGGGAAACTCCTGAATCAAAATATGCAAATGCCCTGGATCGCTTTCAACCGTTTTTACAAAATTATGTTACTAAAGGTCAAATCTGGCGAAAAAATAACATAACCCGCCGCCAGGTGAAGGACAGAATGCAACCGGTGTTTGATGGGGCTCCCCTTTTATGGAATCTTGTTGAACTATTAATTGATGATGCCGTTCAGAAAAAATATCTGGCGTGATAGCGACCATGGCAACGCATAAAACCACACCGGTCATCAATGCCCGACATCTAACGAGGATCTATACACTGGGCGATAGTGACGTGATCGGTATCAATGATATCGGCCTCGATATTGCTCCGGGTGAGTTGGTGGTGCTCAAAGGCAACAGCGGCTCGGGTAAAAGCACCCTTTTGTCGCTCATCGCTGGTCTGGATCGCCCCACCCGGGGGGTCCTGAATGTTGCCGATCATGATCTCAGCACAGCGACACCATCCGATCTTACACATTTCCGGCGAGACGTCGTGGGGATGGTCTTTCAATCTTTCAATTTAATGCCCACCTTGAACGTGGTTGAAAATATCTGTCTGCCGGGATTGCTGGCGGGAAAACCTAAAGACCGGATAACATCCAAAGCCATGGAACTGCTGGACTGGTTGGGTCTTTCGGCCCGATGGAACCATTTGCCGGCCCAGCTTTCCGGTGGAGAAATGCAACGTACGGCCATCGCCCGGGCACTGATCAATGATCCGGATATCATCTTGGCCGATGAACCCACGGGGAACTTAGACAGTAGCAACGGCCAAATTGTAATGGAGTTGTTTGCGGAACTAAATCGTAAATGGAACCGAACCGTGATCATCGCTACCCACAGCGATATTGCAGATTCGTTGGCATCCATGAGCATCTGTCTGAAAGACGGAATGATTACAGATCAATCATGCGACATATAGGCTTTTTCTTCCGATTTTTTATTTGGTTCAGTCTTCGAAACATGAAAAAACACTTGGGCCGAGCACTGACGGTGCTTTTAGGAATTGCGTTGGGTGCCGCAGTCTTCACCAGTGTGAGACTTTCCATTCATGCAGCTCTTGATTCGTTTACCCGCAGTATGGACGTGATTGCCGGCAGTGCGGACCGGGTTTTGGTCCAACCCGGGGGGCGAGTTCCTGAAGAATGGGTAGCCAAACTCATGCAATTTTCCGTTGTCCGGGAAGTTTCACCTGTTTTGACCACATATGTCCGTTTGGCTGATAAAAAATCCGAACCGTTATTATTGATCGGTGTTGATCCAATCATGGATCGGAGCTTTCGTAATTGGCAAATTTCTGAACACTCTAAGGAAGATGCCGAAAGCTGGCTTGAACTGCTCAAAAGACCCTATACCCTGATCATCGGAAAGGCTCTGGCTGAAAAATATGCGTGTCGTCGCGGCGATCAACTCACCATCGAACATACCCGGCAGACCACCTTTTTTAACATCGTAGGAATTCTGTCGCCTGACGGGCTGGCCATGGCTGAGGGGGGAATGATCGCTTTAACCGACATTGCTACCTTTCAGGAGTTGACAAAACTTCACGGATGGGTGGATCGTATTGATATAAAAATCGATCCCAATGCGACATCCAAAGATGTCGATCATATCCGTAAAATGCTGCCCGATAACTTCCAGTTGGGCGCTCCATCCGATGCAAAGAAGAGCGGTCAGGAACTGATTCGCGCTTATCAGCTCAATCTTTCGATTTTAAGTTTTGCCTCATTGTTTGTAGGGATGTTTCTGGTATACAGCCTGGTTGCGTTGAACGCTGCTTCTCGGCGACAGGAACTGGCCATACTGCGCGCGACCGGTGCATCGCCTTATCTGCTGTTTCTGGTGTTTTTGGCAGAAGGGGCGCTGTTTGGTGTCATCGGTTGGTTGACGGCACTTCCCATCAGCACGATACTGGTCAAGTATTTGTTGAAGGGGGTCAGCCAGACGATTTCCATACTGTTCGTAAAAGTTCATGTAGACACACTATCTCTAAGTCCTTGGGAACTTATATTGAGTTTCGGTATTACCGTGTTCACATCGAGTGTTTCCGCCTTGCAGCCGGCTTGGGAAGCCATGCATGTATCCCCCAATGAGGCACTCGAAATATCCCGACACGGCATGGCACACAAAACATCTCCCAAGCTATTTGTTATGGTAGGCATCGGGTGTCTGTTTCTGGTGGTGCCGCTGTCCCTGCTTCCGGAGATTTTGAACATGACCTTGCCAGGGTATTTTGCCATTCTACTTTTGTTTGTTGGATTTTCACTGTTATCGCCCTGGGGCCTCCAGCAAATGGGGCATATCCTTTCGCCTGCACTCTATCGATTTGCCGGAATTCCAGCGTATCTTGCCGGTCGGTATGTGCGAGACAGCGGAGCCCGAACCGCGGTTTCCGTGGGCGCCCTCATCACTGCTGTGGCGTTATTTACATCTTTGGTCATCATGATCTACAGTTTTCGCAGCACGGTTGAGTTGTGGACCGATCAGACCGTCAGCGGTGATTTATTTGTTACGACTAAAATGGGAGAAATCAACCGGTTTCGCGACCCTATACCTCGGGCTGTTGTGGATGGACTGGAGGAATTTAAAAATCAAGTGGACATTGTTCCTACCCGGCGGTATTTTTTACGCTATAACAATTTCCCGTATGAATTCGAACTGCTGGATATTGATGTTTTTTTTCGTCACGGGGATTTTGTCTGGTTAAAGGGTGATCCGGGTCGGGTTCGAGAGTTGTTGAAGCACGGTAAAGGGGTTGTGATTTCTGAAGTCTTTTCCAATCGTACCGGATTGACCATGAACGACAAGTTTCGGGCCCGAATCGAATCATCGCTCGTTGAGCTTCCGGTGTTGGGCATCATTCGGGACTATCGGACTCAAGGTGGCGTGGTCTTTTACTCTCTGTCACAGTTTAAAATGCGTTACTATGACGTTCAGTGGGGGGGATTTCGTATTTTTTTAAAAGATCGTACAAAGGATCTGGAAACGGCCGTTGCCTCTTTGCAAAATAAATTCATAAGGCGCTGGGGAGACACATTGGACATCATCAGCGGCCATGCGCTGCGAAACACCATTTTAAGGGTCTTTGATGAAACGTTTGCCATTACCACCGTTCTTTTACTCATTGCATTGGCCATCGCCGCTCTGGGCATTGCCACGACACTGACGGTATTGGTGCTGGAACGCTCCAAGCAGTTAAATACGCTGTATGCCGTGGGCGCAGACTTTGGGCAGATTCGATCCATGATTCTCTGGGAGGCGGCCTTTATGGTCGCTGCCGGGGAATTGGCAGGGATCATTTGCGGATTTATCCTGTCTTATGTACTGGTGTATGTCATCAATCGCCAATCCTTTGGCTGGACATTTCTTTATGAAGTCGACTGGGGGGCGCTGGCAATGTCATTGCCGTTGATTATATTGACAGCTCTGGTTGCCGCATACCCAGCGATCAAAATGGTGTTTCGAGAATCACCGGCATTGTTGTTGAGAGAAAATTAACCCGCTAAAGCAAAAATAGGAAAGAGAAGAGAAAGAAGGTGAGAAGGTGGGAAGGTAAGAAGGTTGGCATGTTTTATAGTCTCCGACCTTCTGATTTTCAACCTTCTTAACTTCCCGTTTTCCGGGACCTTCTCATCTTCTAATTACATTTGCGCCTATTTTGCGGTTATCTATTTCCTAATTTCTATTTTCTAAATTGAATATGATGTGTTTTAACAAGCGACTGATATTCATCTTATTGTTCATCTTTGTTTTTTCCCCTGTGTGGGTAAACTCTGAAGATACCAAGGGGTATCTTTCTGTCACCGGTCCTTGCGATTTCAAATTCCCTGAAGATCACGCATCACATCAAGGATATCGAACAGAATGGTGGTACTATACCGGCAATTTACAATCCGCAACGGGAAACCGCTATGGATTTCAGCTCACTTTTTTTCGCAGACGTATCATCCCTTTAAAATCTGAAAAGAAATGGCCTGCGCCCGCATCTGCCTGGCGCACTGGCCAGATTTATCTGGCTCATGCGGCCATATCAGATCTTGACGGAAAACGCCATTTTTATGCCCAACGCATGGGTCGAGGGGTGCTGGGGATCGCCGGTGAATCCCGGGATAAGGATATCGTTCGTATCTTTCTTAAAAAATGGTCCACCCAAATCAGCCCAAAAGCTCACCATCTGAAGATGATTTCCGACCGATTCTCTTTTGATCTCAATTTAATGCCTGTCAAACCGCCCGTGTTTCATGGCAAGGAAGGTTACAGCCGAAAAGGTTCAACGCCGGAAAGAGCCAGTTGTTACTCTTCATTGACCCGGCTTGAGACCCAAGGACAGGTGACGCTCTCCGGAAAAACATTTTCAGTTAACGGCCTGTCTTGGATGGATCATGAATTCAGTACTGCGCCATTGGAACCGGGACTCGTCGGATGGGACTGGTTCAGTTTTCAGTTATCCGATAACACGGAAATCATGATCTATCTTTTGCGACAAAAGGACGGTAAGCTAAGTCCTGCTTCCAGCGGAACACATATAAGTTCCAATGGGAAGACGAGACATTTATCCAGGCATGATATTGAAGTGACCGTCACGGATACCTGGAATAGCCCGAATTCCAGGGCGGTTTATCCGGCCCGATGGCGACTGAAGATTCCGTTGTTGTCCCTGGATTTCAATATTGTTCCCAACATGGCAGACCAGGAAATGAGAACCAATGAAAGTACCGGAGTGACTTACTGGGAAGGGAGTGTGTCCGTTCGAGGCTTTAAAAACAGCCGTCGGATTAACGGACAAGGATATGTGGAACTGACAGGGTATGCCAAGACGTTTGATGTACTCTTCTAAAAACATGGAAGCATCCCATTCGTTCAGATTGTAGGATGTTACTGAACCAGTAATTCCACCTGAATATTTTTTGCCGAAATATCGCACAACTTGGAAAAAAAACAGTAAACTTGACAAACATCAGGTATTCATTATTTTCAAAGTTGATTTAATAAACACAAAAATGAGGTTGTGCTGATGATAGAGAATATTGATCCTGTTTTATTGGCGCGCATTCAGTTTGCATTTACCATATCGTTTCACATTATTTTTCCGGCTTTTACCATCGGTCTTGCAAGCTGGTTGGCGGTTTTGGAATGGAGATGGTTAAAAACCGGCAACACGGTCTACGAAGAAGTCTACCGTATGTGGGTCAAAATATTTGCCGTAACATTTGGCATGGGCGTAGTGTCCGGCGTGGTGATGTCATTTCAGTTCGGCACCAACTGGTCGGTTTTTTCTGATCGGGCCGGCAATGTATTGGGACCGCTGTTGGGTTACGAAGTGCTCACCGCATTTTTTTTAGAGGCCTCGTTTTTAGGGGTGATGCTCTTTGGGTGGAATCGCGTGAGTCCAAAAATGCATTTTGCCGCCACCATCATTGTTGCCGTCGGAACTTTGATTTCGGCCTTCTGGATCCTATCTGCCAATAGCTGGATGCAGACCCCCCAGGGATACCGAGTGGGAGCATACGGCCTGCTGTACCCCACCGACTGGATTAAAATTATTTTCAATCCTTCTTTTCCCTACCGCTTTTTGCATATGGTCACCGCATCCTACTTAACCACGGCATTTGTCGTCGGGGGGATCGGCGCGTATTACCTCTGGCGCAATCAACATGTAAAACACGCCAAGGTGATGCTGGGAATGGCAATAATTATGGCGATATTTGTCGCTCCAATTCAGTCGGTAATGGGTGATTTTCACGGTCTGAATACGCTGAAACACCAGCCGGCCAAAGTGGCTGCCATGGAAGGTATCTGGGAGACAGAACAAGGTGCTCCATTGAAGCTGTTTGGATGGCCGGATCAAGAGGAAGAGAAAACCAAATATGCCATTGAAATTCCAAAATTATCGAGTCTGATTTTAACCCATGACCTCAATGGCGAAGTAAAGGGTTTAAAAGAATGGCCAAAAGACGAGCGTCCGTCCGTTGCCTGGGTATTTTGGTCGTTTCGGGTCATGGTCGGCATTGGCGTGCTGATGATTTTTACCGGTGTGACGGCTGCAATCCTTTATTTGCGAAAACAATTGTTCAACAAACGATGGTTTCAACTCTGGTGTATGGCCATGACACCATCCGGGTTTGTTGCCGTGCTTGCCGGTTGGTTTGTCACGGAAATCGGTCGGCAACCGTATATCGTCTATGGTGTTATGCGCACCGCGGAAACGGTATCGCCGGTGATGGGTTCCCAGGTGGCACTGTCTCTTCTGGCATTTATCTTCAGTTATGTTTTTGTATTTGGTGCGGGAAGTTATTACATTTTAAGGCTGATCGGAAAGGGCCCCGGTATTCCGGAAAATGCATACGGCACACATGGCGTAGAAGATCCGCCGCTTTTAACGGATCTGGCTTCTGAATTAGGAGGGAAACATGTTTAGTTTCGAGAGCTTGGTGGATTTGCCGTTAATCTGGTATGGACTCATTGCCACGGCGGTCTTTTTGTATGTCCTGCTGGATGGATTTGATCTGGGGGTGGGCATCTTATTTCCTTTTGCACCCTCGGAAAGTTGTCGGAATCGCATGATGAATTCCATTGCACCTTTTTGGGACGGCAATGAAACATGGCTGGTTCTTGGCGGCGGCGGGCTGTTTGCCTCTTTTCCCCTGGCATATGCGATATTGATGCCCGCGATGTATATGCCGATAATACTGATGCTCCTCGGGTTGATCTTCCGGGGTGTTGCATTTGAGTTTCGGTTCAAGGCCACTGGCAGATCGCGAAGGTTATGGGACTATTCTTTTCATTTCGGGTCTCTTGCGGCGACCTTCATGCAGGGCATGGTGCTGGGGGCATTTGTCCAGGGTGTAAAGGTTCAGGGACGCAGCTTTGCCGGCGGTGCATTTGACTGGCTCAATGCCTACAGTGTCATGGTGGGAATGGCGTTGGTGTTTGGTTATGCTTTGTTGGGCGCTACCTGGCTGGTTATGAAGACCGACGGTATCACCCAGGACTGGGCAAGAAAGTGTGCCGGATATGTGCTGGGTTATGTCGGCATATTTCTGGGGCTTGTCAGCATCAGCATGCCCATGATGAATGCCGATGTAAAGGCGCTGTGGTTCAGTTTACCGAATTTTTTCTATCTTTTGCCCATACCCTTATCCTCTTTCGTAATGTTAGTGATGATCTGGCGGGGCTTGCATAAAGGAAAAGAGCATTTACCCTTTTTTATGAGTGTCGGTGTGTTTCTGACGGGTTATCTGGGATTGGGAATCAGTTTATGGCCGTGGCTAGTTCCATTTAACGTATCCTTTCGTCAGGCCGCTGCTGCGCCGGAATCTCAGTCATTGCTTCTGGTCGGTACAATTGTGATGCTTCCGTTGATACTCGGTTATGTGGGATACTGTTATTATGTGTTTCGAGGTAAGTCATCCGATGAAACCCTTTACTGAAAAGCAAAAGCAATGGCTGTGGTTTGTCGCACTTTGCTTGGGCGGATTATCAGCCACGTTTGTACTGGCCACTCTGGTTCGCTGTGTGGTATCTGTCCGCTGAAACGGATCGGAATACCGCAAGGAATTGTCGGTTAAAAAGTTTCGATTATTTCCCGATTAGTTGTAGTTGACGTATCACTGAAAAAACTCGGATTCCGGTGATGCAAGATGGTGTGGTCAAGGCAATTTTCAAAGATTATCTCGGCAAAGCGGTAATTATCGAACATGAATACTCCGGCATCGACACCGGAAGGTTCATATCTTTTTATGCCCACATAAATCCGCGATCGGAAATTGAAGACGGAGTGATCGTTAAGAAAGGTGATATCATTGCCAACCTTGCCGACACCAGCAATTCAAAATCCAATATCATTCCGCATTTACACTTCTCGCTCGGGATCCCATCTAAATCATTTTCGTATGACGGGGTTGTGTGGAATACCATTAGAAAACCCGAACTGATAACCTTGCTGGATCCCCTGGCGGTCATTGATTGGCCTTATCAGACGCTGGATGCCGGGAATTTCTCTTGTCGAGAGCTTTGATTCACTTATTTCATCAGGAGAATTTCAAAAGAAGTGAATTAAATTCGGCGAAAGCAACAATAAACAGCAAGATACTTTTGTAACCGATGAGAGGTTTATCCACTTAATTGTTTCAAGTGCTGCGGTTCAATGAGAGTGATCGCCTTTATTGAAGATCAAGATATTATCAAAAAGATCCTCACGCATTTGGGCTTGTGCCCTGTGGCGTGAAAACCGTCGCCGCTTGTCAACGCCCAGCCTTTCATCCTGCATTCCATTTTTCGGTTATCGCGTCACCGAACAATTCGTTGACAACTAAATACCGTGAACACGCGACTTTTGATACCTTGCAAGAAAGGCAGATATCTAATAATTCCAAACCCATGTGATACTAACAACCTATCTATCATTCAGTTTCAATATTTTAATAAAAATCTGGTCATCTCTTATACACTATATATTGTATAATTTTGTTTTGATCCAATCCAATTTTAAATTCACGATGCCTTGCCTTTATTATTTCCCCATTTAATTCAGTCGGGATGATGATCCGATCTCTTTTTTACCCCGGTAAATATTCAGATATCCATCCAAAAGATGAAAATATCATCCACTTCAAAAACCTGTAATATGTCTGACATCGCCTGATTCATGTCTGAAATTTTCAAAAAGAGCAGATTTATATTCAATGGGTTTGCATTTTTGTGTTTTTGTAAGAAATAGGGCATATGTACTGAACAAAACTCGGTATCAGGTTGTACTTATGGCAAGCTGTTCGTACTTACTCCGGCAGCCCTGCCTTACGCAAGGCACCAAGAATCTTCTCTCTATCCGTTTCCTTCTTGTATGTGACTTTCTTTTCCCATTTTTTGAGAGAAAACCTGGGATTTATCCTAAGCACTTCAGCGGCTTCAGCCCGGGCTTCCTCATCCCGCCCTGACCAACTATAGATCTGAGCCATAAACAAGTGGGCAAGTAAAGAATTGGGCTTCTGACGAATCGCTTTTTCACACCATGTTATTGCCTTCTCGTATTGCCCCGTCCCGCCATAGGCTAATCCTAAACTAAATATGTACTTATTCGGAGGGATAGGATTAAGGCGTATCGCTCTCTCATATTCCGGAATGGATTCCTCCCACCTGCCGGCAAAAGTAAGTATCTTACCCAGTCTATAATGACATTCAGCTGAATTGGGATTAAGGGCAACAGCTTTCTCACCTTGGGCAAGGGCCTTATCATGCTGCCTTGTCATCGAATATAGAAAGCCCAAAAAGCCGTGTGCTTCAGCAAAAGTGTCATCCAATACAATAGCCTTTTGTGACAACTTCATGGCCTTGTCTATAGACTGTTTAGGGGATTTACTCGTTCCAAGAAACACATCCATCACGTGGGCACCAGATAGAATAAAGTATGCCGAGGCATACTCAGGATCTAGGGCAATGGCTTCCTCTGCGAATTGCTTTCCCAATGCATTACTATCTGAATTTAAACGGTTTATAAGCTCATTCGCTTGCAAGTACTTTAGATAGGCCTCAAGATTGTTTGTGCCTTTTGCAGCGACTCGGACTTCCTCCCCCTCCGTCAGCTTTACCTGCATGGCCGTGATGATTTTTTTAGTGATCTCGTCTTGAACGGCAAATATGTCACTCAGATTTCGGTCATACCGTTCCGCCCATAAGTGATGCCCATTAAGCGCATCGACCAACTGGGCGGTTACCCGTATCTTGTCCCCTGCCTTTTGAACACTACCTTCCAAAACATATCTAACGCCCAGTTCTCTGCCCACCTGTTGAACCTTTACAGGCTTTCCTTTGTAAGTGAATGTCGAGTTCCGGGCAATCACAAACATTTTAGGGATCTTTGAAAGGGCGGAAATGATGTTTTCGCTAATCCCATCAGCAAGATATTCTTGATTAGGATCGCTGCTCAGATTGTCGAACGGTAGTACGGCAATGGAAGGCTTGTCGGGCAGAGGTAACGGCGGCGATTCAGGCAAGCCCGCCTTACGAAGCGATTTGAGAGCCCGTTTAATCTCGGCTGGGTCTTTATAGGCAAAGAATTTCGACTTTGCATATACCTCTATCGAAGCTTTTGGTTTTCGCTTGAGAATTTCTACAACTGCTTTATTTGCATCTTCTTCCCGGCCGGCCTCAACATAGGTAAAGGCGAGCATGAGATAAGGAAGCTCCGAACGGGGATTTGCCCGGTCACGCCAACGCTCCAGGGCATCTATCGCTTCCTTGTATTGTCCTGTTAATCGATAGGCATGACCCAAGACCGGCAAATACCAATCCGGGTAATAAGGGCTGAGCCGCATCGCTTTCTTGACCAGCTCGGCTGCTTCATCCGGTCTGCCGGAGTATAAAAAAGGTAACGCTATCATCACCCCAACATCGGCGAAGTTAGGTGCAAGTGCGAGCGCTTTCTCACCATAAGCAACTGCTTTTTCGAGTTGTCTTCTGGTCATATAGACTAAGCTCAACGTTGCATAAGCCACAGCATCAGAGTCATCCATGGCCAAGGTTTTATGAGCAAATTCTTCTGCAAGTTTAAGGGACTGGGCAGGGGTGTCGGTCCATCCAAAACGCGCATCCCGATAGTGCAACCGACCAATTTCTTGCCACGCATGCGCATAATTCGGGTCCAACGCGATGGCTTTCTCATACAGCCTTCGTGCCTGAGCGTTATCTTCCTTTGTGAATCTGCGGCCAATCTCTAAACCGCGCAAGAAATATTCATAAGCCTCTGGGTTGTCCGTGTGTCTGCGCCGGATGCGGGCTTGTTCTCCTTCGGTGAGCTTCACTTCAAGTGCCATTGCAACGCGCTCTGTGATGTCATCTTGTAAAGCGAAGATTTCGCCAATTTTGCGATCATACTTTTCTGCCCACAGGTGATGCCCTTTTAACGCATCATTGAGTTGTGCTGTGATCCTAACTTGATCTCCAGACCTCTGAACACTGCCTTCGAGTACATAACGAACACCAAGCTCCTGAGCCACCTGTTGCACTTTTACAGGCTTTCTTTTGTAGGTGAAGGTTGAATTTCGAGCAATCACGAACAGATTTGATAAGTTAGAGAGCGTTGTTATGATGCTCTCCGTAATCCCGTCGCTGAAATAGTCCTGCTTCGGGTCTCCACTCAGGTTGTCAAAAGGCAAGACTGCTATGGAAGGCTTTTCAGGAAGCGGGAATGCCATCTTTTCAACAGAGGCGGTTTCAATCGAGGGACGGCGAACATAGAAATTCCAAATCGCCAAAGAACACGCTACAACAGCAAGAACAACTAAGGCTATGATTGCTGTCCGTGGCCATACAGGCTTTGGAAGTTCTTCCCCAATAACCTTTCCCGCATATTCTGGTTCCGTTAAAATTTTATAGACACGAACAGGTTCAGAAATATTCTTTACATCGTGTGCTCCAATATATTCATAGCCGAAATTCGTTAGCTTTTTCTTCACTTGATCGTAAATGTTTCGCGATATGTATACATCACCTGGGTCAGCCAAACCTTCAATTCGTGCGGCAACGTTAACACCATCTCCATAAATTCGATCACCCTCATGGATGATGTCTCCAAGGTTAATACCAATACGAAATTCCATCTTTCGGTTATCTGGAAGGTCTGCATTTTTCTCTTTTAATGTATCCTGAATTTCAATCGCACTATTCACCGCATTGAGCGCACTGGCAAACTCAGCGAGAATATTATCACCAGGGGAATCCACAACTCGCCCTTTGTGCTTAAAAATCAAACCTGAGATTGTTTCACGGTAGGCTGTGATAGTCTTTACTGTATGCTCCTCATCTTCGCCCATCAAGCGGCTGTACCCTTTAACATCAGCGCTGAATATAGCTTTCAACTTACGATCTAAGCTGTCCTCACTCATGAGATCTCCTTGCTTTTAGTCGTTTTTATTCAAAAGAGAAAAAACTTTACCATTAACAGGAAATTTCAATTTGCATCTGTTGTAAATACGTTACCATTACATGCCCTATTGCCGGTGTTGTGATATATGATCGGTATCAATCCAAACAAAAAACCCCACTGCTATTCAGAAATGGGGTTCAAAATAGTCACATACGCTTTCCTTTTGTATAAGAATTAAAAAGACCTAATTGTCAAAGCGTCAAGGCAGGCCAAAATTGAATTACATTAGAGTGAAAGCAAGTAAGATATCAGAAAAGAGAGACAGATTGAAGGTGCAGGTTAACCAGTTGATAACAGACAACTTTTCCAACCATTGTTTTTCACAGTTTTGCTAAATTGTCAAGATGATTATATAAAATGACACATTGTAGTAGGTTGAAGACATGCCATATGAATCTTTTGTGATGATAAAGTGTAATCATGGGGATCGTGCGGAACATGCACAAACGATTTAAAATAGCCTGAAAATATTTTCACCAGAAAGGATGCTGTCTCAGGTCTTAAAAGCAGTCCTTGGGCGGGTTTAGGTAAACTGATCAATACACCCCTGGCCAGTTCAATTTTTGGAATATGATATCACAACCTTCAATATTGCTTTTCCGATTCAATATAAATTGCAGTAACATGTGATCGAACTCGTTACATAATCATTGGGCATATCTGTAATCTTAATTCCAATCTTTAGACACAGCAAGTAGTTTCGGCTGGAAGAAGCAAGGTTAGATAAATCAATATATTTTGAATATTGTAGGTAGAACTTTTAGTTCACGAAATGTTTCCATGAGTTTAAAGACTCCCAAGAACCATATAAACCAAAGAGCATCGAACATGTGCCTCCTAATTACTATTGGTCTCACTAAATACTTTTCTGGCTCATTCAGAAGGGAACTTTTGGGCAAAAATCTTGGTACTTTTTTAAGGTAAATTTCAAATTCACTCTTGTGCAGCTTTGTTAGTTCTGCTTCCTCGCTTTTAATGACAAATAGATAATACACGGAAAAGGCAATTATAATAACAAGTGGAATTAAAAAGGTCTCAGAAAAAAACCCAACGCCCAATGCACCTAAAAGACTGAAAAAATAAAGCGGGTTCCTACACATGGAATATGGGCCTTGCGTGACTAAATGGTCTGTCTTATAGCCTGCAATATAGACAGAACACCATAATCGGCCCAAAGTAGCAATACCCACCAAGACGACACCTAAAACAAACAGAATCGTGGTTACAATTTGTGACTTATCTTTCCATAGGTTGTCGGAAACACAAATAAAAACAATTAATAAACAAACAAATATTCTAGAAATAGGAATCCGCAATTTTTCAACCATCTGATATAATCCTTTGTTTCTAACATTAATATTAGATAAGCGTCTCGTTTTTGTTCCCTATGAAAATATTAAATAGACGTCTATTTAATATCTACGTAACGAAAAATAGCCTGAAAGACAACAGTAAAAGACAATACAATTCTTTTAGAACACTTTTATCGAACGTACAAATATATTTAGAATACCTCAACAATTTGTAGTTTATCAAACCCTGTGATTTCTTGCCATAAACGCAACCTGAAACCGAGTCTCATTCAGTACATATATCCTATTTCTTACAAAATTACAAAAAGGCAAACCCGAGAAAAATGATTTGCCCTTATTGAAAACGATATCACAACTTTTGAACTGGTATTAAAACTTGTGATATATTGCAGTACCAGATATTCAAAGTTCGGATAATAAAAAGGCAGAGCCATTTGCTGACCCTGCCAGTTTAAATGTTTTTAAATTATTTTGATGTTCTTGGTTTTAACCTTCTATCAAGTACGCTTCTTCGCAAACTTCACACCTCGGTGTCTAAATTTGGATTATATAAAAACACCCATTGTCAAGGCCGTCCTATGATAACTCATCTGGGCACTAATTAATTCAAAAGCTTCAGCGCTTCTCTCACTGGTATTCTTGTTCCATTTTTAAAAGCAACCACAAAAGCTCCACTAAAACCTTTCCTTCGAAATACCGACTGTAACGCAGAAGCTGATCTTAAATCTATTTGGTTTCCTACAGTATATTTGTATAACCCGCTGTCTTTATATTCCCATACATTTTTTAGCTCCTTAAATTGTGGGGAATTTGTTGCAAGACGAGTGCTTGAAGAAATAATCTGGACCTTAAAAATGATCTCCTGATTTTTTGTGTCTAAATCAGTGTTATCTGCTTCTGAATTTGTTTTTATTTTTGGAAAATCTTTATTTGACGTCGCTTGTATAACAACATCCTCTTTTGGTTTGTGTCCGCCTTCTAAAGATTTCGTTTTTCTGATTATTTCACTTAACTGTTCTTTCAATTTATCATTTTCTTTACGTTCAGATTCCAATTTCGCTAAAAGTTCTGTGATGGATTTGTTGGCGGCATCAATTTTGGCTTCTAATTTTCTCATATGTATTTTTTCTGTTCGTATTTTGACTCTAACTTTTCCAAATTGATATTTTACATGATAGAAAGTTGGGATTAGAATAATGATCAATAGTGTTATTATTGATACAAAGAAAAAGGATCTCCAAGGTGTTTGAAATGATCTAATGGACAAAATCGAAAAATATAAAAATAGATATAAAACAGTTATGCCAACCACAACCATTTCAACATTAAGGCCATCTGTGATATTTTTTCCATAGGGTGAGAAATAGGGTATTGTATAATACCAAATGAGGTAAGCTACTAAGCTGGATATGCACCCTCCGGCAACTAATAAAAATAAAAGCATTTTTGATTTCATAACTGTATTAAGTGCATCTGTCTAAGGAGTACCACAATTGCGAGCCTCGATCTAAAATTTGCAAAAAGTGAATATTTTAAACGGATTCAGATGGTTGCTAACTTTAAAAACAAAGATTTATGGTTTTTCGACAGTCTCTGCCAAAACAACAACCAGAAGCTAGCTCATGCTGGTTACATATATCATAAAAATCAAAAAAGCAAATTCTCGAAAAAGGATTTGCCTATACTGAAAAACGATATCACAAATTATTTAGAGCCTCAAAAACCTGTTAGATATTGCAGTAACATGAAATCAGGGTTAAGTGCATAGACGTTGGAGATTCCTCCGGCGCCAAATAGCAATATGACAGATACCGCAAACCCCAATGTGTTTCTTGTGTGTCTATTGATCGGTCCTGTGAGTTCGGAATAACTCATAGAAATACAAATTGACCATACTCATTGCCATTATGAACAGGAGCATAGGCAGCAATATATTGCCCTTTAATTTTACAACATTCTAAAATTATAAGTAGTCTGTATCCGGCCAGTCCAAAGGAATGAAAACAAAAACCCTGTTAGATAGTGGCATCCTAATAGGATTTAAAGGATGGAGGTGTGAATCAAGCCAAGAAGGAAATCTTGACTCCTTCGATTTAAGTAAGAGCAACTTGTTGTGATATATTCAATTCCAGGTAGGCAGGTGATGATGTGATATTCATTTCCTGATCTGAAAACTGTTCCTCTTTAATCTATCATAATAGAAATCAGAACTTTCCCGACTCTAATTTTTTGCAAAGAAATTCCACCTGTTTCTGCAATGGACTGTTTTTCTTTATTCCCCGCTCGACGATACCGATGGAATGGAGGGCTGTGGCATGATATCTGTTAAAGCTCTTCCCTATTACCTGGAGGGGAGCATCCGTATATTTGCGGGAAAGGTAAATCGCTATCTGCCGTGGTCGAACGATGGGTTGCTTTCGTGAGCTTGAGACAATGTCCTTGATGGAAATACGGTAATGTTTGCAAACCAGTTTCTTGATAGCATCTATAGTGACATTCTTCCGCTGGTGAACGATATGTTTTGTGACACTTTGAGCAAGCTCAAGGTCAATGGGTTCTCCCAAAAGCAGTGATTTTGAAGCAACCCCTATGAGGCCGCTTTCAAGCTGTCTCACATCCTCTGTGAGCTCACTGGCCAGGTACTGGATCACTTCCTCGGGGACATCGTAACCTTTAAACGTTGCTTTTTTCTGCAGTATCCTTACCCTTGTCCTGAAATCAGGGGGATTAATGTTTGAAATGAGGCCGCATGAGAGGCGTGATCTTAATTTGTCGTCGATTTTAGGAATGTCTCCCGGAAGATAGCAACTTGAAAAGATTATTTTTTTGCCGGCCTCAAACAGTGTGTCGAGGGCAAACGCAAGCTCGACCTGGGTTCGATCCTTATTCCTGAGATAATGGACGTCTTCGAGCAGCAGTACGTCACATTGATTTCTGTATTTCTCCTTGAACGAGTTTATGGAGCCATGCTGAAAAGCATCGACCATTTCATTGCTAAAGTCCTCTGCGGTCATATAATAGACACGGTCTGAGGGATTTTCGGACAGGATGTGGTGTCCGACGGCCTGGGTGAGGTGGCTTTTTCCCAACCCTGTCTTTGACAGTAAGAACAAACAATTTTGGGAAGCATTCTTTCGAGAAGCCATTGACAGGGAAGCTGAATAGGCAAAGTCGTTATTTTCTCCGACCACAAAATGATCAAAAGTGAAATCCTTTTTCAAAAGACGACCATTACGCGGACACACATTTATATTGGGAAGCAGAAGTTGAGGGTCTTCATATGCTTTCGGTTTTGGGAGGGCATTTTTTGCGGAGATCTCGATGGAGAGCTGGCATTCTCTTCCCAGAACACTCTTTATTTCGGACTCTATCAGGGAACCATAAATCTCAAGAACCCGCTTCCTGGAAAAAAAGTTAGGTGAATATAAAACAATGCGGTTTTCATCACACCTTGCCAGTTGCAGAGGCTCAATCCACATCCTGAACGTGTGAGCAGGAATTCCTGCTTTGATAGAAACTTTTGCCTCGTCCCAAATTTTCTTCATATCCGTTAATGTTTGTTATTTTAAAAAAACAGATTTATCTGCTTTTTTATAGGGAGTGAATAGAGGAGAACCAACTAAATCTAACCATATTGGGGCATTATCACAGGTTGTCAGAAAACCGGCTCAATACCGAATCAGGTTGAAGCTTATTTAGCGAACTATTTTATTTATGTCAATCCCGATAATTCTGGTTTTTCATTTTTCTATTAACATATTGCAGAGGAATTATATATTATTGTATTAACAGTATTTAATTTCTTTTAAAAACCAAACGTTCTGAAATTCGAGCTTTTCTGAACGCTATATTTCCACAGGCATTTCAGTCATATCCAGACCTGTGGATAAGTTATTAACAATTGTGTCATCTTCCATATTCTCCGATTTACGTTTAATATCTGCTAATTTCGAAAAATATTTATCAGATTATTGTCATATTAGGATTGAGAGTGAAGTCAAGGCCTTTGGTATTGAATAATTTGTGCCATTACCGGAATGTAGATTTTTAATCTTTGTTCCAAACCTTCGATAGAAGTTTGAACATGATGGGATTAAAAAGATTTGCATAATAATCAAGACCCTGGATTTTCAGTCTTTATCGTTTTGAACATTTTGCAAATTGTTAATTTTGTCAATAATTAACACAAGCAATTAAAATTGAATAAATATGGCTGAGGATTTTTGTTGATAACTTGTTAATAACTATCTCAGCTTAAGGGCAAATCCTTTTTTTAGGGGTTTGCCTTTTTGTAATTTTGTAAGAAATAGGGTATATGTACTGAATGAGACTCGGCTTCAAGTTGTACTTATGGCAAGTAAAGGTTTTGACAATACCGTTTTTTGTAAGATACTCTTAATAGATCACAACAAATGCCAGAACTAAGATATGGAATGGATATCACATCATCACATGCCACCTCTGAATTTAACTGCTGGTAAAACTGTCATGTTCGGAACGATACCTGTAAAACTGCAACTTGAGATAAACTACTACGTTCAACAGCCCGACGCCTTCGGCCCGGAGCAGCATTCTGTTCAGACATGTTCATGCCCCGAGTTCTTTTTGGGGGACATCTTTTTTCTCTGTTCTGATACCTGGTTGCAGTGAAGCACAGGGGCTTGCGCCCTGAAGATGGGGAGGGTTTCAACGGTGAAAATATTTTCGCAGACAGCCATACTCTTTTTTGCATTCCTGATTTTTTCTGCCGCCGATGGTACCTGTGCTGACAAAAGCGCAGAAAACCAGGATCTTCACCCGGCAGGACGGCCGAAAATCGGTCTGGTTCTGAGCGGCGGCGGGGCGCGCGGCGCCGCCCATATTGGGGTGCTCAAGGTTCTTGAAGAAATGCATGTTCCCATAGACTGCATCACCGGCACCAGCATGGGCTCCATAGTCGGAGGTTTGTATGCTTCCGGCATGAGCACCGCGGAGATTAAAGAGGCCCTGGACACAATTGACTGGGAAGATGCGTTCAACGACAATATTCCCCGCGAGGACCGTTCATTCCGCCGTAAACGGGACGATGACCTTTATCTAATCAAGCGTAAGCCCGGTATCGGCGATGACGGAAAGATCAAGCTGCCGACCGGGTTTCTGCAGGGCCAGAAAATCGATTTGATCTTCAAGGAGCTTGCTCTGCCGGTGAGCGATATCAGGGATTTTGATAAGCTCAGCATACCTTTCCGGGCGGTGGCAACCGATATTACCACCGGTGAAGCGGTGGTGCTCGGCTCCGGGGATCTTGCAAAATCCATGCGGGCCAGCATGTCCGTCCCGAGCATATTTGCACCGGTGGAGATAGGCGGCCGCCTCCTGGTCGACGGCGGCGTCAGCAATAACCTGCCGGTCGATGTAGCGCGGGACATGGGCGCTGATATAGTTATTGCTGTTGACATCAGCACCCCCCTTATGAAGAGGGAAGAATTGACTTCGGCGGTGAGCATCACCGTGCAGCTCACAGGTATCCTCACCAGGCGCAACACGGAGGAGCAGATTGCGACACTTTCCGGCAAGGACATCCTCATTGTACCGGACCTCGGGGGTTTCTCCTCAGCTGATTTCAAACAATCGGGGCAAGTTGTTCCCAAGGGCAGGGTTGCCGCCGAACAGCACCGCGAACAGCTTGCCGGACTTGCCATCCCAGAGGCCAATTATGCAGATCTGGTCCGAGCCCTGCCTGTAAGGAAGACAACTCCTCCGGTTATCGACTTTGTCAAGCTGGACAACCGGTCACGGGTATCGGATGCGGTCATCATGGCAAGGCTGCATGTGAAGACGGGTGAACCCCTGGATGTGCAGGCCCTTGATCATGACATCGGCATAATATACGGCCTCGAGTTGTTTGAGAATGTGGATTATGAGGTGGTTGAGGAAGACGGCAAAAACGGCCTCCTTATCCATGCCAGGGAACGCTCCTGGGGACCGAACTACCTGCAGTTTGGCCTTCAGCTTAGCGATAATTTCAAGGGAGATAGTGCGTATAATTTCGGCGGTGCTTACACGCGCACCGCGATCAACCGGTTGAACGGCGAATGGCGCACCGCGGCGCAGATTGGAGAAAATCCCTTAATCGCCACGGAAATCTACCAGCCTTTAGATGTTGAATCCCGATACTTC
>Ga0209928_1000014_pt1 | contig 34714 bp, 31 predicted proteins | sample SalPonF2_B_D2_MG_FD_185727 | JGI IMG/M metagenome (GOLD analysis project Ga0209928, IMG submission 185727) | Salt pond soil microbial communities from South San Francisco under conditions of wetland restoration - Salt Pond MetaG SF2_B_D2_MG... ...
TCAAAAAGCTTGATCTTTTAATTTGAATTTGAATTCCCCGCTGCTTGTCAGAGCGAGGCGGAAATCTCGACTCTCGGCGCAGCGGGGAGAGTTCATTGATGAAGTTTTGACATGGACAGACTTCAAAACAAGTCATATCCGATCAGTTTTAAATCAAAACAAATTTAAATATCTGGATTCAATACAAGATTCAGTAAGGTGAAAATTTAAGTTAGGGGAGGAAGGTGTATTTATTTATCATAAAGGGATGAAAGGAGGTGATCTTTATGTTGGATGAAAGCATGTATCCAAAAATAGATCTTAACACGTATCAAAAAGAAGCGGTTCTCAAAGATGGGACAAAAATTCTTCTCCGTCCGATGGCCCCAGAAGACAAAGAAGCGTTGTATGAGTTTTTCAAAGCGGTTTCCGAAGAAGAGGCCCGGTATCTGCGTGATGATGTTAAAAGCAGGCTTCTTATTGAATCATGGGCAAAAAACCTTGATTATAGCAGGACCCTGCCCATTTTGGCTTTAAAAGGTGACATCATTATTGCTGATGCCACTATCAATCGCCGTCGGTCCGGGTGGAAATGGCACCTGGGCACCGTGAGGATTTTTGTTCATAATGACTACCGGAACCTTGGTCTTGGGGAACTTATGGTAAATGAGCTCACGCGGATTGCATACGGGCTTGGAATTGAAAAACTTATACTAGAAATTCCAGATACCAACATTGCTGTAATTAATACGTTTACCAAGGCTGGATTTTATCACGCCGCAATGATCCCTAACATGGTCAAGGATAGACAAAACATGCCTGTCGATCTTGCAGTTTTGATGAAAGATATTAAACCAGCTCTCGATGAGAGTTATGATTATGATTTTTAGCGCTGCTTTGTAACAGAGACTGCAGTCGCGAGTAGAAGACCTTCTACTCCCCTAACAATGTTTTATTTATTTGTCAGGTAATTTTAAACGCCAATCAGCATGAAATAAATTTTAGAGTTAAGAGCAAGAAATAAGGTAGATCCAATAAAAGTGAGACGAAGAATATAATAACGTATTCTTATTTCCAAAATGCTTTCATTTGCAATGGACTCCAAAGCTTTCACATTTTACACTATGGAACTTCAGATGAATCAAAGAAATACATTTTCGCTCCATCTGCCCCTCAATGAAAACCCAAAACATAACTTTAATGGCATATTACCTCCATTCGAAGCTGAGGGGCAAGATGGGGCGATTTGGGATGAAAGGCTATGGTGGTAAGTATTGTCAGAGGAAAGGGGGATATCAACAAAACCACAGCCGAAATTCATTATTTAAAAAAAGTTTATTTTAGAAGATCGGAAATGGAATATGCCCAACTATGATGAGCAATTCCTAACGAGGGTTTTTGACAGCGTTTCTGATCCCTTTGCCATTTACGATCATGACTTTCGAATTCTCAGGGTAAATCGGGCGCTGAGGACGCTCTTTAGAATTTCAGCCGAAAAGATCATAGGAAAGTATTGCTATGCGGTTTTTTATAAACAAAAAGCAGTTTGCAAGGGATGTCATGTTCAGGAGGTCTTTTTAACCGGTGAACCACAGATTCGTGAGAAGCATATTCCAACACCTGATGAAAATGATCGCATTTTTGAAATCTATTCATGTCCAATCAAAGATCAACAGGGCGAGGTTATGGAGGTTGTCGAGTACATACGAGATATTACCGAGCGCAAAAGCCTTGAAAGCCAGCTGCTGGCATCCAAAGAATTCAACGAAAAGGTTATCAACAGTATCACAGACAGCCTTATCGTACTTGACCCTGTTGCTTACACCATCATCCAGGCCAACGAATCGTTTTACTTCCGCGTTGGGAAAAACCAGACCGAGATAATAGGTAAAAAATGCTACGAGATTATGCTCGGAAGGCAAACATTCTGTGGGGAATCCGGCATCCAGTGTCCGATAGAAGAAACCGTACGATCAAAGTCTCCCGCCATCTCTGACAAAATTTATCCCGATACTGACGGAAAAGACAGAGTGCTTCAAATTGCCACCTATCCGATCTTTGATAATCAGGGTGATATTTCTTCGATTATCCGGTTGGAACGCGACGTCACCGAAAAACGCAAAATGGCGGATGCCCTGGCCTTTCGTTCAAGGGAACTGCAAAGAGCCCAGAATCAACTGGAGCGGCTGTTTAAAATCTCGCGGCAAGTGAACGCGAAAAACGCTTTATCAGAGATCGTCGATTTCGCCCATGAAGTTACCCGGGAAATCTTTCCCGACGCTGTCCCTTTAATTTTTTTGTTGGATGCCGGAGGCCAGAATCTTCTGAGTTTGGAAGGCTGCAACCCCACTGTATTGGAGCCACTTTTGCGGGCGCAACAGGAAATTGAACGCTCCGGATTGATTTCAGATTTTATCCAATACCTGCAAAGCACCAGGGAACCTCGTGTTGTCGGTTCAACGTACAACAATGACATTCCCAATTTTTTAAAGATTATTTCAAAAGGTTGTCCCAATTGGTTCGGCTTTCCAATTTCCGCGCCCCAACAACCCATTGGATATTTCGTTCTGAAATCGTCGACTTCTCATAAATTCTCCCATGAAGATATCCATTTTTTTCTGACGCTGTTCAATCAAATCGCCGGCCATGTTCGTTATTTGGTTATCCATGAAACCGAAATCAATCATCTCCGGCAAAGAGTTGCCGAACGCACCTTCCATGGCAAAATCATTGGCCAGAGCGACGAGATGCAAAAAGTCTATAAACTGATCGATCTGGTTTCTACTTCCGATGCGACCGTATTAATTACCGGCGAGAACGGTACCGGAAAGGAGCTGGTCGCTCAGGCCATCCACCGCCAGGGTCATCGAAAAGAAGGTGCCTTTGTGGTTGCCAACTGTTCGGCCTATTCGCCGGCCCTGTTGGAGAGCGAACTCTTTGGACATGAGAAGGGCGCCTTTACAGGCGCCATCAAGAGAAAAATCGGTCGCGTTGAGCGGGCTCAGGGGGGCATCCTGTTTTTAGATGAAATCGGTGACATTGCCCCGGCTACCCAAGTCCTTTTGCTCAGATTTCTTCAGGACCACTGTTTTGAAAGGGTTGGCGGGGAAGAAACCATGGAGGCCGATGTACGGGTTCTGGCGGCAACAAACCGGAATCTTTACAAGGAAGTGGAGGTTGGCCGATTCAGAAACGATTTATACTATCGGCTGAATGTCATTACCCTCCATCTGCCGCCCCTGCGCGACCGCAAAGAAGACATTCCGTCGCTTTGCAATCATTTTCTTGAAAAATACAGTTTGAAGGAGAACAAAGACATTAAGTCTTTTTCCCCCGGTGCCATGCAAATTTTTATGGATCACGAATGGCCCGGCAATGTACGCCAGCTGGAAAACGCTGTCAGTCATGCGGTTATCCTTACTCAGGGCCAGTTTATAGAGAGGAGGCATCTGCCCCAGTTCCTCAGACAATCCGTTCCCGAACCCTCCACCACCTGCCTTGCTGAAAATGAGCGGCGGCTGATTTTCAATGTGCTAAAAGAGTCCGACTGGAACAAACATGAGGCATCCCGGCGTCTTAAAATTAGCCGTAGCACCCTTTACAGCAAAATCCGCCGACATCATATAAATAAAGAGACTGTTTAGCGTATCAGATTTGGACAGATAGGGTCCTTTTCTGCACAGTCCATAAATCCTTCACCCATAAGTCACCTAAAGTTTTTAAAGAAAAATTAGGGTCCGATCCCGTACACTCATTTAGGTTTCTTGTTAAGCAACACCGGCTTTCCTCCAAGACATCTCATTTTTGTAAAACGGATAAGCATCTGAAAAATCATTAGAATCGAGTAAAGAACCTTGAATTTTCATCGGTTTGTTCATACCTGGCAGGATTCTTGAAGTACGTTTTACTGAAGTATCAAAAACGTTTTGGTGTTCTACTGTTTGATTGTTCGATGAACACATGACCGACCATGCTCTTAATCCAAAACTGCAAGCCATCTCAAAAATACATCGAACGCCCAATTACGGCGCTGCCCCGTATAACGGGATTTGCAACGAGCCTCTTCAAAATGCTCACATACTTCCATGTATGCTGCGCTTTTTCATCGACTCGCGCCTTGTTCTTGAACGTAATCTGCATTTTTGAAATGGCATGTAAATACAATTGATTCATTCGTTTCGTAAGGCGACTGTCTATCAAGTTTTCACAGTTGGTACACCATTAAAATAAAGGAGTGACGCTTTACCAAGTGGCTTTATATGAAGCGGTGTTGTTATTGGCCACGACCGTTAATGGGCTTTCGATTATTCGTTTACCCGGCCGTTTCCAACATACTGAAACCGGAGAGGGAGAGTTAAACTGCCTGTATTATTTTTACTCTAAAAGAGTGAGGCTGGAGAACCATTGAGCCTTGACGGTTTGGTTGACTCTATTCGGACAACAACCGCTTACATTACAAGAAAGGAGGTGAGAGCATAAAAAAGAGACGTCTCCTCCCAACGAACGCTTGTCTTAATAAAGAATTAATTCTGAGGAGTTCATCGTGTTCGTTGCCATGTTAAAGAGGGGTTTAGATCTAGTCTAAAGCAAAACCAATTGATGGGAGGTTAAAAGATGGCAGAAATAAGAGATGTGGAAATAAACAGCAGGGAGGACACCCTTCCTCTGATGAGCCCCGAGGTAAGACCTTGGCCTGTGACACCGCCGCCGCCGCGGGAAGAAGTATCCAAAGTGTACGCCAAGCGGAATGCGGCCAAGTTCGGTGAGTGGTGCGAGGACAACCTCAGGTTCGAGTACAGCTTCGGCAAGCCCGAGGCCCTTCAGGGGATGAAAGTGCTAAATATGGGGTTGTACAGGATGGGCAACAAGTTTTGCTCATCATTGTTGGCCGAAGCCGGGGCCGAGGTTCTTAACATTGAACCGCCCGAAGGAGATCCTTTAAGAAAACTTACGCCCTTTGGCAGAGAAGAATTGATGCTCGAGGACAGAGAGACCGGCGAAAAGTGCGGCATGGATTTTATCCATGAGATGAGAAATAAGTACTCCATTACGCTGAATATCGAGACCGACGAAGGCAAGGAAATATACAAAAAGCTGGCTGCTCATGCCGACGTATTGATCGAGGAATATCCGCCGGGTTATATGGACGAGCGAGGTTTGGGCTACCGGCAACTTGCCGAGATTAACCCCAAACTGGTTTACTGCTGGATCGGTGTACGGGGGTCATGGGGACCTTACAAAGATAAACTATCCAAATTCGGACAGTGGACCCTTGAGCCTTTCGGCGGTTGTGCCAATTCATTTGTGCACAACACCGGTTTCCCCCAGGACCAGCTTCCCAGAGGTAAGGGTGGCGATCCTACCCGTTCCGGGGTCTGGTTTGCCGACTATGTGGCCGGCGAGCAGGGGGCGTGCAGCATTCTGGCAGCCATTTTCTGGCGAAATAAGTTCAGCGGCGAAGGGCAGTTTATTGAGGTTACCGGTTCCGAGACGCAGATGGACATTCTGGATTTTGATATCAGTTGGTACGGCTTCAACAAGAGCATCAAGGCCAGGACCGGCGGTTGGGATCCCAATTTGAACCAGTACGAGTGGAACCCCTGCAAGGACGGCTACATGATGATCGGCGGTCAGACCGACCGGCTCTGGTATCGCATCGGTCAGTGCATTGAGCGTGATGATGTTCAGTTCGGCCGATTGATTCACGAAGATCCGTTCCTTAAAGAGATGGGCGCCCGCAACGCGCTCCAGGCCCTGATCAAGACCTACACCGTGACCACCCGCTGGCTGCGGGATATGAACCGAATTGAAGCCGAGCAGAAGTTGCTGGAGTATGAGATTGCGGCCGGGCCGGTTTTGTTTATCGACGAGGTCAGTGAATTCCCGCATTTTGTTTACCGTCCCTGGGTGTATACCATAGACAGTGATCAGTACGGGACCGTGCTGTATTCGACGTCCCCGAATTCCTACGCGTACAGAACGCCGCACCGGGTCAAGTGGATCGGAAGACCGCTGGGAAAGGACAACTTTCTCAAGTACCTGAATTGGCTCGGTATGGGCCAAACTGAAGTCAGAGAACTTAAGAGCAAGGGGGTGATATAATGGCAAAAGACATGAGAGAAACAAGGATAGAGGATCTGCCAGGCCCCAAGAGTAAGGAAGAACTCGAAGAAATGAAGATGCCTTATGAGGAATACTGCAGGACGACCTTTGATCCGGGCAACGAGCATGAAAAACCCGAGCCTTTGAGAGGCATCCGGTGGATGAGCACCACCATGTATATCTTCACACCCCATTCCGTGTCCAACCTGGCGGAGTTGGGGGCTGAGGTGGTCAAGGTGGAGATGCCGAGGATGGGTGATCCCATGCGGCATACATCCCCGTTCAATGAATGTTACCTGTATCCGCTGCACGACACCCGGCCCATGACCGGTACCGGCCTGGGGTTTCTAAATGCGAACCCCAATGAATACTATATCACCATGGATTATCACCTGGATGACATGAAAGAGGCCTTTTACCGCATGGTAAAGATGTTCGACGGTTTGACCGAGTGCTATCGTCCCGGAACCTTTGACAAGTGGAAACAGAGCTATCTGTACCTTCAGGAGTTGAACCCCAGGTTCATTTACGTTTGGGGCGGCGGTTTTGGCTACGGGCCCAAAGTCTTTGGCGGATCTTACGATATTCTGGGGCAGGCCCACGCCGGTCTTGCTTCCGTCACCGGTATGCACGATTTTATGGGTGGTCACTGTGCCAAGCACTCCAACTGGTGCATTGACTGGTACTCCGGCACCCAGATCACTTTCGGGATTCTGGCGGCCATTCACTGGCGCGAAACCACCGGTCTTGGGACCATGATCGAATTTTCCCAAGTGCAGGCAGCGACCCGATGTTTGGGTTATGCCGCACCCATGTACGGCCGGTTCGGCATTGTGCGCCAGCGCTGGGGAAACTGGGACACGCAGCTTTGTGCCCACGGCATCATTTTGTGCGGCAAGTCCGACTTTCCGGATGTTCCCAATCCGCAGGACAAGCATGATGCCCGCTATGTCATGGTTTCCGCCTTCCAGGATGAAGATTTTAAAGAGCTGTGCGCCATCACCGGAATGAAGGATCTTTACGGCAAATACAAGGCCCATAAGGACCGGGTTGAAGGCGAAGCTCAGGTGGAAATTTACGCGGCCCTGGAAAGGTGGGCTGAGGACAAGTCTCGGTCGCAAGTGGTAAAAATCTTGCAGGATGCCGGTTTGCTGGCCGAACCGGTGATGAACGATCGGGAAGTCTACGAATGCGAGCATTACAGGCAGAGGGGTACCATCCGGTGGCTGGATGATCCCAGCTTCGGTGACATACTCACTCAAGCCGGTTACAGCTCGGGAATGATGTCCAAAACACCCAGGAGGCAGAACTGGATTTGGCGGCCGGTGGGTGCCGACAATGTAAAAATCTACCATGAGTTGCTCGGTTATCCGACATCCACCGTTCAGGAATGGTACGATAAGAGCTGGATATAAAAAAAGGAGAGCGCCGTGTGTGATATTATCTGGTGTAAGAAAGAAATTAATGGGAAAAAGTGTAACACCGTTAACTACCTTGATCCTTACTGTTTCTGGAACTGGGAAGGCAAGGTAAACTGCGCTGAATGCAAAACGGTGTATTACATCCACATGATTCAGGGCTTCATGTACATAGGCCCTGATGAGGTTGACGAAAAACCGGACACCAGTCCGCTGTATGCGGATAAGCCTTTAGAGGGTTACACGAACTATTTGCCGGGCATTGAAGGCAGGACCCGGCCGTATCAATGTCTGCCCCGGGATATCTACCTGGGTACGGCCGACATGGTCAAGTTCAGCGCCAGGGGCAGACCGGTCAGGGGCTGGCGTCCGCAGCCGCCGTCTGCCGGGATTGCCGGAAGCTTTGGCTTTGAATGGGATATTCAGAAACTGACTCCTGAAGTATGGGATGAGTATCAGCAGAAACTGGCGAAAGGTGAAGTCAGCGATTGGTAAAAAAAGAAAGGAGTGTTCCATGGCACAGTTAACACCTGAAGAGTTTCTGGACACTGTTCTGGTTCCGGAAAAACAAAGTGATCATATATGCTGGCAGTGCAGGAACTTGAAGCCGGTTCTCAAAGGCTCCAGCTTCCCGCCTGCAGATATCATCGGCTGGTGTATGAAGATTTATTGGCCGGACTACTGGTGCGTTGCAGATTTCAACGTGGTCAAGAAGTGCTACGCTTTTGATGCAAGGAAGAAGTAGCATGGAAGAAAACGTCATCAAGGAAATCAAAAATCTTAAAGGGATGATGCTCAACTGGAAAAAAGGTTTTTTAGGTTGGGCATCCCCCGAGGGGGATAACGATTATGTGTGTCAAGATTTTTCTGAAGATATCCAGAAGATCGTTTATCCCTATGTCAGAAGATTGTATGAGACGAAACACCTCAGCGATTCTGAAGCCAAAGAGTTCATGGATTATTGCTACAGCCAGGTGGAGGATCTTCGCGACCAGTTGAGAGATGTGGAGTCCAAGCAAAGTAAAAAGGAGGTATAACATGCCTGAAAAATGTCGTGTGGGTGTCTGCGGATACGACCCCATGCTCGTGAAAGGATACTTGGCGGCAAATATAAGAGCCTTGTGGTGGCATATATCCGACGAGCTGTACGAGGAGTTTGACATGAAACCGGGAATGAAGGTTTCCGGCAAACTGTTGAAGGTCTATAATGGAAAAGATGGAAAAGAATACGCAGGCCCCAATGAACCTTTTGAGTGGGAAACATCCAAGGAGTCGGGTCTTGTCGTGGTAATTCCGTCTGATGTCATCGCCAAATACAAGCTCACCGAGACTACCTTCATTGAGCTGCTCGTTGATAAGATTGACGGCAAAGACGTCTACCCCGGCGAAGAGAGAATGAGCGAAAAATTCTGGCCCGAGGAGATGATGAAACTGGACTTTGTCCTTGAATATATCGATTAGCCCGTCTTCGTTGAGGGCCATTAAAGGGGGGGGGTGCGGAAAAATATTTTCACACCCTCTTTAAAGAGTGTGTGTTCACCGTCTCGGCGATGAACTCCACAAGAGTGCATCAGCAATATATTCCGCTCTCCTCTCCCAAAAACCGCACGTATATGCAATATGTAACTACCGGGAGGGGCGATCCGCCTCTCCTGTTTACCTCCGAAACGGCAGGGCAAGGGGCTACACCTCCCCGCCGATCCATGCCGATAGCCAAAGAATTTTTTTATAATCACCTTCTGGGTTTGAGCCGTTAATCCTGTTGACTTTGATATGACAGTGGAAAAACAGATAATATCTGTTGATCAGATCCGGTAAAAATGTGAAAAACTGAAAGACATTGAATGGTTACACAAAAAAAATTCCGATCCTTATACTGATCGCAAATGAGAAAATACGGAATTATGTTTTAGGGCTATGCAAGAGAAACAACTTCCATCCTCTGATCGGCGCTGATCTGGAAGAACTCATAAAAAGATTTAAAACGAGGCACAGCGGCATCGTTATGATAGACTACGAAGTGGTCAAGTCTTATGGTGCGAGGATCTATTCAAGAATTAATGTTGCCTGCCTCGGTTGTAATGTCATCCTGCTTTGCGACCAAGACCATCGCGACCTTATCAAAGAGGCCGTGGAACATGGTGTTTACGCTTGTATTCTGGCGCCTTATGAGGAATGGGAAGTGCTGACCATGATCAGGAACATCGTCGCCAAAAAAAAATTAAGAGGAAGAAAGAAAGTCAACAAAGATAAAACGTTATGATTGGAGTTCTGTCGGGGTTTTTGTATAGACGAAGCTTATCGTTTCAGCAATTTGACAACGACGATCAAAAGTAAGGCTAAAGGATAGCAACTGGCCATGTTGAAAAGCACCATGGCATACTGTGGTTTCTTTGATTGATAGAGCATCCATGCGGGCAGGACAAAAAAGAAAAACCCTATTGCCACGGCGGCAATCAGGAACGGAAATTCAAAAGGAATCGGAGAGCTGTAGAACACAACAATTGAAAGAATCAGCGAGGCAGTCAGAGATCCCAGAATAATTGCATTGGCCGAATGTGTGCCCAGTCGAACCGGAATGGTCTTGGCGTTAAGGCGCCGATCCTCCTCTATGTCGGACCAGTCATTGGGAACGTTCTGGCCGCCGATTTCCCACAAAAACAACCACAGAAACAGTATGGACAGAAATATCGGTGAAGGACTTGGATCCACGGCAAATACACCGGCAATGGCCCCGGCCGTCTTAACGCCGCCACTGACCAGGGTTCTGAGATGGGTGACTTTGAGTAAAAGGCAGTAAACCGTTTCCAGAGAACAACCGATGACAAAAATTAAAATGCAGATTGGATTTAAGTAGTAAGCGCCCCATATCGCTACGATTGACCAGCCCACCGTCCAGAGCAACCCTTCTTTAAAACTCAGATACCCCTGGGCCATGGGATGTCGAACCGTAGCGGCATCCAGATCACATTCGATATCGAAATTACCACAGAGTTTTAACTTTTCTTTATCAACACGATAATCGATGACATCGTTAAGGGCATACACCGCCGTATATCCCGCAAACGTTGTGATCAGTCCGATTAAAATCACTTCAAAAGAGGGGAACCGGCCAAGCCAAAGCAAAGCACCTAATGCAGGAGTGGCCATGTCCAGCAATCCGTGAGGCGTTCTGGAGAGCGCCCAGAAAAGTTTTATTTTAGTAAGACCGTTATAAGTGCAAATCGGTTGTGTCATTTTCATTTCCAAATTCTGAGCAATGCACAAGCAATGAAACATTGGCAGTAAGATGCTGTCAAAACCAAAACCGCTTCTCATTAGCATGTCGCCCTTATGACCGTCAAGGCGCTACCACTGTTCCACCTCAATTGAGCGTAAACAAAAACGAGAACGATTATAATTTATTTCATTAAAAACTGTTGAGTTCGGTCAAATCAGAGATCCTGGTCATTTCAACGACTTAGCAGTGGGGGAGACCGTGGCTCCCGCATGTTTTTCGCGGGAGAACGCGGAGGGGGCAGGAATGCCGCCGCTGCTAAGTCGTTGAAATGACCAGGCACGTAGACACCAGAGTGAATGGGGGAGCGCACCCCGTGAATACGTACGTTGGTGCTGCAACCTGATCAAGCCATACTTTTTTTCGTGTGAACCTCAAGCCGTTCCACCATCAGAGAACAGGCAAGACAAATCAAAAAATAGATCACCATCACCGTGATCCATACCTCAAAGGTTAAAAACGTCGCCGACATAAGCTCCATGCCCTGAAACGTAAGTTCCTGGATAGAAATAACAGAGACAATGGAAGAATCTTTGATCGTTGAAATGAACTGTCCGGCCAGCGGTGGGAGTATCCTCTGGGCAGCCTGGGGGAAAATAATATGGCGAATCTGCTGATACCTTGAAAAGCCCACGGCTGCAGATGCTTCCCACTGACCGTGTTCAATGGACTGGATGCCGGCTCTGATGATTTCTGTAATATAAGCCCCCTCATAAATACCCAATGCAAGCATGCCGGACAAAAACGCCGGAAAATGTGTTGGAGAGATGAAGATAAAGGACACCATATCCTGAAAGCGTCCGGATGTAGATTTTTTCAGATGGTCCATTCCGATGATCGGGAAAAACTGATCGCTGATAAAATAATAGAAAATGAATATCCAGACCAGAATAGGTATATTCCGAATCAATTCAACATAACTCCAGCCGATGAGCCGCTTGAAAGGGCTTCGGCTGGTACGAAAGAGGCCCATGATGATTCCAAAAATCATGGCAACGATGGTGGAATAGATGCTGAGCCGCAGGGTTATAAACACACCCTGCATGATCAGACCCGGAAACCATTTGTCCGTTGTTGCATCTAACCTGAAAAGGTACTGGGGCATAACGCCCCAGTTCCATTTGTAATGAACTTCAACGTTTATTCGATGGGCAATCCAGACACAGACACAAGTTAGGATTAGAAATATCAATATGTCCAGACGGGTAATTTTATGTTTCAGCGATTTCAAAAGGATCTTTGCTCCAACGCTTTAGTTGAAGAAGAATGAAACCTCAATTGAGCGAAAGCCGATGACACCCCATCTACTTTGTTATCAAGGGCTCGCAGTAGAAGAACTACGGCTTCACCCTTGATGCCGCGGATATGGGGCATCCTCGACTTTCGCTCAATTGAGGTAACAGCGCCTATTTAATCATTTTTTCCCAGTCTTTGGTCCGAAACCAGTAGTTTTTTCGGTCTTTGAACCATCCTTCGGATTCAACATAACGAATCCAGTTGTTGAGGTAATTCAGGGTGTCAAAATCTCCTTTTTTAACCGCAAATCCAATGGGTTCTCTGGTAAACGTTTTGTCAAGAGGGAGAAAAAATTTTGTGGGATATTTAATGGCCTGAAACTCCGGTGTTGGGGCCGAGCCAACAACAGCATGAACCTTTCCGTTCAATAGTTCCTGATATGCCTGGGATTCATCATCAAACAGCCGCAGCGTCGCCTTCGGCATATACTTTTTAGCGGCGGTTACGGCAGTTGAACCAAGTCTGGCGGCGATAACGACACTGGAACTGTTGAAGTCTTCGAGTCGGCTGAATCCGGCGGCGAGTGTTTTATGGGCAACTATCGACATTCCGGTGTGATCGTATGGGATACTGAAGTTGACCTTTAAATTTCGGCTTGGGATGATTCCCATGCCGCCGATGATGACGTCAAATTTTCCTGTGATGAGCGCCGGTATGATTCCGGACCATTTGGTTGGAATAAACTCGACGTTGACACCGGTATCTTTGGCCAGGCGTTTTGCGACGTCAATCTCAAAACCGATAAGATTTCCGGTTTTGTCCTTCATGGCCCATGGCACAAAGGTCGACATGCCCACCCGGAGAGCACCGCGCTTTTGAACCTGTTCGATAACGCTTTCTTTTTCTTCGGCCTGGTTGGCTGGGGAGGAGTTATTGTTGCATGCGATCATCATCATCAGTATTGCAGTTGCCAGCACACAAGCTCGCAAGGGTGAAAGAAAATTCATTTTATTCTCCTTTTTCTATTAAATGCGAAATGGTAAATAATGTGCTTAAGGTTTTATCTGAATCTTGCATAAAAATTGATGAGAACCTTTAAAATACTTAATTGAACAGGGTTTAAACAAGATCATTTGACCAGATATTTTACCCAAATGGTATATCGGATGATGATATTTTTTACTCATCAATTTTCACCCAATGCACGAGCCGGAGGCTTTCATTTGCTGCGTTATTAAGGGTTCGCAATAGTTTATACTATGGCTTCACCCTTAAATGCCTTGCATATGAAAGCCTCCGACCCGTGCAAAATTAAGGGTTTACGCTTCAACGGTAAGGCGTTTTTCCATAATATTAACGGTGATGGATAATGTCGCCGTCATCAATAGATATATGGCTGCGATGGTAAACCATAGCTCGAAAACCATGTATGTTTCCGCGATAATTTGTTGACCCTGCATGGTCAAATCATAAATCGCGATGGTGCTGACTAAGGCGGAATCCTTAATCAGCGATATGGCCTGACTTGCAAGGGGAGGAAGCATATGACGGATGGCTTGGGGTAGAATGACATGACGATACGTATTCCAGCGATTAAGGCCGATGCTGTATGCTGCTTCCCACTGACCTTTATAAATAGAAAGAATCCCGGCCCGAAAGATTTCCGATGCATACGCGCCTTCAAAAAGACTCAATGCCAGTACAGCAGAGGTAAATCTGCTGAATCCGAGTACCGGCGAAATAACGAAATAAATAAAAAAAATCTGCACAAGGAGCGGTGTGTTTCTGACAAGTTCCATATAGACCCGGGACAGTGAACGGGCTGCAAAAGAATCTGAGAGCCGAAAAAGTGCGGTAACCAGACCGAAAATGCTTGAGATTACCAAGCTCATGGCGGTAATTTTCAGTGTGACTAAAATACCATCAAGAAGGGGACCTGCTACAAACGAACCGTCGATAAATGTAAAAAGATACTTTGGGATACGATACCACTGCCAATTGTATTCCAACCTGCCGGTACTGACAAACATAAACCACACGATTAATCCGGCTGTTACCAGAAATTTAATCCCATCTTTTGCCGAAAAAGAGGCTTTTATCGGTTTTGCGCTGTATTTAGTGAACATAAGAATTACATTCCGAACATTCAGTGTGCCCTGGATAATGGAAAGCGCTCCGGATCTGATTCATCTGGACTTATCAAATAGACTTATCAAAATTTATGCCAGCTCATATGTTTGCCCTGTTTCTGCATCCCGGTGTTTCATAATTGTTATGATACAAATCTGTCTCATAATGCAAAGTTGGAATCCTTTTTTAAATGGATCGGTGGAAATAAAATCCAACATTGGGTCGCTGTTGGAATCGATCCAAATTTTAAAAACAAGATGGCGTAAAATTTGACTTGCCGTTACTGGATAAGCGTAAGTGGCTCTTTATCAACGAATATCAATGATCATTTCAATATCTCATTCCACCATCGTACAGTAAAATATTTTCTTGGCATGTTCAAGTGGTAAACAATAATTTCCCATAACACCATATGGAACATCTATTATCATTCGGTGTAATTCTTGTGGCACATTAATTGCTTTATAAAATAGGGTATATTACGAAAACCGTTATCATTTGTAGTGGAGGTATATGATGATGAAATTAGACGATATTAAGAAGAATCAGCATCTTCTCAATGCCATAGATTGGGACATGACACCGGAAGAAGCGGTCCGACTCTATCTTGAATGGGGTAACAACTGGGCCGGCGGCAATTACGTTATCCGGTCCAAGGATGATACAGCGCATTATTTTGTGGTCAACACCTGGAAAGATACTCCTATTATCTATCTCGTACAGAGAAATTCCGAGGAAGCGAAGGAATTGGCTGAGATAGAGATTCCGGAAGTGCTGAAAAAACGGTATGTCGAAATTAACGGCAATGCCAGAGGTGTTTACTCGATTGAAGGTGAAATAAAGGTATGGCTTAAAAAAGAACTCGATTCGTAAATGTTAAAATAGAACGCTCATTGATTGTACACCAATAATTAGACGTTTCGGAAATTCTATGAGTTAATAAAATTACAAGTTCTTTAATGGCAATTTATTCATGCCACCGGTATGGAAGAATGGAATGTTGGAATGCTGGAATATTGGGAATAAGAGCGAAGCGAACTAACTTGACATTAAATGTGTGACGACAAAGCAGCGTAATGACACTTAAGGGGGTAAAGAATGGAGAAAAAAATTCTGGATGCAATGAAAAAGGCCGGCAAACCGGTAAGACCCGGTGAAGTGGCCGAAATTATCGGTGAAGAGAGCAAGACGGTCTCGAAGGTCATTAGTACTTTGAAAAAGCAGGGGAAGGTGACATCTCCTAAACGATGCTATTATGCACCCAGCGAATAGTTTTTACTTTAATTTGAAATAAATGATTGATTCTTTCAAGATATCCTGCAAAAATAAGACTATGGATGCGACGTTTTAAAGATCTTTTATTGCTTTGCCCCACAGGAATTAAAAACCAAGTAATACCTGAAGCTCTTTTGAAATCGACTTGTTTCAAGAGACTAAATTATTACAAAAACAAAAAATTCTGGTATGATCCTCTGTTAACAGATAAGGCCGTGCCGGATGTTATTTGTTGATCAGTTTTAAAGCATCCGTTTAACAATTCAATGCTGTAGATAAATGAAAAATATTAAAGGAGGGGTTTTATGACATTTGAATCTTTTGAGGTACTGATCGAATTCGCAATCGAAAAAGAAAGAGAAGCCGCAGCTTTTTATACAGATCTGGCCGGGCGGACATCCTTTTCAGGTGTAAAAGATTCGTTGCTTGAGATGGCAGAAGAAGAAAAAAAGCATGAAAGCATTCTAAAAAATCTGGGAGACAACAAAGCGCTTGTTGAAGAATACGAATTCAAGTGGATTCCGGATATGAAACGCAGTGATTATATGGTCGAACTTAAATATGAAGACGGCATGAATTATATAGACATTCTGCGTCTTGCCATGAAGCGTGAAGAGCAGGCTCTTAAGATGTATAATGAACTTCAGAAAAAGACCGATAACCCTGAGAATATAAAGCTTCTCAAGGTGCTTTGCCAGGAGGAGGCAAAACACAAACTCTTTTTAGAAGGTCTCTACGATGACCATATGGCAGAGCAGGGTGATTAATACCTGATTGGGTGTCATTGCTCAATTGTGGTTAAAGGTTCTTTTAAATGATCATTCATGGAACAGCCAATTCATTTTTACAATCAGCAAGGCGAAAAACTTGCCGGTACGCTCCATCTACCCGATCGGCCTGCCGGTTGCGGGGTGGTTTTTGGCCATTGTTTCACATGCTCCCGGCATACCCGCATTATCCGTGAGATCTGCACTGAACTGGCTGAAAAAGATGTTTTGGCTCTGCGGTTTGACTTTTCCGGAAACGGGCAGAGCGAGGGCGAATTTTCGGCGTCCAACTATTCCAAACAGATCACCGAAATGCAGACCGCCGCCACCGTTATCGCTGAAAAAGGTGCCAGCCGGATCGGGCTTGCAGGGCACAGCATGGGGGCGGTCATTGCCGTTCTCACAGCAGCCCGAACCAGGACTGTGAAGGCCGTGTGTGCACTGGCCGGTCGATTATCAGGGCTGAACGCCACCCATTTTTTCAGTAAAAAACAGCTAAAGGAACTTGAGGACTCCGGCAGGGTATCGTTCAACAGTCGGGGCCGTTCATTGCAACTTTCAACGAAATTTTTTGCAGACGCCAAGCAGTATGATCTTCCGGAAACCGTAAAATTATTAGAAATACCACTGATGGTTGTTCACGGTGATGCCGACGAAGTCATTCCGGTTCAGGATGCGTATCTGGTCAAAACATTGAATCCTGAATATACGGAATTGATTGTAATACCGGGTGCTGATCACATGTTCAGTGCCGAGATTCATCGTACTCAGACCTCTAAATTGGTGGTGAAATGGTTTAAGGAACACCTCCATGAACCTCTCTGAAACCCTGAGCAAAGACTATATTGACTCGCAATACGAGAAATGGAAAGCCGATCCCAGTGAGGTTTCCCGTGACTGGCGCTTTTTTTTTGAAGGCTTTGAAATGGGTCACGGCATGGATCGGGAGGCCGATGCCGTCTATGACGAAAAACAGGTTTTAAAACAATCCCGTGTGGATGCACTCATAAGACGGTATCGTGAAATCGGACATCTGCTGGCCTGCCTCGATCCTTTGACCGCATGTCCTACGGATCATCCACTGTTGAACCTTTCCGCATTTGATCTCACCCTGGAAGATCTGGAAACGAAATTTTATGCAAAAGGCCTGATTGAAAACCATCGCGGTTCATTAAAAGATATTATCAACACGCTCAAAGAGACATACTGCCGTTCCATCGGCGTGGAGTTCATGCATATGCAGGATCCGCAAGAGCGCAAATGGCTTCAAGACCGGATGGAACCTGTTCGGAACAAGCCCGATCTAAAATCCGATGACAAACTCAGGATCATGGAAAGACTTTATCGGGCCACCCTTTTCGAACAATTTCTCCACAAAAAATATCTGGGCCAGACAAGATTTTCACTCGAAGGTGCTGAAGCGGTTGTTGCCATGCTCGATGTTCTTGCCGACAGGGCTGCATCACAGGGTTGCCGGGAAATCATTCTGGGGATGGCCCATCGGGGACGCTTGAATATTCAAGCCCATGTGCTGAACAAGTCTTTTGAGGAAATTTTTACCGAATTTGAAAGCTGTTACGATCCGGACGAAGTTTTTGGCGCCGGGGATGTCAAATACCATAACGGGTATCTTGCAGATATAAAGACCCGACGGGGTGAACCGCTGCGTTTCTTTCTTGTCAACAATCCCAGCCATTTGGAATCCGTCAATCCGGTGGTTCAAGGATTTGTGAGAGCACGACAGGATATTCTGGGCGACGACAAAAAAAACGCGGTTTTATCCCTTCTTATCCATGGTGATGCCGCTTTTTCCGGACAGGGCGTGGTTACCGAAACCCTGAACATGTCGCAGCTTACCGGATACAAAACCGGGGGCACCATCCATCTGGTGATCAACAATCAGATCGGTTATACAACACTTCCTGAACATGCCCGATCCACCCGCTACGCAACGGATGTAGCCAAGATGCTGATGGTCCCGATTTTTCATGTTCACGGCGAAGATCCGGAAGCCGTTGTTCACGCGGTCCGGCTTGCCGTGGATTACCGGAAAACCTTCAACAAGGATGTGGTCATCGATATCATCTGCTTTCGCAAGTATGGCCACAACGAAGGCGACGAGCCCTATTTTACACAACCTCAGATGTATGAGCGGATTCGGAGCCGTACCTCTTTAAACACGGTGTATTCGGGGGAACTGATAGAGCAGGGCCTTACCCGAAAAGCGGATGTGGATGTTCTGGAACAAAATATAAACCGTGAATTGGAAGATGCTCTGGAGACGGTTCGATCCAGTGCCTGCGTTTTCCCTCAAACCCGGTTTTATGAAAACTGGAAAAATTTTCACGGACGCTATACCCATGACCCTCTGGAAACCGGCGTTTCCGGTGAAAAACTCGTTGCTCTTGCCCGCAAGTTGAATATGTTCCCGGCTGATTTTTCCGCGAATACAAAATTGGTTCGCCTGCTGAAAAATCGGTTGGACAGCGTGGAAAAAGGAAAGAGTATCGATTGGGCCAATGCAGAAGCTCTGGCCTTTTCCTCCCTGCTGGTTGAGGGCGACCCGATTCGTTTAAGCGGACAGGACAGCGCACGCGGTACTTTCGCCCAGCGACATAGTGTTCTCGTCGATACCAAAACCGGCGATGAATATACGCCGCTCAATGCGCTCGATAAAGCTCAGGCAACATTTTCCGTCTATAACAGTCTGCTTTCCGAAGTCGGCGTTTTAGGTTTTGAATACGGCTACTCCATGGCACAACCCCGGGGGCTTGTGATTTGGGAAGCACAGTTCGGGGACTTTGCCAATAACGCCCAGGCAGTCATCGATCTATACATTGCCAGCGGACAAACCAAATGGCAGCGTTTTAGCGGTTTGGTTTTGTTGCTCCCCCATGGTTGGGAAGGTCTGGGGCCTGAACACTCCAGCGCCCGTCTCGAGCGCTTTCTCCAGTTGTGTGCTCAAGACAACATCCAGGTCTGTAATCTCACCACGCCGGCGCAGTACTTTCATCTTCTCCGCCGTCAGGTAAAAGCCAAGTTTCGAAAGCCGTTAATTATCATGACACCGAAAAGTCTTCTACGAAATCCGCTGGCGGTTTCTGATTTAAAAGATATGTCTTCGGGTGCTTTCAAAGAAGTTCTTGAAGATCCGGATCCCGTTAAATCACCCCGCCGCATTCTTTTTTGCAGCGGTAAAATATATTATGAACTACTTCAAAGACGCCGGGAAATGAAAAAGACCGATATTGCCATCGTTCGCTTGGAACAGTTCTATCCGTTTCCGGAAAAACAATTGAAAGCCGTCATCCGAAAATACAAACGGGTTCAGCAGTTTATTTGGGTCCAGGAAGAACCGGAGAACATGGGGGCATGGTTTTTTGTGCGTCCGCGTCTCGAAAAATTAATTGGAAAACCAATGGAATATATCGGTCGAAACGCTGCGGCCAGCCCGGCAACAGGTTTCCCCAGTATCTATCGGAAAGAACAAGCCGCCGTAACAGACAAAGCAATTGGAAAGGCTCAAAGTTGAAAGCCCAAAGGAGTCATCATGGAAGTAGAGATCAAAATTCCGAGTGTGGGTGAATCGGTTCAGGAAGCGGTCCTTGTGCAGTGGTATAAAAAGGACGGTGAGCCGGTTCAAAAAGATGAGCCGATTTTTGTGGTTGAAACCGACAAGGTCACCCTGGAGATCGTGGCGGAAGCATCCGGGATTTTAAAGATCCTGGTTTTTGAAGGAGAGACGGTTTCCATCGGCACGAAAGTCGGCACCATTGCCACCGAAGCGATCCCCTCTCCGGAACCGGAGCCGGCACTTCCGGAGAAGGTCGTGGAAGCGCCTTTGCCAGGTCCGGAAGCAACGGAAGCACCGGCATCGGTGACGGCTGAAGAAGTTCCGGTGAAGGTTGAGGAATTGCCGGAGAAGGCTGAAGAAACGCCGCTGAAACCGGAATCGGAAGATTTCCGGCCGATTCTGTCTCCTGCTGTCCGTCGACTGGTCGCCGAAAAAAATGTTGATATATCCGGCATCAAAGGTACCGGTCCGGGGAACAGGATTACCAAAGGGGATGTGCTTCTTTATCTGGAACAGGCTCCCCAGGCTGTTCCGGCCCCATCACCTACGCCTCCAAAGACAACGGATGCTGCTCCGCTTGCGTCTGAATCTTTGGCCAAAGCGATTCCGTCCAGGATGGAAGACGTTACCCGAAAGCCCATGAGCCCGATTAGGCGGACGATTGCATCACGCCTTCTTGAAGCCAAGCACTCCACCGCCATGCTCACGACCTTTAACGAGATCGATATGACCCATACCATGGCCATTCGCACACAATTCAAGGAGGCCTTCAAAGAAAAACACGGGGTTTCTTTGGGATTCATGTCTTTCTTTATCAAGGCCAGCGTCGAAGCACTGAAAGAATTCCCGCAGATTAATGCATTTGTTGACGGCAATGATATTGTTTACCACAATTATTACCATGTCGGCATTGCCATCGGTACCGGCAAAGGGCTGGTGGTGCCGGTTATTCGAAATGCGGACACATTAAGTTTTGCCGAATTGGAACAGGCTATCGTTGATTTTGTGGATAAAATTAAAAACAATCGCCTTGAGCTGGCCGACCTCGAGGGCGGCACATTTACCATTACAAACGGCGGTGTCTTCGGTTCTCTACTCAGTACGCCCATTTTAAATACACCCCAAAGCGGCATCTTGGGGATGCACAAAATTGAAAAGCGGCCAGTGGTTGTGGAAGATAAAATAGACATCAGGCCCATGATGTATGTGGCGTTGAGCTACGATCACCGCATCGTGGACGGAAGGGAAGCGGTCACCTTTCTGGTGAGGATCAAAGAATGTATTGAAAATCCCGAAAGGATCATGATGGAGATATAAAAATGGCGAAAAAAGAGATCTACGACCTTATTGTTATCGGGAGCGGTCCGGGAGGGTATGTGGCGTCGGTTCGGGCGGCCCAGTTGGGACTGAAAACCGCCTGCATTGAAAAGGAGGCCCGTCTGGGCGGCGTTTGTCTGAATGTGGGCTGTATTCCGAGCAAAGCCCTGCTCGATTCCAGTGAGTACTATCACCTGGCCAAGGATCACCTTGCCGAACATGGCATAAAAACCGGGAAATTGACCGTCGACCTTTCCGCCATGATGGCGCGTAAAGAACAGGTTGTTAAAGAACTGACCGGAAACGTCCACAAACTTCTGGAAGGGAATAACATAGAAATTTTCAAAGGGACCGCCCGCCTTGCCGGAGAGGATCGCGTTGAACTTCGACAAAATACCGGTTCTGCCCGGAAAAAAACCGCCCAAACCCTCCAGGCGAAATCAATTATTCTGGCCACCGGAAGTTCGCCGGTCCAGGTTCCGGGTCTTGAATTTGACGGGAAACGGATCGTCACTTCCACCGAGGCACTTGAGTTTAAAACGGTTCCCAAACATTTGGGAATTGTGGGTGGAGGCTATATCGGTCTTGAACTGGGGTCCGTGTGGCTGCGTCTCGGGGCAAAGGTAACCGTGGTGGAAATGCTGCCTCAAATTGCAACAACCATGGACGGGCAGGTGGGCCGGACTCTGGACCGGATACTCAGAAAACAGGGGCTTGAAATTCGTCTCAACACCCGGGTTTCAGGCGCCAAAATTCAAAAAAACAATGTTCGGGTGACCCTGGAAAATAAGGACAAAAAAGAGACCCTGTCCTGTGATCGACTGCTGGTTTCCGTTGGTCGAAGACCCCTGACACAAAATCTCGGACTGGAAGACGTCGGTGTTAAGACAGACGCTAAAACCGGCCATGTTCTGGTGGACGAATCTTATCGCACCAACATTTCTACCGTCTATGCCATCGGAGATCTCATTCCGGGCCCCATGCTGGCCCACAAAGCGTCTGCCGAGGGTATCGCTGCGGTGGAATGCATTGCCGGGCTCCCCGGTGAAGTGAATTACGATGCCATTCCCGCGGTAGTGTACACCTGGCCGGAGGTGGCCAGTGTCGGGCTGACCGAAGAACAGGTTAAAGAGAGAAATATTCCCTACTGTGTGGGCACGTATCCTTTCTCCGGTGCCGGGCGTGCCCGGTGTATGGGGGAGAAGGACGGCTTTGTCAAGCTCATCGCCCATTCCAAAACCGACCGAATTTTAGGGGTGCACATCATTGGGCCGCGAGCGGCCGATATGATTGCCGAATGTGTTCTGGCCATTGAATTCGGGGCAAGTTCCGAAGACATCGCCCGGACCGTTCACGGCCACCCGACCTTTGCCGAGGCGCTTCAGGAAGCGGCCATGGGGGTGCGGAAATGTTCTATTTATGCTTCCTGAAACGATTTGGTAACCGTAAACTATGACCTAATTTGATTGTAAACAAAATGGGGAAGGTCTATTGTTTGTTAAATCGCTCCATGGACAATCTTTTTTTTAAAACCGTGTAAACTCGTGGTTAAAGGATCGTAAAGAAAGAACGGATATCAATATCAAAACAATGGGATCGAATTGAAACAGACACTTTCTTGCTGTTGAAATGTTACGGTATGCGTCTGTTCTTTCTAACGGTCCCTAAACCACTCAAACAGTACACGCTTTTAAAAAAAACATTATCCATTCCGCTAATATCTGAGTTGCATGTGTTTACAATAAAAACACCCCAACCTGTGAAATATTTAATGTAAGGATTTGCGCGAAACCTCGACAAATCTTCAAAATATGTCCAAAACAACCTTGGATGTATAATCAACAAAATCTATAGGACCTTTGATAAAAGGAGCGCATCATGGCCGATTATGAATATGACATCGGGGTTATCGGCGGCGGAGCGGCCGGCTTGACCGTCACGTCCGGTGCGGCACAACTCGGTGCCAAGACCATTCTCATTGAAAAGGAAAAAGAACTCGGCGGCGACTGCCTACATTTTGGGTGCGTTCCCAGTAAAACGCTCATCAAGACCGCCCATGTTTACCATATGATGAAGACCGCCGAAAAATACGGACTTCCTTATGTCGACGTTCCTTCAGTCGATTTTAAAACAATATCCAATAGAATCAAATCCGTAATCGGTGTCATTCAGAAGCACGATTCCGAAGAGAGATTCTGCAATCTCGGTGCAAAAGTAGAATTTGGAGAACCTGTATTTACGGATGAACATAGCGTTCGTTTGAACGGAAAAACGGTTTCGGCAAAAAGCTGGGTGATTGCCACCGGCTCTTCGCCGTTTGTTCCCCCCATAGAGGGACTGGATACCATCGATTATATTACCAACAAAGAGATATTTTACCTGGACCGTTTACCGAATTCGATGATTATTTTTGGCGGCGGTCCTATCGGGATCGAGATGGGGCAAGCATTCAACCGTCTCGGGACCAAGGTTTATATCGTTGATCGTAGCGATCAGATTCTAGGAAAAGAAGATAAAGATATGGCCGATACGGTCAAACAGGTGATGGAATCTGAAGGGGTGGTATTCCATTTAAATTCATCCATTGAAGCCGTAAAAAATCTCGGCGATGATAAAGAAGTGACTCTCAAGGACATAGAAGGAAAAACGGTTCGTCTTAATTCAGAGACGATTCTGGTTGCGGTGGGGAGAACACCCAACATCCATGGGTTGGGCCTGGAAGGTATCGGTATCAAGGTCAACCGAGCCGGCATCGAAGTCGATAAGCGGTTGAGAACAAACCACAAGCATATTTATGCTGCCGGAGATGTGAACGGCGGTTTCCTGTTTACACATGCAGCCGGATACGAGGGAGGAATTGTTGTCAGCAATGCCATTTTTCGCCTTCCCCGGAAAACAGACTACACTTATTTGCCCTGGTGCACCTATACCGATCCTGAATTGTCGAGTATCGGAATGAACGAAAGATCCGCAACGGCTGCCGGGATTGACTATTCAATCTGGATCGAAGAGTTTAAGGACAATGACCGGAGCCTTGCCGAGGACGAAAGAATCGGAAAAATCAAGATGCTTCTGAATGAAAAAGAAAAACCCATCGGAGTTCAGATTGTCGGTCCCCATGCAGGAGACCTGGTTAGTGAATGGGTGGCGGTTTTAAACGGAAAAGTAAAACTTTCAACTTTGGCGGCAGCCGTCCATCCGTATCCGACCATCGGAGAAATCAACAAGAAGATTGCCGGAACATTTTTTACACCTAAGATTTTTTCAGATAAGATTAAAAAAGGACTCAAATTCTTTTTCAATCTCAAAGGGCGTGCCTGCGGTCCTGAAACGTGTGAAGAATAAATAGAAAAAGATTCACCGCAAAGGCGCAAAGAACGCAGAGATAATTAAAATCTTCTGTTTGCCGCTGAGAGGGCGGCAAACAGAAGATTTCAGAAGCTTCGCTTCATATAAAGGCATTCTGAAAAGCCTTATTTTGAGGCTACGTCTTCAAGTCGAGTATCTGGGTTGATTGAATTCAGCAAGATCGGTCCTAAGGGCATGGGTTTATTTCTTTTCGCCCTCTCAGAGAAAAGAAATAAGATAAAACTCTCTGTGTACTTTGCGTCTCTAATGAGTGGAGCGAATGGGCGGTAATGTAATACATTTGAAAAAATAAGTAGAAAGGACATACAAACATGGAGACGTACTACAAACCCGAAGATCTGCCGAAGTTTGAGGAAATTGGTAAAAATTCGCCGGACTTGGCTAAGAAGTTTTTCGATTACTACGGCGCTGTATTTGCAGAAGGGGAACTCACGGAAAGGGAGAAATGCCTGATTGCCCTGGCTGTGGCCCATACCGTACAATGTCCTTACTGTATCGATGCGTATACACAGGCATGCCTCGAAAAGGGCTCCAATCTTGAAGAGATGACCGAGGCCGTCCATGTTGCTGCGGTCATACGGGGCGGATCATCGCTGGTGCACGGCGTTCAGATGCGTAATATTGCCGAAAAAATTTCCATGTGAGACAAATATCATGGGATTTGGAAAATGTTAAACGAGAAATTGTCAGACAAATCATCCATTGAAAGGCAGCAGATGTCCGAAAAAGAGGGCACCGTCGTCGCGCCTTTCAGCCTAACGCTCTCCCGTCATGGACTAAAACTGGATCGGGAAATCACCCGGACACTGCAGGTTAACCTGGGATTTCTTTGCAACCAGACCTGCAGACACTGTCATCTCGATGCAGGCCCTGATCGTAAAGAAAACATGGATTTGGGAATCATCCAGGAGGTTATATCCTATGCCCAAAGGGGCGGATTTAAAATCATCGATATTACCGGCGGCGCACCTGAATTAAACCCCCATATCAAAACATTGATTGAAGGTGTCTCTGAATTTTCTCCCCGGATGATGCTTCGTTCGAATCTTTCGGTGTTAAATGATGGCAAAAGAGACCATCTTATGAAATTTTTAAGCGAAAAACGCGTGGTCATTGTGGCCTCTTTTCCTTCTTTAAATGAAATTCAGACCGATTCACAAAGGGGCGACGGTATATTTCAAATTTGTATCGACGCACTGAAAAAACTGAACAGTTTGGGATACGGACACGAAGGCACCGGTCTTGAGCTGAACCTGGTATCCAATCCCACCGGCGCATTTCTACCGCCGGATCAGGTTCAAACAGAAAAGAGATTCCGCCAGGTGCTGAAAAGAAAATGGGGGATTGTTTTCAACAACCTGTTTAACTTTGCCAATGTTCCTCTGGGCAGGTTTCGCCAATGGCTGATCAAAACAGACAATCTGGATAGTTATGTGAAGAAACTTTATTCAAGCTTCAATGACTGCGCGGTGGACGGTTTGATGTGCCGGTCGCTGGTCTCAATTTCCTGGGACGGCTATCTTTATGATTGTGACTTTAATCTTGCTAAGGGACTTTTTATGGGCGGGCTTAAAATCCATGTATCTGAAATGCCGGGACCCCCGGAACCCGGCAGTCATATTGCGACGGCTGACCACTGCTATACCTGCACCGCCGGGTCGGGATTTACGTGAGGGGGGTCTATTGACACCTGAGGTTCAGGGGAAAATAATGCTCAGTTTAAAATTTAATCATATTTGTAAATTTTGTGCATTTTATGGCCAAAAAACAAAACACAAGCACCAAATTCCAAATAAATTCGAAATTCAAAATTTCAATGATCAAAACATTTTAGCCGGAAATAGAAAAGAGAAACGAGAAAAGAGGATAAGGGAAACCACGGATAAACACAGACATGTTGAAAAATAAGAATGTTAGAAGATCAGAAAGTTCGCACATTTTTTTGATTTCCAAACTTCTCACTTTCTAACATTCTCATCTTCTGATTTCATTTGCGATTATCTATTTTCTAAAAAGACAATATTGTTTTGAATTTTTCTTTTTGGTCATTGGATATTATTTGTTTTTTTTGGTTTGTCCGGGTTAGGACATGGTTTTTTTAAGGAACTAAATTGAAAATTAACATGCATTCAACAAGAGGGTATTGGAGAAAAGGACAGTCATGGACAAAAAAGAGTTTATCAAGCAGATAGAAGTCAATGGGAGAAATTACAGTATCGCGGATATCACGCTGCTGGAGAAAAAAGGAATCGCCGATATCAAACGACTTCCGTTTTCCATCAAAATACTGGTTGAGAATCTGTTAAGAAAATTCGATGGTCGGACGGTGACGAAACAAGATATCATAAATATCGCGCAATGGAAAAAGTCATATGACGAACCCGTGGAAATACCGTTTCATCCGTCCCGTGTACTGATGCAGGACTTTACCGGCGTTCCGGCAGTGGTCGATCTGGCTGCCATGCGGGATGCGGTCAAAGATCTTGGCGGAGATCCCATGAAGATCAATCCTCTGGTTCCGGTAGACCTGATTGTTGATCACTCCGTGCAGGTGGACCATTACGGGACAGCAGATTCTTTAGAAAAGAATGTCGCCAAAGAATACGAACGGAACGGGGAAAGATACGCCCTTTTGAAATGGGCTCAGAAGAGCTTCGATAATTTCAGGGTCGTTCCGCCGAATTCCGGGATATGCCACCAGGTGAACCTTGAGTATATTGGCCATGTGGTGATGGCCCAAAAACAAAACGGCGGCTGGACAGCGTATCCCGACACGTTGGTCGGCACCGATTCACACACCACCATGATTGACGGCATTGGTGTGGTGGGATGGGGGGTTGGCGGCATCGAAGCAGAAGCCGTCATGCTGGGACAACCCTATTACATGTCGATTCCCCAGGTCGTGGGTGTCCGGTTGGTCGGCGAACTCGAAAAAGGGGTTACGGCCACCGACCTCGTTCTGGTCATTACCGAACTTCTCAGAAAACATCACGTGGTTGAAAAGTTTGTCGAATATTTTGGTCCGGGGATGAAGAAACTCACTATTCCGGGCAGGGCCACCATTGCAAACATGACCCCTGAATACGGTGCCACAATCGGTTTTTTCCCGGTGGATGAGAAAACCGTGGAATATCTTAAACTTACGAATCGAGAAGATCGAGCGGTTCTTACGGACATCTACACCCGTGCCCAGGGTCTTTTTTACACCGGCGATGAAACGCCGGAATACTCTGAAGTGATCGAGCTGGATCTTTCCACGGTAAAGCCTTCGCTGGCGGGTCCGGCCCGACCCCAGGACCGAATCGAGTTAAAGGATTTAAAAGGCAAATTTGCTGAAGTTCTGGAATGTGAATATGACCGAAATGCGGAAATGAGCGCCGTGTCCACATTTCACGATGAATCGGGCTGCCAGACCGCCAGGCTGTTGTCTTGTAAACCCATTGACGCTAAAAAGTGTGCAATGACTATCAACGGAAAAGAAGCAAGCATCGGCAACGGGAGCATTGTGATCGCCGCCATCACATCCTGCACGAATACCTCGAATCCTTCTGTCCTGATCGGTGCAGGGCTTCTGGCCCAAAATGCCGTGAATAAGGGATTGAAGGTTCCGGATTATGTGAAGACGTCCCTGGCGCCGGGATCCAAAGTGGTCGTTCGATATCTGGAAGCCGCCGGCCTGATTCCTTACCTGGAGATGCTGGGCTTTCATCTGGCGGCCTTTGGATGTACCACCTGTATCGGAAACAGCGGCCCCTTGCATCCGGAGATTGAAAGAGCTATCGCTGAAAACGAACTCACCGTGGCTTCGGTTCTGTCGGGAAACCGAAATTTCGAGGCCAGAATCCACCAAAGTATCAAAGCCAATTATCTGGCATCCCCCCTGCTGCTGGTGGCATTTGCCATTGCCGGAAGGATCGATATCGATTTGACCATGGAGCCCCTGGGCTTCGATGAAGACGGAGAGCCGGTCTATCTGAAAGATATCTGGCCTGGTGATGATGAAATCGACCGCCTGGTCAAAAAACACGTTAAAAACGAGTTCTTCAAAGAGGAATACGGTAAAATCTTTGATGGAGATCGATTCTGGCATTCTTTGAATGTTGCGGAAAGTACAACGTTCGAGTGGGATCCCAAGTCCACCTACATCAAAAAACCACCTTTTTTTGAAAATTTCAGTCTGGACCAGCTCAAAACTTTGGATGTGGCGGATGCCGGCGTGCTGTTAATGTTGGGAGATTCGGTGACCACAGACCATATTTCTCCTGCAGGTGCCATACCGGCCGAGTATCCTGCCGGAAAGTATCTTATCAAAGAAAATGTCGTTTCCGAAGCATTTAATTCGTATGGTTCGCGAAGGGGGAATCACGAGGTCATGATGCGGGGAACGTTTGGTAATATCCGGATTAAAAACAAACTGGTATCCCCTAAGGAGGGAAGTTTTACACTCAAGTTCCCGGACAAAACTCAAATGTTTATCTACGATGCGGCCATGGAATATATTCAGGAGTCAAAACCACTGGTGGTTTTGGGCGGTAAGGAATACGGCACCGGTTCTTCCAGGGACTGGGCCGCCAAGGGAACGGCCCTTCTGGGAGTCAAAGCGGTGATTGCGACGTCTTTTGAGCGCATACACCGGAGTAACCTGGTCGGGATGGGCGTACTGCCCCTGGTGTTTAAAGAAAATGAGAATCTGGAAACCCTGGGTCTGACAGGCTCGGAAACCTTCTTCATCGAAGGCATCGCAGATATTCACCCGAGAAAGGAACTTTCCGTAAAAGCGATTAAAGCGGACGGAAAAGAAATTTCTTTTGAGGTTATTGCCCGACTCGATACGGAAATAGACGTCGACTACTTTGTCAATGGCGGCATTCTTCAGTATGTATTGCGAAAAATTCTTGCCGAAAAGTAAAATCATCATTTTAGCCTTTGATTTCGTGCAAATTTTAAAAGATGACCATCATGAATGTTAAAGACCTGCTCAAACCTTTTAAACTTAAAACGCTAAAATTGCCCGGTCGGGTGGTGATGGCACCCATGACCCGAAACAGATCTCCCCAACACATTCCCGGTCCCGAAGTGGCAAAATACTACAGAAGAAGAGCGGAAAACCATGTGGGGTTGATCATTACAGAAGGAACGGTGGTGGACGTCACCGGCCATGCCTATCCGGATGTTCCTAATTTTTTCGGGGAAAAGGCTTTAAAAGGTTGGAAGCGTGTAGTGGAAGACGTCCATAGCGCCGGAGGTAAGATATTTCCACAGCTTTGGCATGCCGGCAGTGTGCGTCAGCGCGGTATGGCACCGTACCGAAAACGGCCGAGTTACGGTCCCTCGTCAATTCCGCATCCAGCCATAGAAGACGGCGAACCTCCTGTTGAAATGTCGGTGGATGATATTGACGGCATCATCCTGGCATTTGCAAAGGCGGCGAAACAGGCCAAAAACATCGGATTTGACGGAATCGAAATTAACGGCGCCCACGGTTACCTGGTGGACCAGTTTTTTTGGGACCGAACCAATAAAAGGACGGATCGCTTCGGTGGTGAAACCTTGGCTGAACGCACCTATTTTGCATCCGAGTTAATCCGGGCGGTGAGAGATAAGGTGGGTAAAGAATTTCCGATTTGTCTGCGCATTTCCCAATGGAAAATGGGAGGTGTTGATTCAAGACTGGCGAACACGCCCCAAGAATTGGCAGCATTTTTAGCCCCCCTGTTGGATGCGGGTGTGGATATTTTCCACTGCAGTTCATTGCGGTTTTTTGAACCTGAGTTTCCCGGTTCTGATTTGAACCTGGCCGGTTGGACAAAAAAGATAACAAGAAAACCTGTTATCACCGTGGGCAGCGTGGGCTTGGATACGGATTTTGTCAGCATGCGGATTAAAGGAGAAACAGCCAAAAGTTCCGAAAAGACCATTTACGATGTGTTGGATCGCCTTTCGCGAGACGAATTCGATCTGGTGGCCATCGGCCGTGCACTTCTGGCGGATCCAACATGGGTGACCAAGATTGTCGACGGTCATTTTGATAAGATAAAGACATTTACCATGGAATGTCTGGAAACCTTATATTGAGGGTGTTAACAAGAACAAAATTTTGAGAAGGAAAACGCTATGGAAGAAAATACTACGCTGAATATATTAAAGCAGGCGATTTTGCTGGAACGAAGAGGAAAAGCATTTTATGAAAACATTGCCGGAAACGCCGAAAACAAGGCGGTTCAGGAAGTTTTTGACATGTTGGCCAAGGAAGAGCAAAAGCACATCCAAACGCTGTCCGAGCAGTTCAAGGCATATCATAAAGACAAAAAATTCATCTCCGGCGATCTTTATGAAAAAGACACCAGCAGCGTTGCATCCAAGGTTTTGACACGAGAAATTAAGGAGAAAATTTCGGCGGCCGGTTTTGAAGCCGCTGCGATCTCCGCAGGTATCGCCATGGAGGAACGCGCCATTCAGCTTTACGCAAAAAGCGCGAAAACTGCATCCGACCCCGAAGCCAAAGCCTTATACGAATGGCTTACAACCTGGGAGCGCGATCATTTAAACATGCTGCTGGATATTGACAAAGCGTTAAGGGAAAAAATCTGGTTTGATAATCAGTTCTGGTCCTTTTAATTTACCCTATTATGGTTTGGTTAGAGAAATAAGATTAATTCTCAGCCGCTGACGATTTGTATGTGTTCAGGGGGACAGTTATTTCTCCTTCACTTCGGTGTCTTCGTCAACAACGTTTCGAGAAAACAACTGCCCCCTGAATGGTGACAATGATTTTAAAACCGGGAAACCTAAATATTTAATACCCCCCCTTTGCTTGACAATGCGTTTTTCGTAGCTAAATATAAAATATGGCACTTTAATGGAATAAGTTAGTAAACAAACGATATTTAAAAATGGGAGGGATATTATTATGGCTTATACCTGTAAAAATTGTGGTGCGGCGGCGGATGCGCCCGGGCATTTGTGTAACCCCTGTGGCGAGGCGGAAAATTGTAGTTTTTGCGGATCTCACAAGGCAGAACACTCGCATATGTGCAAGGATAAATTATCTGCCATGAAATACGTATGTGATGGGTGTGGCCGAGTGGCCATGGAAGACAAACATCTCTGCAAACCAACATCCATCGGATAGTCGAATATTAAAGATAAAAATTGCGGCAGAATGCTAAGTTAAGCATTCTGCCGCTGCGAATTTCCTGTTATAAACCACCCTAAAAAAAACCAATCGGTGATGGAATTTTCCGTAAGAATTTGATTGTATCCAACCGATCAATTTACCGATACCCATGCATTTGTAAAAACAAGCAAAAATAGAGTAAAGAACCATTTCCGGTTGTTTTCTTATCGTCAACCTTCCGGGATGTTCGTTTTCCATTTCGGGATATGATCCTCCCTTATGGGTTACTTTTTCCTTTAACTTTTTGTCTGACTCTTGCTCACATAATAAGCCCCTCACTTTCTCTTTGTTTAAGAACGTCTTGACATATCACAATGTGGTATTATCCTTTAGGTTTTAGGCTAATAATAATTTCTTCACAGCCTGACCTCCTTTAGCCTCTGGTATCCCACGCCAGGGGCTTTTTTCTGGCCTATAGCTACCCACTTCCCAAACAAAAGCGCTGAAGGCTTTACTCGGTACACAGTAATAAACCGCCCAAAACGTCACCGTTGCAGGTTCCATTAAGCGCTATGTTTGATTGAGTTTTCATTTCACTGTAGTTTTGGGTTGAATGTATTATATAGGTTATATATCTACTGTCGAATATGAAGTAATTGTCGATATAATTTCTTGATTTATTTTGTTCATTAAAATATGTATTCCAAATGGCTATTGACAAACCGAAAGTTCTTCTAATTCTGGATGAAGACCTGTTAAGCGTATTGATGGTTACAGGTATGAAAACCGCATTTCTGACCGCAATGAAGAAATTAGACGCCTTTTAAACGAAGTCCTTAAAAAGTACGAAAAGAAGGGAAAAAAATAGGAACTTTTTATATGGCAAATAATAATGGTAGATTTAACATATACGAAGTCAACTCTCTTTTGTTCCAAATAATCTCTTTCATGTCAGAAGCTGAAAGACGAAAACTCCAGGCAGTATTAATTGCCAAATTATCCGATGAAAGAAATGGAAAAGACCTGTCGTCATTGATTACCGGTATATCTGAAGAAAAAAGATGTGAACTTTTGGAAAGACTTACAAATTGGTATCACTCTAAAATTTTGAAGCTAAGAGGACACCCTAACCGTTTGGAATTAAGGGGGTATCCCCGGAAACCTTTTGCAACCCCCGTTGAACTCTCAAAAAATGGTTTTACATTTATGTTTATGACTAAAAATATAAGCAATTCTGGCGTTTTTATTCAGACCGATTTTAGCTTTCATATTGATCAGCAAATTGAGATGATTTTATCGCCTCCCAAAATTGAAGAAGACATCTCTGTCGGTGGTAGAATTGTAAGAGTCGATTCAAGAGGGATTGGTGTGAAATTCGATGAGCTTTTAAGTGATCTTTAACACATCTTTTTACAATTAAATGATGTCGGTAATTATCTAAAATTTGGGATCATGGTAAGAAATACCACGCTCTGATATGAAATGGGTGTGGTTTTTGAACCCCCTCCGGGTCTGCAATTCTTCTCTCGCGAATACCGGTCCGCTGAACGATCCAATCATCTGTTGTGTCAAGGCCCATTTTCTGTAAATCAAAATTCGTCAGGATGGTAGGAGGTACATAAGAACCGGTTCCAATAATTCTAACAGTATCCATATGTCTTGATAAGTATATCCGCGTTTTTTTTTAAATGTCTGCCATACACCGGATACGGGGTATCCTTGACTTTTGCTGCATTGAGGTTTTATTATCACAACAGGCTATTTCCTACAATAATAAGATTTCGTTGGTAAGCCAATAGGGAGAGGAGATACAAGTCATGCGTACAGTTGAACAACTCTTACAAGTTAAAGGCAGCGATATTTGGTCTATTGCGCCCCAGGCAACAACATATAACGCATTACAAATAATGGCTGAAAAAAATGTTGGGGCACTGCTTGTCATAGAAAAAGAGAAGCTGATGGGAATTTTCTCTGAACGTGATTACGCCCGTAAGGTCATCCTGAAAGATAAATCTTCCAAAAACACATCTGTGGGCGAACTCATGACACGGGAGGTGTTTTATATCGATGCCAATTCTACTCTCGAAGAAAGTATGGCATTAATGACGGCCAAACGCATACGTCATTTACCTGTCTTGAAAAATAATCAGTTAATCGGTATCGTTACCCTTGGCGATGTGGTCAGGCAGATTATCTCTGATCAGCAATTTGCCATTCGGGAACTTGAGAAGTACATCACTGGCGGTTAGAGTGTATAACCCCTCAATTCTCAATCTGCGATTCATTCGTTTAGAGGTTTACAAGTGCCAAAAGGTCTTTTTCCTTTTTCATCGCTGTTGTTTCCATTTCTCTGACCTGTGCTTTAAGTTTTGAAACGTATGATGTGTCTGTTATGGATTTTAAATTTATTTTTACGTTGCACAGTGCGCCCAAGATGGCTGTCCTTGCCATCATGACGGCCACCAGCCCGTCGGTAACGGCATTGGGGTTCCCTTTTTTCAGCACGATTTCTGCGAGTGTCATAAGTTTTAGTGTTTCAGACGCAACCCACAGGGGGACTTCGGCAGCATGTTTCAATGCCGCCTGAATGGCCCTGGTCCTGGTTTTTGCTTGGGCGTCATTATTCTTTGGCATCTTAAAGGATGAAATGACCTGGTTATATGCCTTAGAATCCCGATCAATACATTCGGATAATCTTTCCCGGAACGCGGCAGCTTTTCCGGAGATTTCTTTCATTTCTGTTTTGGTTGCTTCAAGTCCCTTTCCGCCGGCAGTAATATTGGCAATCATTTCCACGAGACCGGCCGCAGAGGCCCCAGCCAGGGCTGAAATACTGCCGCCACCCGGGACCGGATCACTCGAGGCGGTTTTGTCCAAAAACGCATTCAATTTCATTTCAATCAACATTATATTTCCCCTAAAACATTTCGAAAATTCTACAACTTGATAAAAAAAATGGGCATTTTACGAGGCTTGAACGCTTGCCTCGAAATGGAATAATGGAATAGTGGAATACTGTAATACTGGAAGGTTGATTTTCAAAAGGATATTATCCATTTTTAATTTCATCGTCAATACAAAATTGCCATTAACCCAACAATTACATTATGTTAGAACCCATTGCTCCATTACTCCATTATTCCAGTAATCCAT